>Ga0065708_1006706_pt1 | contig 12518 bp, 7 predicted proteins | sample Hoacrofraction12_2_FD_59095 | JGI IMG/M metagenome (GOLD analysis project Ga0065708, IMG submission 59095) | Hoatzin crop microbial communities from Cojedes, Venezuela, sample from fiber fraction 12 v1 | ecosystem: Host-associated > Birds > Digestive system > Esophagus > Crop | place: Venezuela... | reverse complement strand
TTCAGGCTGCCAATCACGGCGAGCTTGCTGTCGTCGGAGCGCAGGATGAGCGGCTGCGTGCGGTCGGTCTGCAGCGGGAAGACGCTCACGTGGGCCAGGACGCTGCCGTCGGCCAGACGCGTGCCGCTGGTGAGGAGCACGTCGCCGCGCTCGACGGGAGTGGGCCGGCTGAAGTGGTGGGCGTAGTCGTAGTCTTCGGGATAGCCGAGCAACTGCGGCACGCCGTTCTTGAGCGAGGAGAGCGTGAAGTGGACGTAGTAGTTGGGATTGGAGGGGAAGCGGTTGGTGTCGTACTGCAAAGTGAGGTTCGCTGTGGGCGCGGCGTCGGCAGCGTCGGCAGCAGCGCGGGCAGCGTCAAAGTGAACGTCTTGCCAACCGTTTTGATAGAACTGAAACTTGGAATTCACGGCGTCGTAGCGCGCCGGAACGCCGATGCTGCGCGAGAGAGCCACGAAGCAAATGCCTTTGGAGAAGGCATCGGCATAGCCATTCTCGAGACAGGCGGCGGGACTCACGTTGATGTAGCGCGAAGTGGGCTCGTCGAGCGTTTGAACCTCGGCATTGAGCCAATCTTCGAGGTGGCGCGGATGCTGGCGGAAGTCGGCCACGCGGGTGGCGCTCATTCGCTCACGCGGCAGGGAACGCCACGCCGTGAGACGCTCGTCGGAGATGCGCGGCGAGAGCACATAATGCTTGAAGCGGTCGTAGGCTTCGGGCGTGAGCTTGGCGGCCGGCTGAGACGCGGCAGCCGAGGCGCGCAGGGCGTCGAAATGGGCGAGCACGAGGTCTTTGTCGAAATCGCGAAGGTCTTTGTCGCTCATCGTTTCGAAGAAATCGAGCAAGAATTCCTTTTCGGCCTTGGTGGTGCCGCCCAGCGTGAGCACGCGGTCGGTGTTCAATTCGGAAAGCGTTTGGAGCAGGGCCATATAATTGCCGCACGATTTTTCGAAGAGCGGACGTATGCGGGCGTAGTCGTAGCCCAAGACTTCGGCGGCCTCTTCGATGTTGTGCTGCGTGGGACGTTTGGCTGCGCGGGCATTGCGCAGGCTGTCTTCGTAGGCAAGGCGGCGGTTGTTGGCGGCTTCGGCGGCGGGGTCCACCTTGATGCTGACGGCGCTGCCCTTGGGTGGCACGATGTCGAAGTCGGCTTCGATTTCGGCCCCGCTTTCGTATTTCAGCACGACGTTCCACGCCTTCGATTGCGCGCCGGCCGACACTTTGGCGAAGCCATATTTGCCGTCTTTGGCGGCCCAGACGAGCATGTCGCCCTTGCCGCTCACGAGTTCGGCGCCGCCTTTTTCGTCGGTTTTGGTGCTGTAGATGGGATAGAATTCGGCGTAATTGTAGAGGCCGAAGCGGATGGATGCGCCCTCGACGCGGCGGCCGCTCTCGTCGAGCACTTCGACGCGGGTGCGAGCCGTGGGGGCGTAGATTTCGGTGGTGTTGATGGTGGTCTGACGGTCGCGCTGCACGAGCACTTGTTCGGGGCCGTCGTACTTGCCGAGCACGGTGGTGTTCATGAGCATGCCGCGGCTGGCGGGATTGTTGAACCATGCGATGTCGAGGTCGGCGGCGGGTTCGCAAGCGCCGAGGAAGTGCCATTCGCCGTCCACCCACGCTTCGACCCACGCGTGATTGTCGTCGGTGTGGGCCCAACGCGGCGTATATACTTGGCGCGCCGGAATGCCCACGGTGCGCAGCGCGGCCACAGTGAGCGTGCTCTCTTCGCCGCAGCGCCCCCACCCCGTTCGCATGCTGGCCAGCGGCGACGACGTGCGCGCATCGCTCGGACGATAGGTCACATACTCGTGGCACCAGTGATTCACCTCGAGCGCGGCGTCGTGCATGCTCATGCCGCGGGTGCGCTCCTTCAATTCGTCGAAGGTTTCGGTGCGGAAGTCGTCGAGGTTTTCATTGTTCACGCGCAGAGGGAGCACAAAGTGGCGCCATTCGCGGTCGGGCACCTTGGGTCCCCACTTGGTCTCGGCCCTTGAGCGCAGGGCAATGCGCACGTTTTCAATCATATACTCGGGCGTGCAGTCGAGCACGTCGCCGAGGTCCATATAGGCGTAGAGAAACGTGAGGGCGTCGCGCTCGGCGTCGTTTTTGGCCAACTGCAGCGCGGCGGCCGCGTTGGCGCAGGGACGGGCTTGATAGCGTGCGTCGAAGTCGGCCTGCGTCTGCGCCGATGTCTGGGCGCCGGCCGCGAGGGCAAAGAGGATGCCGCAAAGGGCAAACAAGAAAATGCGTCGCATGATTCGGGGATGTTTGTTTTTCGGCGCAAAATTACAAAAAACTTTGCGATTCTGCCACGCTTCGACGCAATAAAAAGCTCGCTCGCGCGTTTATATATATAAATATGCGTCCTCTCCTCGGTCGAAAAAGCGGAGGGAGAGGCTCGAAAGTATGCGCTCACAGCAGACTCACACGTCGCCGAACCATCGCCGCGCGCCCCTCTTGAAAAAGGGCGTGGCTGCGCTCGTGTTCTTGCTTTTGCTCGCCACCGTTTATGGCTGCAAAAACAAGGAGAACACGGCGCGCAACCGTTTTTGGCAGTCGTTCACGGCTAAATACAACACCTATTTCAACGGACACGAAGCCTACAAAGAGGGAATCGAGGCGCAAGAGACCGGCAACGCCGACAACTTCACCGAGATGATTCCCTTCTTCGCCGTGGCCAACGAGAAGACCGCCGCCATCGGCAAAGGCAATTTCGAGACCGCCGTGGAGAAGTGCGAGAAGGCCATTCAGCTGCATTCCATCAAGAAAAAGCCGAAAATCAATCCGAGCAAAAGCCGCTCGGAGAAGCAAAAGAATTTTTTGGCGCAAAAGGAATTCAATCCGTTCCTCAAAAACGCGTGGCTCTTGATGGGCAAGGCGCAATTCCACACGGGCGACTTTCTCGAGGCCGCCTCGACGTTCTCGTATATCACGCGTCTCTATTCCAACGACCCCGAAGTGCGCAATGAAGCCCGCGCTTGGCTGGCGCGTTGCTACGCTCAAATCGACTGGTTCTACGACGCCGAAGACGTTCTCTCCAAGCTGAATCGCGAAGAGCTCGAAAAGTCCACCGCGCAGCAGCGCGACGCCACCACGGCCGACCTGCTCTTGCGCCAGCAGCGCTTTGCCGACGCCCTGCCCTACCTCTACAAGGCTGCGAAGTCGGAACGCCGCAAAATTCAGCGCGCTCGCATCTACTTCCTCATCGGACAAGTGGAGCAAAACCTCGGACATCGCACGGAATCCTACAAGGCCTTGCAGAAATGCCTGCGCCAAAGCCCGCCCTACAACCTCGCTTTCAACGCCCGCATCCTCCAGACCGAAGTGCTCAGCGAAAGCGGACAGGCGAGCAAGATGATTTCCACCCTGAAGCGCATGGCGCGCAGCGACAAGAACAAAGACTATCTCGACCAAGTCTATTATGCCATGGGAAACATCTACCTTGCGCAGAAAGACACGGCAGCCGCCATCAGCGCCTACGAAAACGGCCGCACAAAGGCCACGCGCAGCGGAATCGAGAAGGGCGTGCTCCTGCTCCGGCTGGGCGGCGTTTATTGGGAGAAAGAACGCTTCGACAAAGCCCAGACGTGCTACAGCGAGGCGCTCTCGATGATTGACAAAACGCAGCGCGACTACAAGCAAACGCTCAAGCGCTCCAAGGTGCTCGACAAGCTCGTGCCCTNCACCTCGGCCGTCTATCTGCANGANAGTCTGCAGGTGCTCTCGCGACTGCCCGAGAAAGAGCGCAATGCCGCCATCGACCGCGTAATCGAAGCCCTCAAAAAGCAAGAAAAAGAGCAGGCCAAGGCCAAAGCCGACAGCGCCGCAAAAGCCCGNGCCGCCGACAACGGCGTGGACATCGACGACGACGACGACGGACAGGANCGCATTCAAGACAATACGCAGAAACAGAAGGAGGCGACGTGGTATTTCTANAATCCAACCCTCGTCGCACAAGGCAAGCAGGACTTCAAAAAGCAATGGGGCACTCGCAAAAACGAAGACGACTGGCGGCGCTCCAACAAGACCGTCCTGCAGTTCTCCGACAATGCCGACGAAGAACTTTCCGACTCGCTGCAGGCCGTGCGCGACAGCATTGAAGCCGCGCNNGCCAANGCCGACACCGTGCTCGCGCCCGAAAACGACCCGCACAAGCGCGAATACTATCTGAAGCAGATTCCTTTCACGCCCGAGGCCAAAGCAACGTCCGACAGCATCATCATGGACGGCCTCTACAACGCCGGAATCATCGAAAAAGACGAACTCGAAGACTTCCCGCTCGCCGAACGCACCCTGACGCGCATAACGCGGCAGTATCCCTCGTTCGACCGGCTCCAAGACACTTATTATCAGCTCTATCTGCTCTATGCGCGCTGGGGGCGNAATGCCGACGCCGAGTATTGCCGCACGATGTTGGCCAACCACTACCCCGACAGCGCCACAACCAAGAAGATTCTCGACCCGAACTTCCTATACGACGGNCGATATGGGCGNGCCATCGAAGATTCGCTCTACACAGCCACCTATCTCGCCTATCAAAACCATCGACGCAGCGAAGTGGAAGCCAATTACGACATTTCAACGCGCCGCTATCCCGACGGAATCAATCGGCCGAAGTTCATCTTCCTCCACGCCCTCAATCGCATTGGCAAAGCGCCCAATCGCGACATCGCAAACGANCTNCGCGAACTCGTNCAGAAGTATCCGCAGAGCGACGTGAGCGCGCTGGCCGGCCTCATCGTGAACGGCCTCGAAGCGGGACGCCAACCCGGCACCGGCGGCTTCNANATCGGCTCGCTCTGGGCACGCCGCACNGCCGCCAACGACTCGCTCNCCNNCGANGGCGCACCCGCCGTGCTCTCNCCCGAACGCAACACGAAGTTCGTCTTCATCACGGCCTACGAACGCGATTCGCTCGACGACAACCGCCTGCTCTACGACCTCGCCCACTTCAACTTCACGGGCTTCTACGTGCGCAACTTCGAAATCGAAAAGAGCCTCGACTACGGCACGCCGCTCTCCTCCGCNGCCGACACNGCCCAAGCCGAACAAATCTTGCGCAGCAGCGGCCTCGTGCCCATCGTGCAATTCCAAATCAAAGGCTTCAAATCGTTCGACGAAGCCCACACCTACGCCCAAGAACTCTTCGCCAACCCGTCGCTCGCCGAGCAATTGCGCAAGACCCGCATCTTCCTCATTTCCGAAGACAATCTCAAGCTGATGGGCCGCCAGTATAGCTTCAACGACTACCAAGCCTTCTACGACAGCACCTTCGCGCCGCTCGAAATAGCGCCCAACCTGCCGCTCGACACCGAGGGCGANGATTATGAGCAGAAGTACGAAGACCTGATGCCCGAAATCTATCCGAAGAAACTCAAGGAAGACGAGGAGAAAGAGAAGGCCGCCAAAGAAGCCGCCGAAAAAGCGGCCAAAGAAGCCAAGGCNGCCGAAGATGCCAAGCCGGCAGACGAGCCCGAAGAGCCCNTCGTGCCCGAAGAAGGCGANGACNTCTANNTCGAAGAGCCCACGCCNGCCGANCCCGCCGAGCCCGAGCCGCAGCCTGCCGAAGACGACTTCTACGAAGAAGAGCCCGCAGTCGAAACGCCCACGCAGCCGGCTGAAGAGCCCGCGCAGCCGACAGAAACGCCTGCCGAGCCCGCTGAAGAACCCGTCGTCGAAACGCCCGCAGAGCCCGAACCCGAGCCCGCCGCAGTCGAAGAGCCGCAGCCGGCAGAGCAGCCCGCGAAGCCCGCCGAAGAGCCCGCTGTTGAAACGCCCGTCGAGCCCGAACCCGAGCCCGTCGCAGTCGAAGAGCCGCAGCCGGCAGAGGAGCCCGCCACCGAAACGCCCGAAGAGCCGCAGCCGGCAGAGGAACCCGCCGTCGTCGAAGAGCCGCAGCCCGCTGAAACGCCCGCGCAGCCCGTCGAAGAGGAAGAAGACACCTATCCCGACGACGAAGAAACCTACGAAGACGACTACTACCCCGACGACACCGACACGCCCGCCGCGCCCACCAAGCAAGTGAACCCGCTCCTGCCACAACAGCAGCAAGACGACGTGCTCGAAGACGACAAGACCACGCCCGCAACCGCCGCGCCCACAACGCCCGCCGCCACTGACGACGACGAGACCTATCCCGACGACAGCGCAAGCGACGACGAGGAGTGGTTCCCCGAATAAACCAACAAACACACGCACCAAAAGCAGCCCCGCACAAAGCGGAGCGCATCATTCCCTAATCATTCAAATTTTTTAAATTATGCTTTCATCTCTTGGACCTATCGGATGCATCATCGTTGGCGTCCTCTTGGGCTTCCTTTCGCCCAAAATCTTCAAAGGCGGTATCGCCGGAATCCTTGGCACCATCGGCTGGGTACTCACAGTAGTGGGAATCGTCTGGCTCATCGTATCGCTGATTTAAACAGCCCGTCTTCACAAAGCCGCCTCCGTGCTTCCCAAAGCGAGCGAGGCGGTTTTTGTATGCGCGAGCGCACCATCTCGCCAAAACATGTACATGTTTTTCGAAAAAGATGTACATGTTTTCGCGAAAAGATGTACATGTTTTCGGAAAAACATCTACATCTTTTGGCGAAACCCTCCCCGCATTTTTCAAAATGCAAGCTCATTTTCTGCGAATGCCCGCTCACTTTTAAAAAATGCGGGCCCTTTTTCTGAAAAACATTTGGCCGTTCGCGATTTTTTTCGTATATTTAGATTGTATTCCCCCGAAAAAAACGCGCCATGAAATACTCCAAGCCGTTCGCCGGCGACGTGAGCACCATCGGAACGCTCCGGTGCGGCGACACGTCCTACAAAATCATCGTCCACGCCAGCGCCGTGAGCGCGCCGCAGCAAGAACCACACCTCCACCTGCTCGCCGACGCGTTCGACGTCGAAGTTTCACTCATCGACATCCTTGTGCGCGACGTTTGGCGCATACGTTGGCGCCGCCTCGAGCCTCGAAAGCCGCTCCAGCAGGCCTTTCGCGACTACATGCTCGCCGGCCGCCTCAATTTCCTGCGACCTCGCTGCTTCGACCGCCTGCACTACGCCATTTGGCAGTGGGGCCAAGAATACGACATCGAGCGAACGCGCCGCGGCATCAATGTTTTGCGCCGCTATCTGGCTCAAAACGCCCTCACGCCGCTGCAAAAATACGAAAAATATCTGGCCGATTTGAACGACCTCTCCCCAAATTTTTGAAAAAAATAATCCAAACGCTCATGCAAGGCACCTTGCCCAAATTAGAACGTACGCGGCTCACGCCCGAAGAGACAGGGCTGCCCATGCTTGTGACCCTAATCGACCCGCTCACGGCCACAAACACGCCGCCTTTCCTCCTGTTCCGAAACGCGGCGGGCGAAGACGCGGCCCTTCCCATCCTGTCCGACGCTCCCGCCGACTCATGCGCCGAAGCCGACATCCAAAGCCTCAAACAATGGGTGGCATTGAACAAACAAGCCATCTTACGCTATTGGAACGACGAAATTTGGGAAGACAAACTCATCAAATCGCTCCGCCCTTTGAAATAAAAAAAATTTGCCTAAGCCTCGGGCGCGTCCGACCGTGTCAGTTCGATGATTCTATCGACAAAAATGTCGATGCCGGCGGTGGCAGTCGCTTTGATGAACTCCACATTTTCGGGCACGGGCACCTCTTCGAGATTGATGGCAAATTTGGGAATCGCCGGGTGCGTGTGTTCGATGAGACGAGAGGCCGGCGCGATGGTGAGCGAGGTGCCTATCACCAAGAAAATATCGGCGTTCCTCACCTGCTCGTAGATGGCGTCGGTGCCGCTTAGGTATTCGCCAAACCAAACCACGCAGGGGCGCAGCTGCGAGCCGTCGGCAGCCAAATCGCCCAAGCGAATCGGAACGTCAAGCGGCCATTCGCGGATGCTCGCGGGGTCGAGCCGATTGCGCGAGGACGTCACTTTGCGCAGGTCGCCGTGCATGTGAATCACGTGCTTGCTTCCGGCGCGCTCGTGCAGGTCGTCCACGTTTTGCGTGATGATGCAAACGTCGTGCCACTGTTCCAATTCGGCCAGCAGGCGGTGGGCGTGATTGGGTTGTGCGGCGTGAACCCACAGCCGCAGGTCGTTGTAGAAATCGAGCACGTCCTTTGGGTGGGCGTCGAAGCCTTCGGGCGTGGCAAATTGCGAACAATCAATTTTCGACCACAGGCCGTCGCGGTCGCGAAAGGTATCGAGCCCACTTTCCTTGCTGATGCCGGCGCCCGAAAGCACCACAAGCTTCATGCGAACGAGGCGGTCGGCGAGCGCAGGCAGGTGTTCGTATTTCATAACTTTGATTTTTTTNGAGCGAGATTTCTTTTTGCGATGATATACAAAAATACGAAAAAAATCGCGAATGGCAAAATTTTTTCGACAGACATTTTCCGCCAAACATTTGGCCTTTCCGAAAAAAAATCGTATATTTAAGACATAATCACCTCCAAAAATCTTTCCCCATGCCTACAAATCCCAATCGCATCCCCCACCGGANCGCGCGACAACTGGAACGAACACCTCCCCCTGCCCTCACGAGCCAAAACACACCTAATTATGTTTCAATCAATACGAAAAAATTTCCGTTCAATGGACCCTTTCCAATGGCCCAGCGAGGATAATTCCGAAAACCGCCTGCGATTCGACGACGCCGGCCGCGTTTTGACGCGCGTCAGGGGCCACGTTTCCGACAAGACGCTCGTCATTCCCGAGGGAGTCGAAGAAATCGGCCCCTACGCCTTCTGCTATTTCACCGACGTCGAGCGCGTGCTGCTCCCCTCCACGCTCAAGCGCATCGGCAAGCACGCTTTCGCACTGTGCCTCAAGCTGAAAACGCTCCAACTGCCCGCCGCGCTCGAAACCATTGAGCCGGGCGCGTTCTTCTGCTGCCAATGCGCCATCACCTCCCTTTCGGAAAAATTCACCTCGCTCCAAGGCATGCTCTACACCGCCGATATGCGCCGCCTCATCTACTGCAGCGCCAAAGTCGCCCACGCCATCATCCCCGAAGGCGTCGAAATCATCGACAGCGACGCCTTTGCCGAAGGCGAAAACCTCCTCTCCGTCAGCCTCCCTGAGAGCGTGAGCGCCCTCCCCCGCAACACCTTCCTCAACTGCTATCGTTTGCGAAGCGTCTCCCTGCCCGGCGCACTCAGCAGCGTCGGCGCGTTCGCCTTCTACGGCTGCAGCAGCTTAGAGAGCATAGTTTTGCCCGAAAGCGTCGAATCGATTGGAGATGAAGCCTTTTCGCGTTGCGAGAACCTGCGAGAAATCGAAATCAAAGGCCCTATCTCGGAAATCCCAAGATGCGCCTTTTGGGGATGTAGGCGCCTGCGCAGCGTCAGCCTGTCCTACCTCACGCAGACCACAATTCGCCGCATCGACTATTGCGCCTTTGCCTTCTGCAAAAGCCTCGAAGCATTCACCCTCCCCGCCGCTTGCCAAGAGATTGGCGAAGCAGCCTTTCGCGATTGCGTGGCATGGCAGCGCGCCACGTTGCCGGCAAAATTACGAAAAATCCATCGAAAAGCATTCTCCGGTTGCAGCGTTTTTCTAGAAAGTAAAGCCAAAAATTTCGCCATCATCGACGACATGCTCATTCAGTCCGACCAAAAGCGCCTGCTCTACTGCCCCACTTCCAAAACGCACGCCCTCATCCCGCCCGGCGTGCTCACAATCGACGACGAAGCCTTCAGAAATTGCGCACAATTAGAAAGCATCAACCTCCCAAACGGCCTCGTCGAAATAGGCCGCGACGCATTCAGCGGCAGCGCCCTGCGCAGCGTCAGTCTGCCCACGAGCGTGCGCACCCTCTCCCACGCCTTCCGCGACTGCACGCAACTAGAGCGCGCCCGCCTGCCCCGAGACCTGCGCATCTTGGGCCCCAGAGCCTTCAGCGGCTGCACGGCGCTCACCACAATCAACCTTTCAGCCAACCTGCAAGACGTGGGCGAAGGCGCCTTCGAACAATGCAGCGCGCTCACAAACCTCAACCTGCCGCCCACTCTCCTCATCATTCGCGAATACGCCTTCAGCCACTGCAGCATGCTCAAAAAAATCAGACTGTCCGACCAAATCCGACACATCTGCGCCCATGCCTTCGAAAGCAGCGGCTTGGAAGAAATCAGCCTGCCCCGTGAGCCCTTCCGCATCGACGCCTACGCCTTCGCCCACACGCCAATGCGCGCCATCACCCTCACAAACAGCCCGCGCTGCCTCCCCGAAGGCCTCTTCGCCGACTGCGACAAATTAGCATCAGTCGAAATCGGCGACAGAATCGAACAAATCTCACCCCTCACATTCCAAAACTGCAAAGCACTCGAACGCATCAAACTCCCAAGCACACTAAAACAAATCGCCCCCAACGCCTTCAGCGGCAGCAACTGCCAAATTGATTACTACGAACTGTCCAAATAAAAGAAAGACAGACACAACCAAGAGAAAACCCCAGCCTATGCGGCAAACGCTTAAGGCGACGCCACCCACCCCCTGACCGTAGCCCATCAAAAGGACGCAAAAGCCTCGGCTTATAGAGTTTGATGAAATAAAATCCGACCTTGCGAAAAGCAAATACAACTTCTTCAAACAAACATAGCACTTTTCTAAAAAAACACCCCACTTTCCAAAAATAAAGTACTATTTGGCGCACGCCAAATAGTACTTGCCGCGCGCCAAATAGTACTTGCCGAAAATAAAGTACGACTTAAATTTCACCAAGTACTATTGAAGTGTTTCGTAAGTACGTACTTCCCGAATCGCAAGTACTATAGAAAAAAGCGGCAAATACTATTGAATTTTTCCGAAATACTATCTTATTTTCGCAAAGTACCTTCTTTTTTTCGCAAAGTCCCTGTTTTACAAACAAAAAGTCTCTGTTTTACAAACAAAAAGTCCTTTCATTTTTTGAAAAAGAATAATCTTACTGCAAAAAAATACGATCAAGCTTTTGCAAAATAAAACCTCAAAAAAATTTGAAACATTTTTTTTGAAAAAACGTGCCGCTTTTCGCGCAAAAAGTATTTCCTTTGCGCACCATGAAAATATGTTTCCGCCATTTCGGGGCCGAGCGCCTCGCATTCTTAGTTTGTTTTTTCGCCCTCGTATTCGCGGCGCCCACTTCGTGCCGCTCGCAGAAAAATGCGCGCAGAGCGGGTGCGCAATACGTGGCTCCCATCAAGAACAAGCCCGAACAAATCCTCGTTCGCAAGGCATATGTGACGTCCTACAACAAGCAAACGCTCCAAGCCAACTGGGTGGGCTGGACCCTCACCGCAGCCCACGCCGAAGGCAAGGTGAAGCGTCCGCAAGGCCCCGCATTCCACGAAGACCGCGAGGTGCCCCGCCCACGCGCCACGCCCGACGACTACAAAGGCGCCGGATGGTCGCGCGGCCACCTCTGCCCCGCCGGCGACAACAAGTGGGACCGCGACGCCATGTACGACACCTTTCTGCTCACAAACATAAGCCCGCAAGATTCCAAACTGAACTCGGGCAAATGGAACAGCATCGAAATGAAATGCCGTCAGTGGGCCAAAAAATACGGCGAAATCCAAATCGTGTGCGGCCCCATCTTCTACAGCAAAAACCCTGAGCGAATCGGACGACATCGCATCCCTGTCCCCGACGCCTACTTCAAAGTCGTGATGACGCTCAAAGGCGAGCCCAAAGGCATCGGATTTATTCGCAAAAACAAGGCAAGCGGCCGCGCCGAAGACTACGAAAACAGCATTGCCGAGGTAGAGCGCATCACCGGCCTCACTTTCTTTCCCAATCTGCCCAAAGATGTCGCGCGTAAGGTCAAATCTCGCGCCGCAAAATTATAAAAAAAATCTCGCCCCAACCGACTGGAGCGAGATTTTTTTTTAATTGATAATTGATAATTAATCTTTCTTCGAAAGCTTTTGGTTTGGCTGCGGCTCGGGAATTGAAGCAAGCTTCATTCCGCTCGCCTTGCACAAACCTTGATAATGAATAATTATTCGCGCTGCGCGCTGCGCTATCGCGCACGTTCGCTTTGCGAACTGATTATACTGTAAACTAATATCAATATAATTATCAATTATTAATTATCAATTATCAATTATCAATTATAAGGTCGTGCCCTGTCATTTCCTTGGGCTGCGGCAGTCCGAGAATGTGCAGGATGGAGGGCGCCACGTCGGCCAGCACGCCGTTGCCAACGCGGGCGCCGGCGTTTTGCGAGATGTAGATGATGGGAACGGGGTTCAGCGAGTGGGCCGTGTTGGGCGTTCCGTCCTCATTGATAGCGTGGTCGGCGTTGCCGTGGTCGGCGATGATGATGGTCTCGTATCCGGTGGCGTTGGCAGCCTCGACCACTTCGCCCACGCACTTGTCTACGGCGATGACGGCCTTTTCGATGGCTTCGTAAACGCCGGTGTGGCCCACCATGTCGCCGTTGGCAAAGTTCACAACGATGAAGTCGTATTTATCTTGCTTGATGGCGTCGACGAGCTTATCCTTCACTTCGAAAGCACTCATCTCGGGCTTCAAA
>Ga0065708_1001463_pt1 | contig 12525 bp, 10 predicted proteins | sample Hoacrofraction12_2_FD_59095 | JGI IMG/M metagenome (GOLD analysis project Ga0065708, IMG submission 59095) | Hoatzin crop microbial communities from Cojedes, Venezuela, sample from fiber fraction 12 v1 | ecosystem: Host-associated > Birds > Digestive system > Esophagus > Crop | place: Venezuela... | reverse complement strand
GTTGATGGCCTCGTTGGCGGTAATGATGATGGTTTTGTAGATGTCATCGGCATTGCATCCACGTGAGAGGTCGCTCACGGGAGCGGCAAGGCCTTGCAGGATGGGACCAACAGCGGTAGCGCCAGCCAGGCGTTGTACCAGTTTATAAGCGATGTTGCCAACCTCCAAGTTGGGGAAGACGAGGACGTTGGCGTGTCCAGCGATGGTGCTTCCGGGAGCCTTGCTTGCACCCACCGAGGGGACGAGGGCGGCGTCGGCTTGGAGTTCGCCATCGATTTGCAACGTGGGGTCCATTTCGCGGGCAAGGCGGGTTGCCTCGACGACCTTGTCGACGCGCTCGTGCTTAGCGCTGCCATGGGTCGAGAAGCTGAGCATAGCTACGCGCGGGTCGATGCCAGCGATGTAGCGGGCGGTGCGGGCGGTGGAAACGGCGATTTGAGCCAGTTGTTGTGCATCGGGCTCGGGAACCACGGCNCAGTCGGCAAACACCATCACGCCGTTGTCGCCGTAAGGCGAACCCTCGGGCAATTGCATGATGAAAGCACCCGAAACGACGCTGATGCCGGGAGCGGTCTTGAGCACCTGGAAAGCAGCACGCAGNACGTTACCCGTGGTGTTGAGGGCGCCAGCCACCTGNGCNTCGGCNTCGCCAGCCTTAATCATCAAGCAACCCAGGTANAGCGGGTTCATCGCCGTCTTGCGGGCATCCTCGAGGGTAACGCCCTTGGACTTGCGGAGCTCGTAAAAGAGCTGGGCATACTTCTCGTTNACGGCCTCGTCGGCGGGATTGACGATGGTGGCTTGGTCGATGTGCGTGAGGTTAAGGTCGGCNGCNCATTTCAAGATTTCGTCGCGGTTGCCGATGAGCACGATGTGTGCCACGCCGTCGGCGATGATGCGGTCGGCAGCGGTGAGCGTGCGCGGCTCGGTGCTTTCGGGGAGGATGATGCGTTGCGGTTTTTCAATCGCGCAACGCTTGAGGTTATCAAATAATTGACTCATTTTTATAGTGATGATTTTTACGATTTAATAGTTTGCCGCAAATTTACTCAAAAATTCGCCATTTTGCACCATCGTCACCCAAAAAAGTAGCGTTCACGCCGAAATCGTCGACCGNNNGGCCGACTTCAGGGAGAGGGTGGATATGGCGGGGTGGTTAGTTCTTAAGGGAATAGGTGACGGTGGTAACGACGCGGACGCGCTTGATGTGCGGGGTGTTGCTGTCGCGGTTCTCGATGGAGAACTGCCCTTGGTCGGCCTTGATGATTTTGTTGATTTTGCTGTTGCTGTTAACGGCAAATTGCTCGGCGGTCTTTTGAGCGTTAGCAATGGCTTCTTGCATCATCTTGGGTTTCATCGCGGGGAAGTCGACAAACTCGTAGCTGATGGAGTTTTCATAGCCGTTTTCGAGGATGGCGATGCCGTCCTTGAGGAGTTCGCCCTGTCGCGCGATGATGCCGCGGACGACCTTGACGTTAGACGAGACGACAGTGATGATGCTGGTGATGTTATAGCGGTAGCGCTTGTTTTGCTCGCTATATTCGTTGGCATTCATGTCGATNACGCGGGGCGGGTTGATGGTGATTTCCTCTTCCTTGACGCCGTTTTTGAGGAGGAAGTTTTTGATGGTCTGCTCCTTTTGGGCGATTTTGCTGTAGAGNTCAGGCAGGTCGTTGCCGATTTCTTTAGAGACGATGGGCCAGGTGACGCGGTCGGCCTCGACGTCTTGCTCGCTCAGGCCCTTGACGGTGACTTGACGGTCCTTGTTGACAAAGTTGTCGATGCCGCTTTTGAGGCAGAGTCCCAGGATGACGATGCCCAGGGCGAGGATGGTTGCAGGGATGATTTTCTCTTTCATTGTAGTGGTTGTTTTAGGGAATTGATGTTACGCGGCAAAGGTACATTATTTCTTGAATGTGCAATAGTAGTAGCGATATTTTTTTGCGTGAAAAGACGAGAGGATGAAAAAGATGTTGTGGATAGTGATTTTTTTTGTAACTTTGTCGATTGAATGGTGCAGCCCGCATAACGGACGAGGCTGCGCTGGTTGTAACCGAGCATCGTTATGAAAATCACAATCGATATTCCGCGCCACATTGGCGATGAGCATTGCGCGATGCACCCCGCTGCGGGTGCTGCCAGTGCCAGTGACCACTTGTTCATGCTGTGCAGCAATGCAGCCATTGGCGAGTCGCTGATTACGGGCCTCACTGAGCTGCTCGAGAAGCAGGACAGCGTGGGTCCCGATGACTTTAACGAGATACTNGACCGCGCNCTTGCGGCGCAGCGTTACAACGACCAGCAGTGCGACCTGGCACTTGCCATTCTGCACTCGCGTGGNTGCCTGACGGCGCAGATGGGTCGCAGCCGCATACTGCAAGTGCGTCCCAGCGAGGAAGAAGCGACCTACGACTCGCGCGAGCAGGTGCTCGACATCTATAGCGGNAAGGCGCGTATCCAGCAGATTACCGACATCGACCCNGGCGANGTGATATTGCTCACGCTTGCCGACCGGCTCGACACGCAATCAATNACCAAGACNCTGAGCAGCAAGGAATTGACGCCNGACACGAAGCAAAACGTGGTNAAAGCCGTGCTGCAAAACNACCGCGATGCCACNCCAGCGACCTACATNCTGGAAGTGACAGCGACATCGGGTCGCAAATTTGGCTTGGGGTTGCCCGATGTGAACTGGAAATGGGCGTTCATCTACACCCTGCTGGCGGCTGTGATTGTGGNNGCNGCGTTGCTCACGTTGCGTTACAACAANCCNGGTGAGATATTCTCGTCGTCGCCCGACNAGGAGGTCGCGACCGACAGCACGGCAACCGATAGNGCGGCAGCCACACCGAGCGTGAAGCAAGAGACGGCGGCTAAAGTCGACACGCCTGCAACGAATGTGATTCANCTGCCTGCATCGGCGAGCGAGGCGAAACCTGCAAGCGAGGCTAAGCCTGCGAGCGAGACAACTCANCCCACGCACAGCGAGACGCACGAGAGCGAAACGAAGCAGGCTACGCCAGCGACAACCNTTACNGAGCCTGCATCAAGCAGCAAACCCGAGGTGAANAGCGANCCCGCNGCCGAGCCGAAATCGGAACCAAAAACCGAGCCCGAGNCGAAATCTACGCCCGAGCCCACNCNNGANCCNGCTCCCGAAACACCACAAACGCCCTCATCGCCCANTACCCTATCCTAGCGATAACNGCCCTTGTGTCACCCTATCCTGCAAAAATGTCACCCCAATGGGCGTTGGCATTTTTTTTGTTATAATCGTTGTTGTCACATTAATTAATATAGTAAACATTAAAAACGACAAACGATATGACAAAAGGTACAATCGGGGTTACCACAACCAACATTTTCCCCGTTATCAAAAAGTTTCTTTATAGCGACCACGAGATTTTCTTGCGTGAGCTCGTGTCGAACGCAGTAGATGCCACGCAGAAGCTCAAGACGCTTGCNGCAGCAGGCGAGTTCAAGGGCAACGTCGANGACCTGAANGTGCAGGTGATTCTCGACAAGGAAGCCGGCACGCTCACCATTAGGGACAACGGCATAGGCATGACAGCCGAGGATGTCGACAAGTACATCAACCAAATCGCCTTCTCGGGTGCCGAGGAGTTCTTGAACAAATACAAGGACAATGCAAATGCGATTATCGGCCACTTCGGCTTAGGTTTCTACTCGGCCTTCATGGTAGCCACGCGCGTGGAGATTATTTCGCGGTCGTGGAAAGAGGACGCCGAGGCAGTGAAATGGAGTTGCGATGGGTCACCCGAGTTTGAGATGGAGCCGTGCGAGAAAGCCGAGCGCGGCACCGACATCGTGGTGCACATCGACCCCAACGGCGACGAGAAGGANTTNCTGGAGCGCGANCGCATCCTCGCCTTGCTCACCAAGTACTGCCGCTTCATGCCCGTGCCCGTGATTTGTGGCAAGGAGCAGGAGTGGAAAGACGGNAAGATGGTCGACACCGACCGCGACAAGGTGATTAACGACGTGGAGCCGCTGTGGACGCGCATGCCGACCGAGTTGACCGANGACGACTACCTCAAGTTCTACCACGCAATCCAGCCCGCACAGGACGACCCNNTGTTCTGGATTCACCTGAACGTGGATTACCCGTTCAAACTCACGGGTATCCTGTACTTCCCCAAGATTAAGAACAACCTGGACATCCGCAAGGACCGCATCCAGCTTTACTGCAANCAGGTGTTTGTCACCGATAGCGTCGAGGGCGTTGTGCCCGATTTCTTGATGCTGCTGCAGGGNGTGATTGACTCGCCCGACATTCCGTTGAACGTGTCGCGTAGCTACCTGCAAGCCGACCGCGCCGTTAAGCAAATCGCGGGTTACATCACCAAGAANGTGGCTTCGCGCCTTGCCGAGATTGCCAAGAACGANGCTAAGCAGTTTGAAGAAAAGTGGAACGACATCAAGATTTTCATCGAGTATGGCATGCTGAGCGACGAAAAGTTCTGCGACCAGGCGATGAAATTTGCGCTCGTGGAGAACACCGACGGCAAATTCTTCAATCTCGAGGACTATAAAAAGCTCATCGAGGGCAATCAGACCGACCGCGAGGGCAACCTCGTCTACCTCTATGCGACCGACAAGGACGCCCAGTACACCCACATCAAGGCGGCAGCCGACAAGGGCTACGACGTGCTGATGATGGGTGGCCANCTCGANGTGCCCTTTGTGGGATTGCTCGAGCAGAAGAACGAGAAGACGCGGTTTGTGCGCGTNGATGCCGATGTGCTNGATCGCCTCATCGTCAAGGAAGATGCCGCCAAAGAAGAATTGGGCAAACTCGAGCAAGAGATTGCCACAACGATGACCGAGACNCAGATTCCTACCATCGANGGTTGCCGTTTCAACGTCGACCTGGCNGCGCTCGATGCCGATGCACAGCCCGCTGTGGTGACGCAGAGCGAATACATGCGACGCATGAAGGAGATGGCGAAGTATCAGCCCGGNATGAGTTTCTATAGCGAGTTGCCCGATGCCTACAACATCACCCTGAACACCAACCACCGCGTNATNCGCGCGATGGTCGAGGATGCGGTGAANGCCGTGGGCGAGCAAGTGAAACCCATCGANGAGGAAATCGCAGCCACCGAAAACGTGGTCAAAGCCATCCGCGACCTCGACAAGGACCACAAGGGCCTGCCCGAGGACAAGCAGAAAGACCTCGACGAGAATCAGAAGCACATCAACGAGTTGCGCGACAAGCGCCGCAGCGTCATCGCCGACTACGCAGCCACCCAGCCGCGCATCAAGCAGGTGATTGACATTGCCCTCATCGGCAANGGNCTGCTCAAGGGCGAAGCGCTCGACCGCTTCCTCAAGCGCTCGGTCGACCTGCTGTAAAAAGTTACACATAATAGCCACACAAGCGAGCGACTGCTCCCACAGCACGGGGGCAGTCGCTTGTGTGTTGTGCCCTGTCGGTTGATAGAATGGCGGCGTTTAGTGAAAAGTAGTGGTTATTTTCCTAATTATTGTAATATATTGCCAAAATTAGTACGTTATAATTATAAATTGATTAAATNTTAACGCTTTTTCTTAATAATTGNAANAAATTTTCCCGAAGTTTAACACTCTAATTTAGGCACGATTATGAAAGCAATCAAGTATTTCATGATGCTGCTGCTTNGTGTTGCAGCATTTGCGTGTTCCGACGACAACAGCAACAGTTGGGGCGACGAGCCTTCCGGCGGCAACACGCAACCAGGAGGCACCACGGGAACCAGCACGGGTGCAACGGCCTCGATAGGGACACTCACCTCGTTTGAGGTAGCCATCGACAGCACATCGCTCGACGAGAGCGAGACTGTCCCCAGTGACGATGAAGACTACATCGAAAACAACACCTTCGGTTCTGTACTCACNATTACCTATAGCGGCACGTCGGCATCGGTCGATGGGAGCGTAAACGGTGTGGCTGTCGATATCGATGGCGCTCACGTCACNGTGAACTCGACCGTTAAGGGTGTGAACTATATCTTGAAGGGCGCGACGAGCAATGGCTCGTTCAAACTCTATGGCGAGAAAAAATACTGTGTAACGCTCAACGGCGTGGATATCACNAACCCCACGGGAGCCGCCATCAACAGCCAGTGTGGCAAGCGCGGCTACTATGTGGTNGCNGATGGGACGACCAACCGCCTCACCGATGGGTCGAGNTANAACATCCCCGACGACGAGGACATGAAGGGTACGCTCTTTAGCGAGGGCGAAATTCTGTTCAGCGGCACGGGTAAATTGCGCGTGTATGCCAACTGCAAGGCGGGTATCGTGAGCGACGATTACATCCTGGTGCGTCCAGGTGCTAACATCTTTGTAAACAGCACCGTGGGCAATGGCATCAAGGCTAATGACGCAATCTTGATGCGCGGTGGCGTGGTCAACGTTGTGGCAAGCGGCACTGCAGCCAAGGGCGTCAAGTGCGAGGGCTACATGCAGATTGATGGAGGCCGCCTGACAGCCCTCACATCGGGCACGGGCGAATGGGATAGCGACGACAACGATGTGAGCGGCTCGGCAGGCATCAAGTGCGACAGCGTACTGGTTATCAACGATGGCGCCGTTTACCTCAAGAGCACGGGCCAAGGCGGCAAGGGCATCAGCGGTGACCAAGCCATCGAAATCAATGGTGGTACCGTGCGTGTCATCACCACTGGAACCGTCTATAGCAAGGGNTCTTACTCGACCTCGCCCAAGGGCATCAAGGGTGANGCCAACATCAACATCAGCGGTGGCGACATCATGGTGCGCACCACGGGCGGCGAGAACAGCGAGGGCATTGAGTCAAAGGCTAAGCTGACCATCAGCGGCGGCACGGTGCAAGTGTATGCTTACGATGANGCCATCAACGCCTCGACCAACATCACCATTAGCGGCGGTAGCGTGTTCACCTANGGCATCAACAACGATGGCATTGACTCTAATGGCACGCTCACCATCAGCGGTGGCGTTGTGGTTGCCTGCGGCACGACGACGCCCGAGGAAGGGTTTGACTGCGACCAAAATACGTTCACAATCACGGGCGGTGTAATCTTTGGCATCGGCGGCACCACGTCGACGCCAACGACGAGTAGCACCACGCAGCCGGTGGCTATCGTGGGCGCCANCTCCATCAGTCAGGGNACCTACATTGCAGTGAATGGNCCCAGCGCTAACGCCTTTGTATTCAAGGTGCCGCGGTCTTACAACAGTTGCACGATGCTNATGTCGTCGCCAGCGCTCACCAAGGGCGGCAGTTGCACCGTGCTGAGCGGAGTGACCGTGACTGGCGGTAACGACTTCGACGGCCTGATTACAGGCGGCACCGTGAGTGGCGGNAGCACACTGGCCTCGCTCACGCTGAGCAGCATGGTCACCACNCATAACTTCACCAACACCCAAGCCGGTGGCGGCAATCCCGGNGGCGGTGGCAATCCCGGNGGCGGTGGCGGCCCTGGTGGCTGGTAATCCCCCACTCCATTGCAACAGTTAACAAAGGCTCCGCATCCTTCATGGGAATGCGGAGCCTTGCTATGTAGTGTCGCNNGNGNGGTCGATTAGTCCANGAGNTGGATAATCAGGCCCGAGCGCAACTTGGGTTCAAACCAGGTAGCCTTGGGGGGCATAATCTTGCCCGAGTCGGCGATGTCGATGATTTGCTGCATGGTCACGGGATAGAGCGCGAGTGCAACACGCATCTCGCCACTGTCGACGCGGCGCTGCAACTCCTCGAGGCCGCGGATGCCACCCACAAAGTCGATGCGGCTATCGGTGCGCAGGTCCTGGATGTTGAGGATGTCGCGCAGGATGTAGTCGCTCGANATGCGCACGTCGAGCACGCCGATGGGGTCGTTGTCGTCGCACACGTCGGGATGAGCNGTGAGCGAGTACCAGTGTCCACCCANGTAGAGCGAGAAGTTGTGCAGGCGCTGGGGATGATAGATGGCTGTGCCCTTGTCCTCAACGTCGAAGTGCTTGCGCACTGCATCGAGGAATTGCTCGTCGGTGAGGCCGTTGAGGTCCTTGACAACGCGGTTGTAGTCCATCACCTTGAGGTGCGACTGCGGGAAGCAAACGGCGAGCAGGTAGTTGTACTCCTCGGTGCCGTTGTGGTTGGGGTCGGCCTTGGCTTTNTCCTCGCCCACGTGTGCAGCAGCCGCAGTGCGGTGGTGACCGTCGGCGATGTATAAATAAGGAATGTTAGCAAAAGCGGTGGTGATGGTGTCGAGCGTAGCGGGGTCGCTGATGCGCCACAGGGTGTGGCCGATGCCGTCCTCGGAAACGAAGTCGTACTCGGGCTTNGTGGCAGCGGTCTCGTCGATGACNCGTTGCAGGGTCTCGTTGTCGGGGAAGGCNAGGAAGACGGGCTCGATGTTGGCATTATTCACCTGGATGTGGCGCATGCGGTCGGCTTCCTTGGCGCGACGCGTGAGNTCGTGCTTGCGGATGTGTCCATCGATGTAGTCCCACACGCTGGCNGCNACCACGATGCCATATTGCGTGCGGCCATCCATGGTCTGTGCGTAGATGTAGTAAGAGGGCTCCTTGTCCTGAACGAGCCAGCCGTTTTTACGGAACTTGGTGAAGTTCTCGACGGCGCGGTCGTAGACGCGGTCGTCGTGCTCCTCCATGCCGGGAGCGAAGTCGATTTCGGGCTTGATGATGTGGTAGAGCGACATTTCGTTGTCACCNGCCTCGGCNCGAGCTTCCTCGCTCGAGAGGACGTCGTAGGGGCGTGATGCAACTTTCTCGACCAGTTCACGGGGCGGCCTTACGCCGCAGAATGGTTTAACTTTAGCCATGATGTAAGTTTTGAGTTAGGTTAAATGGTTTATGCAATAAAAAATGAATTATTTTCGCGTTGAGTGACGATTTTCCTCGCGCTTGAGGCGTCGTGCACAGGCGCTGCAGGTGCCGTAGGCGGCGAGGCTGTAATAACTAACGTTGAAGGCCGAGAAGCGCTGCGTGTTAATCATCGCGGTGAAGTTCTTGTCGCGCACTTCCTTGATTTTGCCACAGCTGGTGCAGATGAGGTGCGTGTGTGGCGTGGTGCCCATGCGCTCGTATTGCACAGGCAGGCCGTCAAATACCAATCGCCTAAGCACGCCAGCCTCGACGAGCAAATCGACAGTGTTATAGACAGTTGCCGTGCTCACGCGGCAGGAGTCGATGTCGAGAATCTGTTGCAGCTGGTCGATGGTGAAATGCTTCGAGATGCCCAGGGCGGTGGTCAAGATGGCATCGCGCTCGGGCGTACGTCGCAAGTGGTGTGCCTTGAGGTAGTCGGCATACCGTCGCATAACGGGATTGGTGTTGGTCGGTTCGGCCATCGAGGGTTAATTAGTCGCTCTTTTTAAGACAGGGCAAAAATAGGTATTTTCCGGCAGATGTTCAAACTTTCGGGCAAAAACATTTTTCGGGCGGTCAACTTTTCGNGCAGCGTGGCATTTAGGCAGGGAAATTGGGGGTTGAAGGATTGGAAGAAAAGTTGTAAATTTGCAGNCGATGAATACCGATTTTCTTGACATCCACAATATCGACGAGGAGCAGCAGGTTTCGCTGCAATTTTATGAAAGCCGCATCCAGGCTGGGTTTCCGAGCCCTGCCCAGGGTAGCTATGGCGACGCGATTGACTTGAATCGCGAGTTAATCGACAATCCTGCAGCCACATTTTGTGCGCGTGTGACGGGGAGTTCGATGACCGACGCGGGCATCGACGATGGCGACTTGATTATCATCGACCGGTCGCTCGACCCGCATCATGGCAACATTGCCGTGTGNTTCATCGATGGCGAGTTCACGGTGAAGCGCATCACCATTAAGGATGACGGCATCTACTTGACGCCAGCCAACAGCAAGTTTCCCGAGTTTCATGTCACTGCCGAGAACAACTTTGTGGTGTGGGGCATCGTGACGCGCGTCATTAAGCACCTCACTTAAAGCCGATTACACAAGGAACCCATGCATGCCCTGATTGATTGCAACAACTTTTTTGTTTCGTGTGAGCGGGTGTTTAATCCCTCGCTCAATGGACGTGCTGTGGTGGTGCTGTCGAACAACGATGGCTGCGTGATTGCGCGTAGCAACGAGGCTAAGGCGCTGGGCATTCCCATGGGGTGTCCGGCCTTTAAAATCCGTCAATTTACCGACCCACGGCAGGTAATCACGTTGTCGGCGCGCCATGTGATGTATGCCGACTTGTCGCGACGCGTGATGCACATTGTGGGCAGCGAGACCGAGGGCGTGGAGGTTTATTCAGTCGACGAGGCGTTTTTCAAGACGCCTTACGACGACGTGGAGCGCAACCACGCGTTCATGGCGGCGCTGGTGAAAAAGATTGCGAAATACACGGGAATCCCTGTGAGCATCGGCTTTGCGCCCTCGCGGACGCTGGCCAAAATCGCCTCGCATGTAGCCAAGAAAGACCGCCGCATCACCGATGGCGTGTACTGGCTGGTGCGTCCCGAGGCGATTGACATCATCCTGCAACGCACGCCGGTGAGCGATGTGTGGGGCATCGGGCGGCGACTGACCGAGCAACTCAGTAGTTATCAAGTGAGTACGGCAGCACAGTTTGTCAACATTCCGCGCGAGGTGGTGCGGACGATGTTTGGCGTGATGGTGGAGCGGACGCAGCGCGAACTCGAGGGTGAGGATTGCATGAGCATTAGTCCCGTCACGGCGGCGCATCAGTCGGTGATGAACTCGCGCACGTTTGGGCAAGTGATTACCGACCACGGCGCCTTGCTCGATGCGGTCATCACCTTTGCGAGCATGAGTGCCCGCAAGCTGCGGCAAGAAGGGTCGGTAGCGGGCTCGGTGACTGTGTTTATCCGCGGTGACCGGTTTCGCGAGGACCTGCCCTTTTATTCCAACTCGTGCCGCATCGGGCTGCCCACGCCCAGTGCCAGCACACCGCTCATCGTGTCGGCGGCGGTGCAAGCCCTCAACCACATCTATCGCGACCAGTTTGCCTACCGCAAGGCGGGTGTGTTGCTGGGTGAAATCACGCGCAACGACCAGGTGCAACTGAGCCTATTTGACACGGTGGACCACCCACGTCAACGTCAACTCATGGAGGCCATCGACCGCATCAACGACCAGTATGGAAAAGACTGCGTGACCCTGGTCCCCGAGGGCGACCGCACGAGTTGGCGCCCGCATCAAACTCACCTCGCCAACCCGAGTTCGGCGCTGCGATTTTACACGGGAATGTCGACAGCGCAGCACTAAAACGGCATTAAAGCATCGCTTTAATCATTGATATTTAATTTGCTATATCACAGATATTTTTAAACAATCAACAAAAGACAACCTAAAGTTTTACTTTAAGTAGATAAATGGGACACATCAAACTTATCATCACCGACTTTGATGGGACGCTGGTCAACACGTTTGCGGCGAATTATGCGGCCTATCGGCAGAGCTTCCAGGACGTGGGTCTTGTGCTGAGCGAGGCCGATTATCGCGCTTGTTTTGGCTACCGATTTGACGACTTCATGGCGAAGATGGGCATCAGCGACCGCGACACGCAGCAGCGCATCAGAGACCTAAAAACGTTGCATTATCCCTCGTTTTTCAATTTGCTCGAAGTGAACACAGCGTTGCTCGATTTCATCAAGAAATTCAAGCGGGCAGGCGGCAAAACGGCGGTAGCGTCGACGGCGCGTCGCAAGAACCTCGAGAACGCGCTCACCTACATCGGTGCGGCTGATTCGTTTGACCTGGTGCTGGCGGGCGAGGACGTGGTCAACGCCAAGCCTGACCCCGAAATTTACCTCAAGGTGATGGAGCGGCTGGGCGCGAAGCCCGACGAGACGCTCATTTTTGAGGATGCTGAAATAGGCTTCAAGGCCGCTGAAAATGCGGGCGTGAGCTACATCAAGATAACCGACCGCTATTTCTTATAATATAATGTGTGGTGCACGGGGTGCCATGCGCATGAAAAATGGGTGGTCGAGAAAAAAAGATTAAAAAAAATGGGGAAAGGGCTTGCGAGGTAAGAAAAAATGCGTACCTTTGCACCGCTTTTCTATAAACAACATATATAACACAAACGTAATGTACTTAGATTCAGAGAAAAAGAAAGAGATCTTTGGCAAGTACGGCAAAAGCAATACTGATACTGGTTCTCCCGAGGCCCAGATAGCATTATTCTCATACCGTATTCAGCACTTGACCGAGCATTTGAAGGCCAATCATAAAGATCATACGACTCAACGTGCCCTGAAGATGATGGTAGGTAAGCGTCGTCGCTTACTGGACTACCTGATGCGCAAGGACATCACCCGCTACCGCGAGCTCATCGCAAAGAAGGAGCTGGGTATCCGCAAGTAATTGCAACGCATCCCCACTGGTCCCTCACCTCGTCAAAAGCAGGTGCAATTCTCACACTCATGAAGGCAAGCCGCCACGCCCCGAGCGTTGGCGGCTTACTTTTTTTGTTTACCTTTTTGTGATTGGGGTATATAAGGGTAAACGAAACATTAAAAACGACATTTGTAAAATGGAAAT
>Ga0065708_1006928_pt1 | contig 12557 bp, 11 predicted proteins | sample Hoacrofraction12_2_FD_59095 | JGI IMG/M metagenome (GOLD analysis project Ga0065708, IMG submission 59095) | Hoatzin crop microbial communities from Cojedes, Venezuela, sample from fiber fraction 12 v1 | ecosystem: Host-associated > Birds > Digestive system > Esophagus > Crop | place: Venezuela... | reverse complement strand
CAAAAACATACAGAAATCGATGAAGTACTTAGAAACTGTATCATAAAAGAAATCCGAGAAGAAGGAAGAGCAGAAGGTATGGAAAAAGGAATGGAAAAAGGAATGGAAAAAGGAATGGAAAAAGGTAGGGAAGAAATGAGATTAGAAAATGAAAATTATCGTAAAAATCTTGTAAAAGAATTGTTAGAAAAAGATTTGGATATTCCTTTTATTTCCAAGATTACAGAATTTGATGTTGGTAAAATTAATGAAATTAAAAAAGAAATAAACTTTTAAACTAAAAAATAAAGGTATAAAACGAAATTAAAAAATAAATATGGTTTAAACTAAAATATAAAACAAAATTAAAAGTAGAAAAGATAAGGAAAAATTTCTAAAAACTAAAAAAGAGCAGATAATTAAAATAAAAAAAAGGATATTTAGAGATGAAAATCTCTAAATTATTCATCTTCATCTTGAAGACCGCAAGCAACTCTAAGTCTTTTACCTACGACTTCAATTTCTTCTTTATCCTCAGCAGCACGCATTTCTTTTAAATTAGCGCCTTCAGTTTTGTTTTCATCAGCAAATTGTTTTTTGAAAGTACCGTCTTGAATTTCACCCAATACTTCTTTCATAGCTTTTTTAGATTCATCTGTGATGATTCTGTCTCTTCTGGTTAAACCACCATATTCAGCAGTATTACTTACATCTTTCCACATACCACCGAATCCGTTTTCATAAATATCATCAACGATAAGTTTAACTTCATGACAAGTTTCAAAGTAAGCTATTTCAGGTTGATAACCTGCTTCAACTAAAGTTTCGAAACCTGCTTTGATTAAAGCTGTGAGTCCACCACAAAGAACAGCTTGTTCACCGAATAAATCTGTTTCAGTTTCTTCTTTAAAGGTAGTTTCAATAACTCCAGCACGAGTAAGGCCAGTAGCTTTTGCCATACCTAATGCTAATTGTAAAGCTTCACCAGTAGCATCTTGTTCAATAGCTACTAAACCCGGAATACCGAAACCTTCCAAATAAGTAGTTCTTACTCTAGATCCAGGACCTTTAGGTGCAAACATAATGACATTTACATCTTCAGGAGGTTTGATTAAACCAAAGTGAATATTATACCCGTGAGAGAAAGAAATAGTGTTACCTGCTTCGACATAAGGAGCAATCTGTTCAGCATAAACTTTTTCCTGAGTTTCATCAGGTAATAAAATGTGGATAATATCTGCTTTTTCTGCTGCTTCTTCAACAGTCATTACATTCATTCCATCATCAACAGCTTTTTGCCAAGATGAACCATCTTTTCTAAGACCAATAATTACATTCAATCCACTATCAGCCATATTTCTAGATTGACCACGACCTTGACTACCATAACCCATTACAGCAATAGTCTTATCTGCAACGACTTCTGTATCAACATCATCATCATAATACATTTTCATACTTTAAAACTCCTATAAATTTTTAAGATAATTTTTATTTAATAAAATGATAAACAGCAGATTAACAATTATTGATAAAAAATTTTCAATAATGAAAAATCAGCTTATGATTATTAAATATACATTATTATATATGATTGCAATAGCTTATAAAATTTATTAAAATAAAAATTTAAAATCACCCAAGTTTGTTACAGTCCCCGGTTTGTTACAGTTGCGAAAACAGAAATAAAAAACAGAAATAATAAAAACAGTAATGCAATAAAATAAATAGCTAAAAAAAGAATAAAAATAAAAAAATAAATGAATAGCTAATAATCAGTTATAATAGCTAAAAATAAAAATAATCAGTTATATATAAGTTAAAATATCAAATAATAAAAACAATCAGTTATATACAACTTAAAATAGCTAATAAAAACATCAATTAGAAAAAATCACAGAATTATTCTCTTCCATCAACAAGAACATCAAGTTTACCTGTGACAATATCAATCATAAGCCCATGAATAGGAACTTCATTTGTAATCAAAGGATGGTTTTTGATTTTCTCTACGGTTTCTAAAACATTGGATTCTTCACCGCTAATTGCTCCAATCCATTCGGACAAGTCGACTTTGTCGATTTCTTCTTCAGCTATTCCTCGTGATAGCATGTTTTCTTTTACTTTGTTTGCATCAGCATGAGCCATACCGCAGTCGGTGTGACCAATAACCATTACTTCTTCACAGCCTAAGGAGTAAATAGCTGCTGCAATAGATCTTATTGCATCTTCACCTACTATTGTGTTGCCGGCATTTCTGATTAATTTAACATCTCCACGGCCAATTCCTAAAGCTTGAGGTAAAAAACATGTTAGTCTTGTATCCATACAAGTTAAAATAGCTAATTTTTTTTGAGGTAAATGACCTAATTCTTCACCTTCAAATTCTTCTACAAATTTCTTATTAGCTTCCAATACTTCATCAATCATCATTTTCATTTTTAAAGCCCCATAATTTTTGTAAAATATATTTAATGAATAAATTATTGAAATTATTAAATTAAAAACTTCAACAAAATTATTAAATATATTATTATATTAACTTCAATATTTTATAAAATTAATTATTTCATTGTTTAAAAAACAGGATTATAATAAAAAATCATGCATAAAATCAAACATAATCTTGAAGATGAATATAAAATGGAAATTAAAAAAAAAATAATGAATAGTTGAAGTAGTTAATTGTTGTTATAGCAACATTTATATTCTATAATTCACAAATATAACAAAAAGCTAGAAAATACAATAAAACTTAAAGGAGCAAAAATGAAACTTAAAGAATTTAAAGAAACTTCTCCTTATGACATACCTCTTGGAAAATTAATCTCCATTATTTCCAAATCACACATACATTATTTAAATCATGCCCTGAAAGAATATGGTATAAATTCTACACAATTAGGGTTTTTATTTGAAATACATGAGAAAAACGAAATAAATCAGATGGAAATTGCAAAGAACTGTATCATAAATAAAGGTGCTGTTGCAAGATCACTTAAAGATTTAGAAGATAAAGAGTTAATCTCAAGGGAAATAGATAATTCAAATAGAAGACAGAACAAAGTGTTTTTAACCGAAAAAGGAAAAGATACCCTATTTAAAATTAAAAAAATCATTGAAAAATGGGATGAAGAAACACATGAATCCCTAGATTTGGAAACTAAAAAGATATTACATAAAGAATTAAAAGTAATAGCTTTAAAAGCAATATCCATAAACGAAAATATGGATAAAGAGAATTTGAATAAGGAAAGTAAGAATTAATAAGAACATTAAACAGTTAATAATGAAAATAAAAATGAAAATAATTAATAAGGAAATGAAAACAATTCAGGAGCAATTATATGGCTACAGAGACAGATAATAAAAATATTAATTTAATTACAGGAGATCCTAAAAAAGCAATAAGGAAATTAAGTGTGCCTATGATGCTGTCAATGTTTTTAATTATACTTTATAATATTGCAGACAGTATATGGGTATCCGGTCTTGGATCCGGACCTCTTGCAGCAATAGGATTTATCAGTCCAGTGTTTATGGTACTTGTAGGACTTGGAAATGGAATAGGAGCAGGTGCAAACTCATTGATTGCAAGATTTATTGGTGGGGAAAATTATAAAGAGGCGAATAATGCAGGACTGCATGCTATACTATTATCAGTCATAGCATCATTTATTATGATGATAATTATGATGATTTTCTTAAAACCTCTGCTTGAAATTATGGGAGCTGGAGATACAGTATCTTATGCATTGGATTACGGATATATAGTATTCGGTGCATTGTTCGTATTCGTATATTCAGGAGTAGCTTCTGCAATTTTCAGATCAGAAGGAGATATGAAAAGAGCAACATCTGCAATAGCTATAACTGCTGCTTTAAACATAGTTTTAGACCCTATATTCATTTATACATTAAATTTAGGAATAGCTGGAGCAGCATGGGCATCAATCATATCTGCTGGAATCTCATGTATAATAATGTCATATTGGATCTGGGGTAAAAAAGACTTATTCTTAGATTTAAGCCTTAAAAACTTTAAATACAGTACAAAAATACTTATAGACACATTGCAAGTAGCTATACCATCAACTGTTGAAAATGTTGTTATGTCATTACTTGGAATTATTATAAACTACATGCTTGTTATCTGTGCCGGAACAACAGCAGTAGCTGTTTATACCGCTTCACTTAGAATCGTACAATTGGCAATGGTTCCTCTCATTGGTATTTCCACTGCATTGATAACCGTAGTAGGTGTAGCTTACGGTGCTCATAACTATAAAAATCTTAAAACAGGACATAGCTACTCTATAAGATTAGGATTTGCAGTATCCATATTGCTAGGTGCAATCATGGTAATATTCTCAAAACAGATAGCTTATGCATTCAGTTATTCCTCTGCAAGTTCTGCTCTTGCACCTGAAATTGCAACCGCTTTAATGATTCTAAGCCTCTTCGTTCTTGCAATACCTCACGGAATAATGTCTTCCATGGTCTTCCAAGGTGTTGGAAAAGGATTGAACTCATTGATTATAACATTACTTAGATCATTAATCCTAGAATCAGTATGTGCATACATCCTCGGTATAGCATGCAGACTTGGAGTTCCAGGAATTTATGCAGGAATCGTTTTAGGCTGTATGCTTGGTGGATTATTCGGTTATGTATGGGCAAAACTCTTTATTAGAAAATTCAAAACAGAATGCGAACTTAAATATGCAGGAACTGAATAAAATAAAAAAAATAAGTGATGTGAGAATTTATTTACATCTTTAAATAATTAAAAAAAAGAAGAATTTAACACCAAAAATTAAAAAAAGAATTTAATGTGATAATTTATCCTATGATAATTATCACATTTTAAATAGTTAACCATCAAATCATCATTCAATAGCTAAATTTAAAATTCAACTAATAATTACCTCTTGAAATCGCAGTTGGACCAGTACGAGCTATTTTTTTAATACCAAAAGGTTCAAGAAGTTCGATTAAAGAATCTATTTTACTAGGATTACCTGTAATTTCTACAGTCAGATTATCTTCACAAACATCAACTATGCGAGCTCTGAAGATATGAACATATTGCATTATTTGAGATTTGGATTCAAGATCGGTTGTATTAACCTTAACTAAACAAAGCTCTCTTTTTATAGAGTGATTTGGATCTAAATCTTTAACTTTAATAACATCAACAAGTTTGTTTAACTGTTTTGTGACTTGTTCTAAAACTTTCTGGTCGCCATTTACTATGAAAACCATACGTGCAAGGTTATCGACTTCGGATTTACCTACGGTAATACTTTCAATGTTGTATCCTCGGCGAGTAAAAAGGCTTGCAACTTTCTGGAGAACACCTGGCTTATCTTCAACCAATGTGCTGATAACATGTAATTGAGTTTGAGTTTTAGGAAATCTGGTCATAACAATCCTCCCTCTGATGAATTAATATAAGGTCTTGATGATAACATTATTTACCTCCGGAGCTATTGGCATCTTTTTCATGTTTATATTCACCAATCAAATCTTCAATACTTCCACCTGCAGGGAACATAGGGATAAATTCGTTTTTCTCAACAACAATGTCTAAGAGTAATGATTCATTATCTTTAAGAGCTTTAGACATTAATTTTTGAGTGTCTCCAATATTTTCAACTCTTGCAGAAGGGATTCCGTAACTTTCACCTAATTTGACAAAGTCCGGAGAATTACCCATATCAGTTTCAGAAAAACGTTTGTTCCAGAGATTATTTTGCCATTGATAAACCATTCCAAGTTTTCTGTTGTTTAAAATAGCTATTACAATAGGAATGTCATATTCCTTGATAGTAGATAATTCCTGTGAAACCATTAAAAATCCAGCATCACCAACAATAGCTAAAACAGCATCATCAGGACAAGCAACTTTAGCTCCAATAGCTGCAGGGAAACCAAATCCCATAGTTCCTAAACCACCGGAGGATATGAATTTACGTGGTTTGTAAGCTTCTAAAAAGTGAGCTGCCCACATCTGATGAAGACCTACATCAGTAGTAACGATAGTGTCTTCAGTTATAGAGTTTGCAATTTCTTTAATAACCTGTTGAGGTTTTAAAGGAATATCATCATAACTGCGACGAGGAATAACGGATTTCTTAAATTCAACAAGCTTATTAAACCAATCCATAGAATTGACATGGATCTTTTCTTTTTTAATCTCATTATTAATAGATTTTAAAACAGTTTTTGCATCTCCGACAATAGGAATATCCACTTCCACATTCTTACCAATCTCAGCAGGATCTATATCAATATGAATAACCTTAGCATCGGGAATAAATGTATCCACAGTACCGGTTGTCCTATCGGAAAACCTGCATCCAATAGCTATTAAACAATCACAATCATTAATTGACTGATTAGCTACTTGTCTGCCATGCATTCCCAACATGCCTAAAGCAATATCATCATGCTCACAGACAACTCCCTTACCCATTAAAGAAGTAACAATAGGTGCATGAATCAAATTGGCAAACTCTTTAAGCTCTTCGGATGCTCCGGAGATGATTGTTCCTCCACCAGCCAAAATCATTGGCCTTTTTGAAGTTTTAATCAAAGCAATAGCCTTTTTAATCTGCTTAATATTCCCTTTTATAGTAGGCTTGTAACCTGGAGTATCAATCCTATCATCCACATACTCATGCAATTTCTGTCTTTGAACCTCATTCGGCACATCAACCACAACAGGTCCAGGTCTTCCAGTTGATGCAATATAAAAACTGGAATTTATAACCTTAGGAATATCATCAGCATCCTTAATCTGAAATGAATGCTTTGTAATCGGCATAGTAATACCAATAATATCCGCTTCCTGAAACGCATCATTTCCAATCAGATTACTTGCAACCTGTCCGGTAATTGCAACCACAGGAGAAGAATCCAAATACGCATTAGCTATTCCAGTAACCAAATTAGTAGCTCCTGGCCCAGATGTTGCCAAACAAACACCCACCTTACCTGAAGCCCTCGCATACCCTTCAGCCGCATGTGCCGCACATTGCTCATGCCTTACAAGAATATGCTTCAAATCAGAATCATACAAATCATCATAAAAAGGAATAACCGTACCACCCGGATATCCGAATATAACATCTACTCCCTGATTCTTTAAAGCCTTTATAATAGCTTCTCCACCATTCATCTAAAACCTTCCCATAAATTAAAATAAATATAAAATTGAATTATTTAATCAGTACATAATAGAACAATATAATTGAATTATTTAATCAGTACATAATAGAACAATATAATTGAATTATTTAATAATTACAATATAAAAATTTATTAATCAATATATGATATCTTAAATTCCAAAATTTAAACCCAACACCATATAAATTCAATTAATAATCAATCAAAATTATCCTATGCAATACAATAATATATATTTAAAGATAGATATAAATTTTAACATATGAAAATTTTAAAATCAATTACTACTCTATAAAACAAATTTTTTATAAAGTACCCTCACATTTTAAAATTTTATCACCCCGAAATTATTACTTAATTTCAAAAACCAAACTGGAGATAAACAAAATGAAAGTATTAGTTGTTGGAACCGGCGCACGAGAACATGCAATTTGTGATGCACTGAAAGACGATGTAGATTTATATGCTTACATGAGCAAAAACAACCCTGGAATATCCAAAATATCCACCTACAAAATAGGTGACGAAGGCGAAACCGAAAAAGTAGCCGAATTTGCCAAAGAAAACAACATCGACCTAGCTGTTATTGGCCCTGAAGCTCCCCTCGGAAAAGGAATCGTAAACGAACTCGAAAACGTAGGCATCCCTTGTGTTGGACCTACCCAAGAATCCGCAAGAATCGAAACCGACAAATCATTCATGCGAAAACTATTCGAAGACTACAACATCAAAGGATCCCTCACCTACCGAGTATTTGACAACTACGACGACATCAGCAAATTCCTCGACGAATTCGACAAAGACGTCGTTGTAAAACCCGTCGGCCTCACCGGAGGTAAAGGAGTAAAAATCGTAGGCGACCACCTCAAAGACAACCAAGACGCAAAACTCTATGCAAAAGAAGTCCTAGAAACCGAAATGGGCGGATTTGCAAAAGTAATCCTCGAAGAAAAAGTAGTCGGCGAAGAATTCACCATCCAAGCCTTCTGTGACGGCACCCACCTCATAGCTATGCCTGCTGCCCAAGACCACCCCCACGCATTCGAAAACGACCAAGGCCTCATCACCGGAGGTATGGGCTCCTACACCAACAAAGGCGGCCTCCTCCCATTTCTCCCCCAAGAAAGCTACGACGAAGCCGTTGAAATCATGAAAGACACCCTAAAAGCAATCGCTAAAGAAACCACCCCCTACAAAGGAATCCTCTACGGCCAATTCATGCTCTCCAAAGACGGCCCTCGCCTCATCGAATACAATGCACGTTTCGGAGACCCTGAATGCATGAACGTACTCCCCCTCCTCAAAACCCCAATGAAAGACATCTGCCAATCCATCGTTGACGGCACCCTCAACGAAGCCGAATTCAACGACCTCGCAAGCGTCTGCAAATACATCGTCCCCGACGGCTACCCTGACACCCCTCACGCAGGCGAAACCATCGAAATCGACGAAGAAGCCATCGAAAACCTCGGCGCTAAAGTATTCTACGCTGCAGTAAACCAAGACTCCGACGGCATCCACCTCTCCGGATCCCGTGCCCTAGGCATCGTTGCCCAAGGCGAAACCATCTCCGAAGCCGAAGAAATCGCAGAAGCTGCTTGCCAACTCATCCAAGGAAACGTCTACCACCGCCGCGACATCGGCACCTCCACCCTCATCCAAAAACGCATCGACCACATGACCACCATCTTAAACCAATAAACACTCCCCAACATCACCATTTAATTTAATAACTATTAATTTTTATATTTTGATAAAAATGGAAATATTGAAAATGAAATAAAAATTATAAAAATCTAAAAAAATGAATATTGCAAAAAATGTTTGTTTAATCTTTCATTAAACAAAATATCATGTATTCAAATAAACTTTTTAGAAAATTCTGCAAAGAAAGAAATATTAAAGATAGTACTATGAAAGGATATGAATCTGCTTTAAAGCAATTTATAACTTTTCATAATTTAACTATTGATAAATTAATTGAAGAAGCTGTAGAAGATGAAGAAAAAAGAATTCCTCTTAAAGAAAGAAGAATTAAAAAAAGACTTCTTGATTATCGTAATTATTTATTAAGTAGTGATATGTCACCAAATACTGCTAAAACTTATTTTTCAAAATTAAAAACTTTTTATCTTCATTTTGAAATTGAATTGCCTCATCTACCTGATGCCAAATATGAAAAAGTTTATGAAACCAATTATTTGGATTTACCAACCAAAAAACACATAGCTCAAGCATTGGAGATTGTTTCAATTGATTTAAAAGCAGTGATTTTATTTATGTCTTCTTCTGGAACTGCAAAAGCAGAAGCATTATCATTAACAGTGGAGCAATTTTTAAATGGAACTTTGGATTATCATAATGGAGAATCTATAAAAGAAATACTAAATCAATTAGAAAGAAGAAATGATGTTGTTCCAACTTTTTATTTAAAGAGAATAAAAACAGACAAATATTATTATACTTTTTGCTCACCAGAAGCAAGTTTAGCTATTGTAAAATATTTAAAAACAAGGAAAAATCTTAAAATATCCGATAAACTTTTTGATTTCAGTAATTCGCTACTTTTAGCAAGATTTCAAGAAATTAATGACACTATGAAATGGGGATTTAAAGGAAAATATAGATTTTTTAGATCACATACACTTAGAAAATTCCATGCATCCAATATTGGACTTAGTGCAGAATATATCGATTCATTACAAGGTAGGAGTAAAAATGAAGTTCATGAAACTTATATAAAAACAAATCCAAAAAAATTAAAAGAAATTTATAAAAATGCGATGAAAAATGTAATGATTTACACAAAAAAAGAAGAACCAGAAATAAAAAATGAAGAGTTCCATATCACTATTAATATTTTTTTAGGAGATAAACAGTATAATATAAACTAATCTATTTTTTAAAATAAGAAGATAAATCAAATTATTTTTATCTAAAAAGATAATGATAAATAAAATTAAAATATAAAGTTAAATATTAAATTAAGTGAAAATGATGAAAATATAAAATCAAATATTAAATTGATTGGAAACAATTAAGATATAAATCAAACATTAATCAAAGAATATAAATTAATTAAAAAAAACAAGCATTAATTAAAAAACAATTATTAAATAAAAAACAATTATAATCAACATTAAAAATTGGTGATGAAATGTCTAAAAAATCAAAGTCAAAGAATTCGGTTATTAAGAGAGCTAAGAAATTTCAGAGGCAAGGGAAGTATAAAAGAGTCTTAGAAGTTTGTGATGATTTTTTAGATGGGGAAATTGAAGAGAATGTTTTGAGGATAAAGATTGATGTGTTGATGGAACAGTATCATAATGAGAAGTTTGAAGAGAAATTGAATGAGTATAAGATGAGTTTGTCTGGTTGTTTATCAGAGAATGAGAGAGAAGAGCTTTTAAAGATTTATAATTTGATAGATAATTATTTGGATTTGCATAAAGATAATCTTGTTGATAAGAGTATAGTGAAAAAGTGTCTTAGTGGCGGATTGTTGAATGATAATATAGAGATTATTTTGACATTGAATGAGATAATTAGGGAAAGGCGTGAAAATAATTTAAATAAAGTAGAGGAAGTACCGGAAGATCTTAGAGAGTATGTGGAAAAAATTAAAAAAGGGGCGTATCAGTTTTTAGAATTGATAATGGTGAATCCGAAAGAGACTATAAAAAATTCAAAATTCAATATGAAGAAGATTTTGGAAAAAATAAGGAGTATAATACCTCCGGAAGAGTTTANTAAGGAATATAATAATAATTCAAGAGAGGATAGTGAAAAATCGGATATGGAAGGAAATGAAGGTAAAACCGATGTGTATGGTGTCAATGGTGAAAGTGAGAATACTTTGAAAATGAGGGATGAAACAGAACCGATTAAAAAAGAGCTTGAATTAAAATATAAAGATATTGATGAGCTTAAAGAAGAGATTAATGAATTAAATAGGAATAATAGGTTTAAAAAAGCGTTGAAGCTTCAGAAAAAGTTGGTTAAGATTGGGGAATCTGAGAATATTATTACAAGTGAGATTAAGGAGGGTTCACCTCAGAAAACGCTTTATGATTTTTAGAAAAATTGAAAGTTCGTCTAATAATATAAAAAAAATTGATTTATTAAAAAAAGTTCAGCTAATAAGATAATTAATAAAAAAAATAAAGGAAAACATAAGGAAACTATTAATAAGAGTAAAAACATATATTTAAATTTATTATAATAGAAAAATGATTGTGGCAAGATGGTTATATGGAAAGATGGTTGTATAATTGACGGGTCATGATTGTTAGATTAAAGGGTGATTAGATGAGGAGTCTTTTATCAGTTAGTGATATTTCAGAGGAAGTTACTAGGATATTGGATATAGCTAGTGATTTTAAAGATGGAAAAATAGAAAAAGAGCCTCTTAAAGATCAGAAATTAGGTATGATTTTTCAAAAATCTTCTACAAGGACAAGGGTGTCTTTTGAAGTAGGTATGTATGAGTTAGGAGGATATGCTCTTTTTTTATCAAATAATGATTTGCAGTTAGGAAGAGGAGAACCGATTAAGGATACGGCAAAAGTGTTGAGCAGGTATCTTGATGGGATTATGATTAGGGCGATTAAGCATGAGGATGTTGTGAAATTCAGTGAAAATGCGGATATTCCGATAATAAATGGATTGACTGATTTGGAACATCCATGTCAGGCTTTAGCGGATATGTTAACTGTTAAAGAACATAAAGGAAACTTTGATGGTAAGTTTGTTTATGTTGGAGATGGAAATAATGTGTGTAATTCTCTTTTATTAATATGCGGATGTTTAGGTATGGATATGGCAGTAGCTTGTCCAGAGGAATATAAACCTGATGAAGAAATAGTTAAAAAAGCTGAAGAATATGCAGATAAAAATAATTCTACAATAACCATAACTCCAAATGTTAAAGAAGCAGTTAAAGATGCAGATGTCATATATACCGATGTATGGGTAAGTATGGGTGATGAAGCAGAAGAAGAAAAAAGAAAAGAAGACTTTAAAGAATATCAAGTAAATCAAAACTTAATTGATTTAGCTAAAGATGATGTAATATTCATGCATTGCTTACCTGCAATTAGAGGAGAAGAAGTTTCCTCAGAAGTTATCGATGGTCCTCATTCTGTAATATATGATGAAGCAGAAAACAGATTACATGCACAAAAAGCAGTTATGTATTACTTTTTAAAAGAAGTTTTAGAATAAAACAAGAGTATAAATTATTTCTTTCATAGGATTAATTTAAATAAATAAACACAATACAAGTTTTAGAATAAAACAAGAGTGTAAATTACTCTTTCATTAAAGGATTGTCTATAAATAAACACAATACTTAATAAAATATTATAAAAGGTTAAAAAATGGAA
>Ga0065708_1040256_pt1 | contig 12567 bp, 9 predicted proteins | sample Hoacrofraction12_2_FD_59095 | JGI IMG/M metagenome (GOLD analysis project Ga0065708, IMG submission 59095) | Hoatzin crop microbial communities from Cojedes, Venezuela, sample from fiber fraction 12 v1 | ecosystem: Host-associated > Birds > Digestive system > Esophagus > Crop | place: Venezuela... | reverse complement strand
CGTCGGCTGCCACTTTTTTATATGCCCTTTTGATATTGTCGTAATTTTTTACCATTTTATAGTAAAAAGCTAAATATTCCGAAATTATTTTGGAAGATTAGGTATTAACACCTATCTTTGCACCGTTCATTCCCGGCAGCCTCTGAGTTTCAAGCTGTCGGGTGTTTTTTATATACACCACTACCTCCCTACTACACCTATTTCCTAAACACTATCCAGTTATGGTATAGGGTATTCAGCTGCCACTTGTATTACCACCATATATACATATATCATAAACGATGAAAACGGCCCTAAATTTTGGCTTTTTCGCAATAAAATTTAATTTTTAAGAGAAAAATTACATATTATATGCTATTTTTTTGCATTTACGAACATAGAGTTCGTAAATTATTTGTACCTTTGCACACGAAATAAAAAAATAGCGATCTTTGAGAGTCTGAGGGGCATTTCGACATATAAATTTGAATTCCGCCTGGCGTTTAGTTCAGGTGTCCAAAGCGAAAGCTTCTGGATAAACAATGTCATATTGTTATCGTTTCACTATTTTATCATACTGCGTATCTCGTATATGGCGCGGGAACCTGGAATATGGGGTATGGGAATATATAAAGAAATGATGCCGAATGAACCTCAGACTTTTTCATTGAAAGGAGGTATAAAAATGGAAAAGAAAGAAATAGCAAATAGGATACAGTCGTTGCAATCTATAGAAGATTTATTGCAACTTATAAACGAAATCGTCAAGGATGAACTTGGCGAAAAGAAATCATTTAAATTTTCAATAAGACAGTTGAAGTATTATTCTAATCCCAACAACATAAGAGGGCGTTATACCCATTTTTCCATACCAAAGAAAAGTGGTGGAGTACGATGTATAAGTGCTCCATCAAAAGGATTAAAAAATTTACAATATTACATTAACATTATATTGAAAGCTGTATATAAGCCTTCCGTGTATGCAAAAGGCTTTTGCGAGGGCCAAAACATTGTTGATAATGCAGTAAGGCATATTGGACAAAACTATGTGTTCAATACAGACATTACTGATTTCTTTCCAAGTATCAAACAACCAAGAGTATGGAAACGTTTTCAACTACCTCCTTTCAATTTCAGTAAACCTGTTGCAAACTTGCTTGCTGGTTTGTGCTGCATAAAAGAAAAGAAAGATGATGGAAGCTTTGAATATGTTCTACCACAAGGTGCACCAACATCTCCATTGATTACAAATGCAATTTGCGATACACTAGATCGCAGACTAAGTGGTCTTGCTCGCCGATTAGGTCTGCATTATTCTCGATATGCAGATGATATTACATTTAGCTCTATGCATAACGTGTATCAAAAAGATGGCATTTTTCTTGAAGAGCTCAAAAAAATCATTGTAGGTCAAGGATTCTGCATAAATGAAAAGAAGACTCGTTTGCAAAAACGTGGCCAAAGGCAAGAAGTAACAGGGCTCACCGTAAGCGAGCGAGTAAACACAAGCCGCAAATATGTAGCCGAGATTCGCAATCTGCTTCATATCTGGGAAAAATATGGTTATAACGAAGTATATAAAAGATTTTACCCTCGTTACAAGAAAGAAAAGGCAGGTCTTAAAAAAGGCGAGCCGATGTTAGAGAATGTTTTGTATGGAAAACTACAGTATCTAAAAATGGTAAAAGGCTCCAAAGATTCTGTTTATACAGCACTCCAAAACAGATATAACAATCTTACTTCTCCTATTAATGGAGAAAATAGTAACGGATTTGACTATCTGCGTGCTTTTACTCTATCGGAATTCGAGGAAATTATGGATGGGAAAATTAGTTATTCCTTATCCAAGACTGGTATTGTTTATGGACATATAAGTATAGAACGAAAAGACTGCCCTATTTTCCTGACCAATGAAGCAAAATATCAATTGGTTAAAAATGGTACCATTACTGATGCTGAACTCACCAAGACCATAAAAAAGGTAAAGGGTTTTCAGCGAAATGGCTCTAAACCAGACTTATATGTAGTGCTGACAACTAAAAACAAGCAAGCACCATTTTGGATGATGACTTACTACGACCCCACATTCTCAGAATTAGAACTGAGTGATATTCCTGTTTCTAAACTTCTTGATATTTGGGAAACGGAAGGTATAAATGCGGCAATGAAAGCATACGAAGAAAGTCTCTTACCACAACCAGCAAGCAAAAACGACAAGCAAATGCATGACCATAAAGATTTTACGCCTATTTCGATGGAAGAATTGCCGTCGCAAGAGGAATTAAGACAACAACTCAACATGTTATTAGAAGATGTTAATATAACAGAAAAGACATCATAGTGTAACATTGATAAGAAAAAAGAGATTCTGCTATGGATAAATACGATTTTATTAAAATGATTCTGAAAAGAAGAGACGTTTCTGTTAATGATAAGAAGCGTGGAGTTTTATTGGCTACCCAAGAACTTGAACAAAATTCATCAAACTACAGAAAAGTTTCAAAAAACATTGATAAGAATAAAGAAGAACGTATGCATGCGCCCAAAGACACAGCTAAATTCCTGTCTCTTTTTGAAGAACGTGCTGCATTTAAATATCTGACACATGATTTCGACAGTGACACCGAAATTGATTACAACACTTTTCTTTCTCAAGTTCGTGAAAAATTTAAAGAGGCGGCAAAACAATTTACAATACCAAGCAGTCTATATGCTACAATGGATGTCTTTTTAAATGGCGGAACTGATAAAAACGGACAACCAAAGACTTGGAAAGCATGGAATGATAAAAATTATACAGAAAATTATGCATCCCAAGCTTGGGAGGAATGGATTAAACAAAACCCAGGCAAGCATCCTACAAAAAATGCACACTTTAATGAGGTCATAATGGATTTTAGGAGTACTATAAGATTGATTAAACCTGAGTTGAAAAATTTTATTGAAAAGAAAAAATATCCAAATCTTTGCATCACCGTGAATTCTTTGGAAAATGCCGATTTTTATACAAACGTTTTATATTTAGAACGAGGTATCGGGCGCATTCTATCAGATATGCAAAGATATCAAGACTACAACAAAGTTGAAATCTCATTTTCGCGTGATTATGAATCAGAACCAGCAAAGATGATTATTACTATTACTCAAGTCGGATCAGAAACTACAGATTTAGAAAATGTTGTTAAAAGATTCGACTCCTCTGAAGCAGGCAGTTTTAATACTATCTTCAGCGATTTTGTCGGATACTGCAATTGGTCAGTAGAGGCATTATGGAATGGAAAGCCAAAACGTTGGAACATTCTAAAAGATGATGGTAACACTCCTAAAGTAGAAGATATTACAAATGGGCAGATAAAAGGATTTACTCATATATTAACATATTACAAACAGGTGTAGTTATGAAAATGATTTATTTGATTGACGACAATAGAGATAACAAGAGAGATGAATATGGAGCAGGCTATATTGATCAAGGGGAATTTGATGATTGCCTAATCCATTATGAAAAACTGAATATCAAAAGTGATTTTTCATTTTTAGATAATGCAGCATGCGTTATGATCCATGATACATTCGTTGATTATATAGATAATCAATATAAAGAAGACAGCAAAAAAGCAAGAGAGAAAATTTTGGATGTTGTACAAACGAAAAAAATACCATACGTCTGCTTCACGGATGGTTATTCTCTTTCTGCAAATTGGCAAGAAGAACATCCAGGCATAGTTTTCGGTATTAAGAAATCCGAATTTTACTATAACCTAAGAGAATTCCTTGAGACATATAGAAAGACTGATGTCGTTGATGTAAGAATCATAGCCTTTGGTTCTGATTTTATGAAGCTTTTTATGTTCAAATGGTATCAAAATATTATAGGCAGCATACAAAACGATGATGAAAATGCAATCATCACATTCGAAGATATCGACAAACACTCACTACAAAAGTTTATAAAAAATTCAGAGCCTAAAGTAGGTATATCCTTCAATCAGCTTATGAACGATATAGACGATGGGAAAGTTACGATTAGAAATTTTAAAGACAACGTAAACAGAATAATTGATGGAGTACAAAAATATGGAAAAAATATTAGTGTTTGGAAATAACCAATCGATTGATTGGTCGCAAAAATTGTCAAATTATAATGTTCAGTTCGAAGAATTCGAATCATTCACTCTAAACGAAAATGGAGTTGAGAACATTAATAAAATTGTTATTGACAAACTCGGGAATCAAGCAGTTAAAGCTGTTATCTTAGATTTTGATGGTATTATTGTTCCGCAGAAAGAGGAGCGTTGCTTAATTACTGCTCTGGCAATTCGTCTTTCTTTATTTGAGACTATGCGTAATGCGTGTGTTCCTATCTTCTTTGCTTCCAAAATAGATCAAGGGCTTTTCCGTAACTTCCAATATTCTACAATACTTTTCACTGAAGGTATATCTGTCAACACATACGAAAACATCATTGACGCAATAGATATTGTAGAACCGTTGGATGCAAAACAATATAAAACGAGATTTTTGGATATTATCAAAGTATTGCCAAATTCAACAGAAGGCAACCATTCATTAGCAAACCAGTGGGGTGCAGATGCTTTAGGTCGCTTTTTCTTTGGGAATGAAACAAGCAATCAAATGATAGAGAAAGCTCGATTATCTATGTATTTTCGTTATGTTAGAGCTTCTGCACTAAAAATACAAGATATTGAAAAGTTGGTTAATGGAGAAATCATCGCCCCTTACACAGATATTAAAGTTCCACCTATAAATGCTAAAGGGAAAAAAGTTTTACTCATAGATGATGAGGCCGACAAGGGTTGGAGCGACGTTCTGTCGAAACTTTTAGTAGGTGCGACATTTGATACAATTAATGAACGTGTGAAAGATTATAATCCTCTATCAGACTCCAATAAAGATAAAATTGAGAATGGAGATTATGATTTGATTTTTCTTGATTTAAGAATGAATGGCACTGAAGAGGAAGATAATGTAAGACCTGAAGAGTTTTCGGGTATGAAGATTCTCAAGGCTATAAAGAACCATAATAAAGGTACGCAAGTAATTATGCTTACAGCATCAAATAAGGCATGGAATATGAAAGCCTTGTTGGATGCTGGGGCAGATGGCTATTACATAAAAGAATCCCCTGAATACGCATTCTCTTTGACGTATTCGCAGAGCAACGCAGAGGGACTATGCAAATCTATTGAACGATGTTTTAAACGCGGTTACCTCCGCAATATATATTCTAATCTTAAGAATGTCAAGAAATTAATTAAAGAAAACAATTTCTTTGGAGATAAAAAAGACGAAATTCTTAATAGCATTGATATTGCATACGATTTATTAAATCAGAGTGGCGAAAGACCAGAGTATAAAGCCTACTCTTACTTGCAATTATTTCTTGTAATAGAAGAATTTGTAAAACTACCCTCCATTATAGATGAAAGTGATAGCGGCGTATATCTTTATAATGGAGAAAATCGCTATAGAATTTTAAAGGACAAGACACCACAAAACAAAACCTTTCGTTATAACTCTATTATAGATATGCAAAACGGTCATTATAGTCTACAAAGAGGACAATACATTGGCCGATTTATTGATACTAATTTTTTAGTCTCTGCATTACTTATTTTCAAATTCAAGAAGGACAATTCCGCTGAGTGGACAAAAATTTATAAAAAAAGAAATGATATCGCACATCCGAAGGAGGCAAATGTTACAATAGATGATTTTAAAAAAATCATACATTTTATGTTGTATATATTCAATCCGAAAAATGACAATTGGAGAGAATTAAATGAGGCTTTTGAAGATATTAGTATGGAAAGTAGCATAGAAGCTCTTAAGGAAAAATATAGGAAATAAATAACATGGCTAAAATCTATCCTACTATAGAGGAAATAAATCGTTTAAAAGTACGACCTACAGAAGGAGAACAAGCATTGCTAAACTTTTTAGAAGCAACGCTTGACGACTCTTTTGAAGTGTATTTTAATCCATACTTAAATGGAGATAGACCTGACGTGTTAATTATGCGTAAGAATTATGGTGTCTTAATTATTGAGGTGAAAGATTGGAATCTTCAAAATTTCACTTTAAATCAAAAAAAGAAGTGGGTGTACACAAAAGAGAATGCGATTGTAAAATCTCCGATTGACCAAGTTCTAAGATACAAGAAAAATATTTACAATTTACACATTAAAGATTTACTGCAATACAAAATAAAAGACTACCGTTTTTTTAAAATAGTGGCGTGTGCCGTGTATTTTCATTGTTCAAGCCAAAATGAAATAAACAGATTATTGGTTGAACCTTATCAAGCAGACAAGAAGTATATTAACTTTTTAAAATACAATATAGATTTCATCGGCAGAGACTCGTTGGAAGAAAAATCGTTTCATGAAATTTTACAAAAAAGACATTTAGTTGCAAATAAAGAATCGTGGCTTTTCACTGATAATTTGTACGAAAATTTCAAAAGGATTCTTGCGCCATCCGTTCATCTTAAAACACAAGGCGTTCCATACAGATACACTGAAAAGCAGAAAGAAATTATATATTCGACCAATTTGGAACAGAGAATAAGAGGTGTCTTTGGTTCAGGCAAAACGACAGTTCTTGCGGCCAGAGCCGTACAGGCATACAAGAGAGCTCTTGAACGCAACCCCAAACCAAAAATCCTCATTTTAACTTATAATATAACCCTTAAAAACTTTATTCACGACAAACTTAACCGAGTCGATGAAGATTTTCCTTTTGAATGCTTCACCATTATAAATTATCATCAATTTATAAACGCAGAACTTAACAATCTTAATATAGAAGTGTTCGTTCCGGAAGATATACCGACTAATAAAATCCCAGAGTATTTGGAAAAAACATATTATGGAAACATCAATTTGTTTGAAGCTCATAAAGATGAAATAAAGAAATACAGATACGACGCTGTTCTTATAGACGAAATACAAGATTATCACCGACCTTGGATGGATATCATTAAAAATTATTACAGAGATCCATTAGGCGACTATGTCTTATTTGGGGATGTAAAACAAAACATATACGGACAACAAACAGAGATGAAAGATGTCAGAACTAACGTCCGTGGTGTTAACGACTTGAAATATTGTTTCCGTTCTGATTTTAAGATTCAAGATTTAGCTTTGGCATACCAAAAGAGCATATTTCAAGACAAATATGAAATTGATGATTTCTCTGAAAACAAATCTTTTTTTGGTCAGGAAATAAAGAAAGAAGGTTACGTTAATTATATGTATCTTCAAAATCATAATATGACCGAATCTATAAAAACATTGTATAACATTATTCGCGGAAACATACTAAATCAAGAAGCACAAATTTCCCCTAACGATATTACAATTATGGGGTACACTACAAATCTTTTAATAAACTTTGACGCATATTACAGATATATGTGTAGTGAAAAGACTAATAGTATGCTTGAGACTATTGAAACAATGTATATGACTCATCTGAACTATATTGGGGAAAATGAAAACAATCCAAATTATGCTTGGTTTTCAAGCATTTGCAATCTTTTGGCAAAAAAGATGTTTCCGAAGAGAGAGCATTTATTTGAAAATGATAATGTTAAATTGAGAATAAACATATCTAAGCTCTGTACCATTTATGATTTGCATACCTTTTTTAAAAACACGTTTAACAAACAACTGGAAATTCAATGTAGAGAATGTGGTATCTCTGTCGATGCGTTCATGACTTTTTGTAAACAATATTCAGAGCAACTAAAATTGTTTAAACAAGATGTTTATTACGGGAATTACAAGTCCATTAGAGAAAACAAGAAATTACATTTTTGGATGAATAGTGGTACTATCAAGATTTCTACAATAAATTCATTTAAGGGTTGGGAAAGTGAAGTTGTCTTTTTAATAGTTGAACCCATCTATGATATAACAACGGATTTCAACCTTTCTTTCGAAGAATTACTCTACACAGGATTAACAAGATGCAAAAGAGACTTAGTCATCATTAATTTTGGGAATCAAGAATATGACAGTAAGATAAGACCAATAATTGATTCCGTCATAAACAAGTAAAATAAAAAGGGAATACGTTATGCCAACAAATAAAAATGCGATGACTCGCTATAAGATTATAGATGAACTTCTTAGTAATCGGCATCATAATTACTCTTTAGATGATATAACAGAAGAGATAAACAAGCGTATGTCTGATTTATATCCAAACACCAATGGAGTTGTTAGGAGAACCATAGAAAAAGATATATATTATCTCGAATATGAAGGACCATTTCTTGTTGACATTGAACGATATTCTGTACCCTCATATAATTACGAAAAACGAAAGACATTTATGAAGAAATGTCTTAGATATGCAAATCCCTCCTTTTCTATTTTCAAAAAAGAAATGACCAATGATGAAGAAACAATTTTAAGAGAAGTGCTTTCTTTAGTGGGTAAATTTGACGGTCTTCCTAATTTCGAGGCTTTGGAAAATTTAAGAATCGGATTAGGAGCAAAAGACGAAGAACATCAAATAATATCTTTCTCTAAGAATCCATTAGAAAACTCCAGTCTTTTAGGAGAAATTTTCACATCGATTTCAGAGAGACAAGTGATAAGGTTGCATTACCATACGTTTCTTAATCCAAAAGATATTTTGGAAACAGACGTATATCCGTATTTGTTAAAAGAATATAATAGCCGGTGGTTCCTTATAGCCGCTTCCGCAGATGACAAAAAGATTTTAACCTTCAGTCTGGATCGTATTAATTCAATCAGCCCTCTACCTTCTCATAAATATGTAGGATATAAAGGAAATATACAAGAACGCTTTGAAGATATAATAGGTGTAACCTATATTGAAGACAGTCCCATATATAAAATAATCTTTTGGGTTAGCGAAAAATCAAAAGATTATGTATGCACGAAACCTCTGCATGAATCCCAAAGAAAAGTTTCAGAAAAATGCGAGATTACTTTACGTAAATCTTATCCGGCATTACAAGACGGACAATTCTTTATTATTGAATGTAAATATAATTATGAATTAATTCGTGAACTTATGAGTTTTGGAGAGCACTTATTAGTCATTGAACCCCAAGAAATAAAAGACATAATAACAACTCATATCAATAATATGAGAGATGGATATCAAGTGATATCTTCTTGCGATAAGAATTTATAGACTGACTACGCACCTATTTCCTAAACACTATCCAGTTCGTGGTATAAGGTATTCGGATGCTGTGGATATGCACAATTTTGCCGTTGTTGTCGCGATACCAGGAGTAGTTCCAGCCGGTGCCCATATCCATATAAATGGCGTTGCTGACACCGAGGGCGACGAGTTTCTGCACGAAAGTTTTGTAGGTCATATTCTTTTCGGCATCGACGATGCAGAGGCGGCCGTTTTTCTCGGCTAAGGCACGGTATTGCGACACATTTCCGGGAGTTACGGGATTTCTTTTCTTAAGGTTCACGTTGACCACGGCCTTGCCCTTGAAAATAATCATCGCCTGACTGAAACCCATTCCGCCTCGGGTAGCAGCATTCTTGAGAGCCGTCTGACGGCCTGCGCCCATCTCGAATTTCCACGTGCCGTTATCGGCGTAATATGCAAAACAGCCAGTGCAAGCTCCGGCGGCAGTGCCGTTGTAATACTTTCCGCCGCTGACATGCCGGCCACAGATATTACTATGGTCGAAACCGTCTCTAATGGTCGCTGTAAAAGCCGCGGCGCAGCACATAATATCACGCTTGTTGCTGCCGTTGGGCATCGAGCCGCAAGCCAGGTCGATACTATTGAAAGCTGGATAATACACCACGAGGCCATCGGTCTTCTCTTTCTTCACTGTGCCATCAGCCGCCAGCACCTCTGTCGGGAGGCTCGCAAGCATCAGCATAAACGCCACGACATAAAATCTTATCATCTTTTTCATAATCATTCCTTTCTAAATTTGGTTATGACCCACCCTATTTAAAACATAAAAAATTCTGCGCCGTTCATCTTATTTTCTTACTCTTTCCACTCCACTGTTCGATGTCTAATCGCATGATTTCCACACGATGAAATGACTTTTCCGCATACTTCTCGCCTACCTCCTTATCGTTGGGAGACAATTTATCTAAAAGCAGAGTAAGAGCATGATGTTTTTCATCGTCATTTAAACCCCTGCTTGCAGAGCCTGAGAGTATTATGCTCTCGTATTCGGTTGTGAACTTCGAGGGAAGAAGATTCGTTCTGCCGACAACACAAAAAGATATTCTATTGTTCTTGTCCAATATCCTAAGCTTTTTGCCTTCGGGTGCGCAATGAATGTAAATCTTATTGTCGCCGTTCCACACATAATTCACTGGTATGCCGTATGGTTGACCATTCTCATCGGATATCGACAGAATGCCAAACTCCGACGATTTCAGAATTTCTGTTGCCCTCTTTTCATCAAGCAGACGGTCTTGTCTGCGAATATCTTCAGTTATATATTTCATATTCTACTATTTTATACTTCAACTTTCTCGTCTTCATACGAAATTCTCGCTCCTGTAAAGACTTTATGGGCGCAAAGATACAAAATTTTCGATAAAAACATCCTATTTCTGTCACTTTTTAATAGAAAACTTGCTTGTTTCGCATTTTTTCCCTACTTTTGCACAATAAAACCATTCAATATGAAACGACCGATTTCCACCGCCGCAATCATCGCCCTGCTGCTCGCCATTCCGACGGCATCGCACAGTCAAAACCCGTTCCTGCCTCTCTGGGAGCACATCCCCGACGGAGAGCCATACGTTTTCGACGACCCCGACAAGCCTGGGCACAAGCGGGTATATCTCTACGGCTCACACGACGCGCTGCGCACGGAATACTGCGGACGCGACCAGGTGGTGTGGTCGGCATCCGTCGATGACCTCTCGAATTGGCGATACGACGGCATCATATTCCAGTCGAAAAAAGCTGCCGACGGCTCGCTCCTTCACGACAGCGGCAAAGGCGATGTGCTGTATGCCCCCGACGTGGTGGAAGTAACCGAAAACGGGCGAAAGGTGTATTACCTCTACCCCAACAATCTGGAGTATGGGAGGCAGTCGATGGTGGCGAAATCATACCGGCCCGACGGACCTTTCGAGGTGTGCAACTGGAATGCCGACGGACGCACGACATTCGGATGCCTCGGCTTCGACCCCGCGGTGTTTCAAGACGACGACGGTAGAATTTACGGATACTGGGGTTTCTCGCATTCCCACGGCGCGGAGCTCGACCCCACGACGATGTGCAGCGTGAAACCCGGCACGGAAATAAAAAAGGAAATGGTGTCGTCGCAAGAGGCGGAGGGCGATTTCCGTTTCTATGAGGCCTCGTCGATGAGAAAAATACAGGGTAAATATGTCTTCATCTATAGCCGTGTAACCAAGCCCGGCGAGTTCGGACTGCCAGCAAGCAACTACACCCTCGCCTACGCCTATTCCGACAGTCCGCTCGGACCTTTCACCTACGGCGGAACACTTATCGACGGACGGGCGCGCGACACCGACGAGCAAGGGCGAGTGATTTGCACTGCCACAAGCAAATGCAACACCCACGGCTCTTTGGCGCAAATAAACAATCAGTGGTATCTTTTCTACCACCGACACCACGACACCACGGAATACAGCCGTCAGGCGATGGTGGCCCCGGTTGATGTGAAAGTGGAGGGCGGCAAGGTTATCATCAGCGAGGCGGAATATAATTCGGAAGGCTTCGCCACTGACGGCCTCAACCCGCTCGAACGGCAGCCGGCGGGCATCGCCTGCTATTACACCGGGCCCGAAGGGATGCAGCACAACTACCCCAACACCACGTTCAGCGGCTCTTACGTGAAAGCGACATATAAAGACGACGAGGGACTCGACGGAAGCATGAGCCTAAACTATCATCATGCGCCAGTAGTCAACAACACGGCCGGCTCTACAATCGGATACAAATACTTCAATTTCGACCACCTCAATGGCATCGACGAGGCACAGCTGATTCTTTGTATGAAACCTCACGGCATCAAAGGCGAAATCGTCATCATGACCGACAGCCCTTGGCAAAGCAAAGGCGGAAAAACAGTCGGCTCCCTCCAGCTCTCTGCCAACGACACCACCGAAAAAGAGTATGAGATAAACCTCTCCGGGCTAAAGGGCTTAAAAGGCAAGCATGCCCTCTTTATGCTATTCAAAAGCGACACGAAAAGAGCATCGCTCTGCGACCTCTATAATTTCATTTTCAAGAAAAAGGAGTAGAATGATGGAACGATATGTAGAATACCCTCTAAATCAAATGGCAAAATGATTTCCGCAGCAAGAGACAAGCGAGTAATGGCAGAGCTGTTGGAATCATCGCGTTCTGCCTTATCTTCGCCATCGTGGCATTCGTAATACTTGGGAAAAATGTCAGAGGCAAAGCGTAGTGTTTGCCCCTGACATTTTTGAGTATCATTTGGTGAGTATCATTTTCGAGGGTCATCTTTTCGAGGGTCATTTTTTGAACCTCAAAGAGGCTCTTTTTATTTAACCCAACTTTAACCCTCAAAAAATTTTTTTAGTTTTTTTT
>Ga0065708_1014842_pt1 | contig 12580 bp, 7 predicted proteins | sample Hoacrofraction12_2_FD_59095 | JGI IMG/M metagenome (GOLD analysis project Ga0065708, IMG submission 59095) | Hoatzin crop microbial communities from Cojedes, Venezuela, sample from fiber fraction 12 v1 | ecosystem: Host-associated > Birds > Digestive system > Esophagus > Crop | place: Venezuela... | reverse complement strand
AGTTAATATTTTTGTTATTCTATGCAAGCGTAAGCAAGGCATATTCTCTCACAAAACTATTTAATAAGCGCCTCGCTGTGAAGCGGGGCGCTTATTATATATGCAGGTTTCTGCTTCGGGCCTGTGCTCGCAAGCGAGCAAATGAATAATGGATAATGAACAATGAAAAATTACGGCTTCGCCGTCATCGCCGAACGGCGATATAATTCTCAATTCTCAATTATCAATTGTCAATTTGAAAATCCTACCGGATTTTCAATATCCCGGGTTTTGTTCCCAGCCACTGTTCATATTCATTTGGTCATCTGGAATTGGGAAGATGATGGTGTGGTCATCGCCATCGTCTTCGTGGAAAGAGTATTTGGTGGTGAAATGCCCGTATCTGATGGCATCCTGTCTTCTCCACCCTTCCCACATCAGTTCTATCCGTCTCTCTTTCTCAATCTCGTCGATACCTATTTCTGTGGTATATTCCTTTGCTCCGGCTCTACGGCGTATTTGGTTCACCTCGTCGAGTCCACTTTCGCCTTGTCTCACCTTCGCCTCTGCAAGCATCAGCAGTACGTCGGCATATCTGAACAGCACGATATCGTTATCTGGCTGTTTGCCTTTGACATTAGCGTTTTTGTCGTGTTCGTATTTTTTCATTCTCGCACCTGCCGTCTTCTCATACTTACTGCCGGTAAGGTCGAAATCTGTTATTTCCAAGGGTCTGTAAACCAATGGTGTAACCCCGTCGTCCTCCATTATCATCACTCCATCCTCATACACGGTGTCGGCATAGAAATTATCATTGAAGCGGGGGTCAACGTTGTCGGTGCCATATCCGAAGGCTTCGAGCGTCTCAAGTGTGGCGCACTGTCCGTTTTCCGTCTTCTCTCCGAAGAAAGCGCCGTGGCTGTAATGCTTTGTGCGTACAGGATACACAAACAAGTTGGCGTATAGCAGGTGGTCCATAGGAATGGTGAATATCAATTCCGGGCTCAGGTGGTTGTCCACCTTGAAGTTGTCGGCGTATGTGTCAGCAAGTTCGTAATCTCCGCTGGCCACAATCCTTTCGCAGTAATCCTGGCATTCCGCCCATTGTGGAGTGCCGGTATATACCTCGGCGTTGAGCGTGAGTTTGGCAAGCACGAAGAGGGCCACATCGCGTGTCATCCTTCCGTAATATTCCTTTTTTGGCATCGTGCTTGTCTCGTCAGCCAAGAGCGGGAGGGCTTCCAACAGTTCTTTGCGGGTGAAATCATACACCTCTTTCCTTGTTGACTGTCGGAGGTCTGTGGCAACATCATCACTTGAGAGCAAGATGGGCACTCTTCCATACAGATCGAAGATATACCAATAATACATGGCTCTCAATGCCCTTAGTTCTGCTGTGTATTCACTCAGCTTTGCTGTGTCGGCAGGTTCACAATTCTTTCGGTATGTTGCGATATGTTCCAACGACTTGTTTATTTTTCCCACCACCATAAAAAGATACACCCAAGTGTCTTCCACTAAGTCATTGCCTCCTCCCCACTGGTGTTCGAAGCATTCTTTCCATAGTCCTCCGTCATACCAGTCGCCACCTCTTATAGGCATCATCTGCTCATCGGTGGTTAATGAATTAATGTCGTACACTCCTCTTCCTGTTCCTTGCAGTCCCAGCGACTCTTCACTGCCTCCGATGTAATTATAAATGCTCAGTACAGCATTGTTTTTCAATTGCGCCATCGTGGTGTAACCTTCCTCTTCGTAGAGTGCGCCTTTTGCATTCTCATCCAAGAAGTTCTGGCACGCAGTGAGAGCGGTTGCGATACCTATTATAATTATTATAAATGCTATTTTTTTCATCTCTGCTTATTTAAAAACTTATAGACATATTGAACGTGTATGTGCGGAATGGGGGATATATGTTTTTGTCATCCAGTCCGAGTGTAGAGTCAATCTCTGAAGAGTTAATCATCGGTGTTAGCCCCGAGTAAGAGGTGATTGTGGCCACATTGTTAATGGTTGCCGAGAGTCTCAGTGATTCAATGATTTTGTTTTTCTTCAATGGCACATTCCATCCCACAGTGATGTAGGCGATATTCAGGTAGTTGCCGTTTTCAAGCCAGTAGTCGCTGACAGCAAGGTCGTAGATTTGCTTTTCGCGCGCCTCTTTCAACACATTATAGAAGGGCAGTGAGCCCATGTTCATATATGACAAGCTGGTGCCATTATATATTTTATGTCCGAAGGCTCCGTTTGCCTGCACGGAGATGTCGCAATTCTTGTATCTGAATGAGATATTGGTTCCTAAGAGCATTTTCGGTGTCGCTTGTCCCACTATGGACTCCTCGTCAGAAACGTTATAATAATATCTTCCATTATCGTCGGCTGTCAGTCCGTCGGCATGCTTGAGAATAAAGATGCCGATAGGTTGTCCTACCATTTGATACACCACATCGTTGTCTCCTCCATACTGTCCGGCGCCTTGTAGGGTGCTGATTTCTGTTGCTGTTTCTGAAGCGTCATCACTAATGTATTGGTCAAGGGAAAGCAGTTTGTTGTTTTGGAACGACATATTGGCATTGATGGTGAGTTCGGCGTCTTTAGTTTTCAATGGTGTGCCTCCCAATGAAATCTCTATTCCTTGTTTTCCCATCTTTCCCAAGTTACCCACCAACTCCGGGTAGGTATATGGTGGCACGCTCACATCATACGGGTAAAGCATGTCGGAGGTGGTGGAGTGGTAGAAATTGATACCTGCCTGTAGTCTTCCTTCGAGCATCTCTGCCTCCACTCCGGCGTTTACAGTGCGTGTGGTCTCCCATTTGAGCCCTGGGTTGTTATTGGCGAGTTGGTCGAAGGTCACCACCGTTCCGCTTCCTGCCGGCACGACACCGTTGGGATAGATGAGCGACAGTGTGGTATAAGCGTCGATGCTGCTCTGGTTGCCCGAAAGACCATATCCGGCATTTAATTCGAGTTTGTCAATCCATTTGATGTCTTTGATGAACTTTTCATTGTGCATTTGCCAGGTGGCGCTTACGGAGGGGAAGAATGCCCACCGGTTGTCACGTCCGAATTTCGAGCTGGCGTCTGTTCTTGCAATGACCTCTATCGAATATCTGTCGTCGTAGGTGTATGCCGCCTTTCCCAAGAACGATACCATCGACGCGCTGGTGTAGTAGCTGTTTGTTCCATCCCAGGGTCTTTGTGCTCCTGCGCTGATGTCATCGTATCCTAATTCGTTGGTGGTGAAGTCTGTTACAGTGGTCTTAAATCCTCTGTAGCTTTCTTTTTGCAGCTCTCCCAAGGCCATGAGTTCCAATGCGTGTTTTTCTGAGAACGTATTGGAATATTCCACGGAAAGGTTTCCCGTATAAGTTTTTTTCTTGTCTGTGCTTCTTATCGCCCGGCCTTTGCTTAAAACTGTTGTAGGGTAGAATTGCATCAGCTCGTCGTTGTCGGAAGTATATGAGCCGAAGAGACTTGCTTTGAGACTGGGTAATATGTTGAATTTCAGCTTCGCATGTGCTGCGATGTGCTGGTTTTCGGTGTGGTTGTCGACATCTGTCACTGCCATCGGGTTTCCTATTTGCGACGCCGAAGGGTATTTGGCATATACACCGTTGATTTTTTCCGTGGACAGTGTGGGGTTGAACGCTGCCGCGCTGTAGAAGAGGTATTGTTCATCAGCAATAGACTTTTCCTTTTGCGTGGAGCCAATCATTCCTATTTCTATTTTCAGGAAGTCATCAAACATGCTCTGTGTCGCGTTCATATTCGCCATAAAGGAACTCATCCCCATGTTTTTTATCACTGTCTCGTCTTTAGTGTATGACAGCGACACCCTGTAGTTTCCATCTTTCCTGCCTCCAGAGAGCGACACATTGTGTTGCGTGAAAAGACCTTTGCGTGTTATAGCTTTCTGAAAATCTGAGGATGCCCCGCCATCGAGGTAATAAGAGCCTGTTTTCTGGCATTCTGCCCTGTATTCGTCGGCGGAGAGCATGTCGAGGGTTTTATATGCTGATGAGAAACCGAGGATGGCATTATAGTCCACTTTCGTTTTCCCTGCCTTTCCCCCTCTTGTGGTTATTTCGATTACTCCCGCTGCTCCGCGGCTGCCGAATTGTGCCGTCTCAGCATCTTTATAAATTTTAAACGACTCTATGTCAGTGGGATACACCGACTCGAGCAATGAGAGGTCGCCCATTACTCCGTCAACGATAATCAGCGGGTCGTTGCCTCCGGTGAGCGAGGTGGTTCCTCTGAGCCTCACAGAGCTGAGTGCGTTGGAGCCGTTGCGCTCCACGGTCATACCTGGCACACGTCCTTTTATCATATCGATACTCGATGCTGACTGCTCGGGGTTGTTGGTTTTTCCGCTTCCCACCACGAACTCACCGGGACGGGAACTGTGAAAAACCGAGTCGTTATTGTTCTGTCTTCTCGCTTTCCAAGCGTCGTAAATGTCGCTTAGGGCCTCTGGCGGCTGTCCGCCGTTGCCTTTGTCTGTTTGTGCCTCTGCTCCAACTGCAATGAGAGCGAGGGCGGTAGTTAATAATAGAATTCGCATGACTAATGAATAATGAATAATGAATAATGAATAATGAATAATGGATAATGGATAATGGAAGGCGGCTTCGCCGCTATCGCCGGAACGGCGATATAATTGTCAATTGTCAATTATCAATTGTCAATTTTAACTTCCCCCTGTTGATATATATTCCTTTGCCAGTGGGTTTGCCATTGAGTTTTATTCCTCTCAGGTCATACCAATCGTCGCTTGTGCTGGCATTGCCCTCGGCTTCAGTTTCTGTAATTCCGGCGGCTTGCTTTTCTATAGCCTTCAGGAGTCCCTCATACACGTTTATCTGTCCGTATCCGTAGTAGTTGTTGGGATATTCGAGGGTTTCGTCGGGGTGCGTGGAGGTTTCTGCTATTATCTCGAACACATCTTGCGGTGTGAGTGTCGGGCAGGCTTGTAGCCACAGGGCTATGGCCCCTGCGACCACCGGTGCTGCCATTGATGTGCCACTGTCGCATGTCCAGGGGTATTTGCGACCGTTCACAGTAGATACTTTCACGCTGTTTTCCTCCACTTTTTTGGGATAATTGTCATAAAAGTAGCTGCTGTAGGATGAAATGACGTTAAGTCCCGGTGCCATGACATCGGGTTTTATTCTTCCGCTTAATGCCGGTCCGATAGAAGATGTCACGGCCCTTTCTCCGTTTTTGCCCCATCCCACGCAGAGCATTCCTCCGTCGATGGTTCTCACGCTGTCTCTGTATGCCGTTCCTCCCACGGCGATTACCGATTCCGCTGCCGCGGGAATGGTGACACCGTGTGTGTTGTCGCCGGCGTTGAGGTGTGGTGCGTATGCCGTGGTGGTCATCGTTCCACTGTAGTTATGATATTCCACATCTGCCTCCTCTCCCACGATTTCTATTGTCATCGGTGTGGTTACTCCGAAGTTTGTCGCCGTACTGTCGATGGCGTATAATGCAATCTCGTAAGAGAGGTCATCGTGGTTTATTGCGGAGTGGTATGCGTAAAACACTGCTATATAGGGTTTCCCAGAGAGGGAGTCGCCAACCACGAGGAAGGAGTCTGTTTCCTCATACATAGGCACGTCAGCGGCTTTCACCGTGAGTGTGTCGTAGGTGTCTCCGTAAGTTACTAATCTGATATCGAAGGCCGTGGTGTCGGTTTTTAATACTGCCAAGTAACCTTTTGAGTCGCTGTTTCTTATTGCGCATCCCATCGACGCTGTGCCTTTTTGCTTATGGAAGTAGTTTTTCAGATGTCCTTTGTTTCCTGCTGATGACACGATGATTCTTCCCGGTCCTGTGAGCGAGTCGAGGAGTTCTTTTTGCAGGTATGTGCTTTCGTCATAGTCATCGGGACTTCCTATGCTATAGTTTATCACACAGGGTTTTCCTTGCTCTTGCGCGTAATTGAAGATATAGTCGAAGGCGATAGAACCGAGGTATGAGTTGTCGAGGAGTTTACGTCGCAGGCTGTCAATCATGTCGTAGTTATCGCTTGCCACAGTCGATACGAGGCAGATGTCGCTTCCCCAGGCGATGCCTCTGTATGGTGTGTCGTATCCTCCTCCGGCAGCCGTTCCGGCGGTATGCGTGCCGTGTGTCTCCTGCTCTCCGTCGTAGGAGTGCTTGAGTGCGAGTATGTCGTCCTCGGTGGTGTATTCGTGTCCAGTAAACAGCTCTTCTCTCTGTCCGAGGGTGTCGGTGCTGAGGATGTCCCAAAGTCTTTTAATGCGGTATTCCGACATATCGGCTTTATAGAAGTTGGGGTGCGTGAGGTCGAAGCCGATGTCGGCGACTCCCACGATGACCCCCTCTCCGTTGTATCCGTGGTCGATATTCTCGCCTTGGTATGCCGGCAGGGCATTCGTGAGCAGAGCCGTGGTGTCGGTACAAGCCTTTGGCAGGGGCGACATCTCTATCCTCACAATATCGTCATTATCAGCCAATTGCAGCACCGAGGCCATCGGTAGCGTGGCTATATGGATGTTGCCACGGCTCAACAGCGTCCGTCCTCCGCAGTCCTGTATCAGGTTGCGGGCGTCAGCGCCGTCGGCAGACTTGAGCATTACGGTTACTGCCGGTGAGGACTGAGGAGCGGCAGTCTCCGCGGAACGTCTGACAGAGAGCACACCTTTTTTATTTTTAGTAGCGGCATTTTGGGTCATCGCTTTATTGACGCCCTGCTCTATAACTGCCATCCTCGCGTATGGATTCAGTTTCATCAGACTGCCTTGCGCATTGGCGCTCATCGGCATGAGTATCGCCGCACAGAGAGCGGCAAAAAGTTTTGTTATTGTTTTTAATATCCTCATATTCAACGGTTTAGTTTCTGTCGTATGCATGTTGCGGATAGTCGATGGTGAAGTGCAGTCCGCGGCATTCCTTCCTCTCTATAGCCCACCTTGTGATAAGGTATCCGGTGTTGATGATATTTCGCAGCTCGCAGATGTCGCGAGATGCTTTCACCCGTTTGAAGAGGGCTTCGGTCTCCTCGTAGATGATGTCTAAGCGGTCCCAGGCGCGTTTCAGGCGCAGGTCGCTCCTGACGATACCCACATAATTGCTCATTATCTGGTTTACCTCCTTGATGCTCTGCGTGATCAGCACCTTCTCCTCGTTGGTCATCGTGCCCTCATCATTCCACTCCGGCACCTTGTCGTTGAAGTCGTATTCATTGAAATGCGCCAGACTGTGTTTTGCTGCCGCGTCGGCATATACCACCGCCTCGATGAGCGAGTTGCTCGCCAAGCGGTTGCCGCCATGCAGACCTGTGCAAGAGCATTCGCCAATGGCATAGAGGCGGTTGATGCTCGAACAGCCGTTGAGGTCCACCTTGATGCCGCCGCACATATAATGCGCTGCCGGGCGCACAGGGATATAGTCGGTGGTGATGTCGATGCCTATCGACTTGCACTTGGCGTAGATATTCGGGAAATGGTGTTTCGTCTCCTCCGCATCCTTATGCGTAACGTCCAAGCACACATGGTCGATGCCGTGTATCTTCATCTCCTTGTCTATGGCGCGGGCGACGATGTCGCGGGGAGCCAACGAGAGCCGCTCGTCGTATTTCTCCATAAACGACTCGCCGTTGGGCAGTCTGAGGATGCCTCCATACCCTCTCATGGCCTCCGTGATGAGGAATGCCGGGTGGGTCTCGCCGGGGTGGTAGAGGGCTGTGGGGTGGAACTGCACAAACTCCATGTCGGCCACTGTTCCTTTTGCCCTATACACCATTGCCTCGCCGTCGCCGGTGGCAATCACGGGGGTTGGTGGTGGTCTCATACACTGCCCCGCAGCCTCCGGTGCACATCACCGTAACCTTGCTCAGATAGGTGTCCACCTTCTGCGTCTCGGGGTTGAGCACGTATGCCCCATAGCAGTTTATCTCCGGTGTGCGGCGTGTCACCCTTGCGCCGAGGTGGTGCTGGGTGATGATCTCCACGGCGAAATGGTTCTCTTTCACCTCGATGTCGGGGCAGGCCCTCACGGCAGCCATCAGTCCGCGCTGTATCTCCGCACCCGTGTCGTCGGCATGGTGGAGGATGCGGAATTCGGAGTGGCCGCCCTCACGGTGCAGGTCAAACTCCCCGTTCTCCTTCTTGTCGAAATTCACGCCCCATGCCACCAACTCCTTGATTTGCTCGGGCGCGTTGCGCACCACCTGCTCCACGGCGGCACGGTCGCTGATATAGTCGCCGGCAATCATCGTGTCTTCGATATGCTTGTCGAAATTATCCACAAGCAGGTTGGTCACCGATGCCACGCCTCCTTGTGCGAACGAGGTGTTGGCCTCGTCCAAAGACGTCTTGCAAATCATACACACTGTGCCTTTTTTCTCTCGTGCCACTTTCAGGGCGTAGCTCATACCGGCCACACCGGCGCCGATGATGAGAAAGTCGTATTTGAATATCATAATCGTAAAATTTATGCCTTTGCGCTGCAAAATTAACACAAAAAAACGATAAAATAGCTAATATTAGGAAAAAAAACAGAAAAAATTTTCTCATTTCAAAAAAATAACTATTTTTGCAAGCGTAATAGTATAAAAAATAGTTTTGTGGGATATCTTTGGGTAATAAATATCATACTTGCGGTATGCGTGGCCGCAGCCGTGGCATACATTCTGATGTCCAACCGGAGGGAGCGCAAAATAAAAGAGGACGGCGATAAGCAAAACCGCCGTCTCGTGAATATTTTGACCTCCGGCAACGTTACGTTGTGGACTTACGACACGCTGAAAAAGGAATTCACTATGTATGACAACGACCTGAGCAGCTTCACTGAGACCTTCGAGGAGATGCAGGAGCGCATGGAGCCCACTGACTTCGAGAACCTCATGTCGTGCGTGGCGAAAGTGGCGCAAGGGCTCTCGGAAAAAGAGGTGTTCCTCCAACAGGTGTCGAAGAGGTATGGCGGCAAACAGGCAGAGCTTACCGTTACGCCGTTGAACAAGAACTTCAGCGGACAGGCCACCGCACTGCTCGTGATACAGCACGACATCACTCAAGAACAGAAGCAGAGGGTGGAAGACGAGAGGGCGATGAAGATGTATCAGTCAATCTTCGACGGCAGCTTCTTCGACGTCTTCATCTTCGACAAGGAAGGTTTCCTCGTGGACCTCAACCAGCATGCCTGCGACACTTTAGGGGTAAACGACCCACAAAAAATAATCAGCGAGAAACCCAACATCAAAAATGTGGAGGTAATGAGAGAAGTTGTCTTCCAAGACCTCGAAAGCCACTCCATGGTTACCAAAATCGAGTATTTCGAGGGCATGGACAAACTGAAAATACTGCCAGTGGTGAAACCAGGACAAAAGAAATACTATGAAACCGCACTGATACCCATCTTTGATGACAAAGGAGAATTCGTATATCTATGCATGAGGGGCTTCGACATCACGGAGGTCGTGGAAGGCTTCCACGGCATCAGGAAATACTCGCAGTCATTACAAGATGCTACAGAGAAAATCTCCGACGTGATCAACAATGCCGACCACGTGCTGAGCAGCATCGACTGCAAACTCTCCGTCTTCGACCCGATTAACCGCCGACAGTATTTCTATCATACCATCGACGTGCCTACCATGGAGCTCGATGAAATCGAAATCTTCTACACCATACAGCCGGAGAGCTACCGCGTGGTGATGGACAACATACTCAAGGCCATAAAGCGAGTGGACGAGCGCCTCACCTTCCCGATGCACTCGAATTATAAAAACGATGACGGCAGCGAGAGATGGCTGAAGATGATCTTCAACCCAAGCTACGACGAGAAAGGCAACGTGGTGAAATATGTGGGAGCACTATACAACGATAGCCAGCTCATCGCCACCACCAACAAGCTCACCGAGGAGAGGCAGAAAGCATTAGAGGCAGAGACCGTGAAGAGCTCGTTCCTCAAGAACATGAGCTATGAGATACGCACGCCGCTCAACACCATCGTGGGCTTCAGCGACCTGCTCGGAAGCGCACACTCCGAGGAGGACGAGAAGGTGTTTGTGGCAGAGATAAAGAAAAACAGCGACATGCTGCTCCGGCTCATCAGCAATGTGATACTCATTTCACGCTTAGACAGCAACATGGTGCAGATAAAGAAACAACTCTGCGACATGACCGTGGAATTCAATAAGATGTGCCACGACGCATGGGACAAGACCGGCAACACGCAAGTGCCGCTGATAGTGGAGTCGCCATACGAGAGCCTCGAAGTGCAAATCGATGAGACACACATGCAGATGATTGTGGACAAAATCATCGAGAACGCCGCACAATACACCAAAGAGGGCTCCGTGCACTGCCGCATGGAGTATGTGGGAGGAGCAATAACATTCACCTTCGAGGACACCGGATGCGGAATTCCCGAAGACAAGCTCCCGGTAATCATGGAACGCTTCGTGAGGGTGGCGGACGATGACAACAACGGCAGCGGACTGGGCTTGCCCATCTGCAAGGCCATGGCAGAGCTTATGGGAGGCACCGTGGGCATCAGCTCCACATTGGGCAAAGGCACACAGGTGTGGGTAACAATACCTTGCCTCGTCTCAGAGATGAAAAGAAAGAAAATCGTTTACGTCGAAGAATAAAAGATATGGAAACTACAATTGCTATCATCATTTTCTCCATACTGCTGCTGACACTCCTCGGCTGCCTCTTCGTCATTATCAACGACAACAAAAGGACAACGGCATACAAAAAGTCGTTTATGAAAATTCACGGACTGCTCTCTAACGCCGTGAAATACACCGAGACCATCGTATATAATGTGAAAGACCGCCGCACATACAACGCCTACGGCAGCGACATACCCGACGGAGGATACTCCGTGGAAGAAACCAACGCAAGAGTGCACCCCGACGACCTGCCCAACAACAACCGGGTGGCCTTGGAACTCGCATCAGGAAGGAGAGACAAGGAAAGGATGACCTTCAGGTGGAACAAAGGAACATTGGAAAAACCAGAGTGGGCCACATACAGGGCTTTCTGCTCGGCGGAGAAAGACGCCAACGGACAGGTGAGCAATATCTTCTACTCTTTCTATAATGTTACAGAAGAGGTGAAAAAGAAGGAGAAAGTGGACCGTCTGATGTGGATTTTCAAACAAATCTTCGAGAAGAGCGCGGCAGGGCAGGCTTACTACGCCCCCGACGGCAAACTGATGCACGCCAACTCAAAAATGGTGGAGCTATACACACAGGTGGGAACAGAAGAGCAATTCAGAAACACCAACTTCTACGACAAAGAGCCGATGAAAGGGGTGCTCACACCCAAGAACCTCGACACCTTCCACGTTTGCTCACATTTCCCAAGGCTCGACGGCTCGGAAGACCTCTACATAGAACTTAAAGCATACCCCATCTACGACAGCAAAGGAACACTGCTCTTCATCTCCACGTTCGTCATGGACGTTACACAAAGCCGCAACATCTACCTTGAGGCAAGAGACAAACGCCGGAATGTGAATGAGCAAAACAAAAAGGCACAGAGGTATGCCAAACAATATGCCGCCATGATGACCAACGGCAACATGGCCATGTGGAAAATCGACTGGGAAAAAAACAGGTTTATACTCACCCAAGACTTCTTCAACGAATATGACGGCACCGACGTGGACGAATACGCAAACAAACTCACTGATGAGACAAGACCATTATATCTCGCCGGACTGAAAAAAATAAGAGAGGGGTGGACAGAGCCGATGAAACTCACACTGCACCTCAACTCACACGCCAACGGCAACAGCGACAAGTGGATCATGGTGAGCGCCGTGCCGACAGTACCCGACGCAAAGGGAAGAATGCAGTATTTCGGACTGCAAAGAGATATCACCGACCTCAAACTCGTGGAGCAGCAGCTCATGGAAGAGACCGAGAGGGCCAACAACTCATCAGTCACCAAGAGCCACTTCCTCGCGAACATGAGCCACGAGATACGCACGCCGCTCAACTCCATCGTGGGCTTCTCAGAGCTTCTCGACGCTGTGGGAGAGGAAGAGAAAGTGGAGTTCGTAAACATTATCAAGCGCAACTCCGAGGTGCTGTTGAGACTTATCAACGACATACTCGAACTTTCTACCGTGGACAACGGAGGACTGAAGTCAGAGCCGGTAAAGGCCGACTTCGCCAAGGCATTCTCCAATATCTACCAGTCGCTAAAGCAGAGACTCACCACACCGGAGGTGAAAGTGATTATGGAAAACCCATACGACAGCCTCATCATAAATGTGGATGTGGACAGAATGCAACAGGTGATTACGAATTTCGCCAACAACGCATCGAAATACACCAAGGAGGGGCATATCAAAATCGGTTATACATACGACAACGGTATGTTGTATATGTATTGCGAGGACACCGGAGCCGGAATACCGGCAGACAAGCACGAAGTGATTTTCGACCGGTTCGTGAAACTCAACAGCTTCGTGCAAGGCACCGGACTGGGACTGTCTATATGCAAGGCCATCGCCGACGGGTGCGGAGGCAGCATCGGAGTGGAGTCGGAAGTGGGAAAAGGAGTAAGTTCTGGATTAAAATACCTTGCCTATGATTAATTCAGAAAAC
>Ga0065708_1006728_pt1 | contig 12613 bp, 9 predicted proteins | sample Hoacrofraction12_2_FD_59095 | JGI IMG/M metagenome (GOLD analysis project Ga0065708, IMG submission 59095) | Hoatzin crop microbial communities from Cojedes, Venezuela, sample from fiber fraction 12 v1 | ecosystem: Host-associated > Birds > Digestive system > Esophagus > Crop | place: Venezuela... | reverse complement strand
TATATCGTACACCTCACAAAAGTTACCGTCATCGACCGCAACAGAATCGTCTTCGGACAAAACTATATCCCAATCTCTGACTCATACAAAGAAGAGGTGCAGAGGTATATCGATTCTCATACGCTGTAGCCCTCCGCAGGAGCGCTCCCGGCCGGGCCGGGTCTGACCCACAGACCCCCAAAAAGAGCGGGATGTTGAAATCTTCGATTTCAGCATCCCGCTCTTAATTGTCATTAAAAAAAGGGGCTCTGTATGGATCTGTTTCTGGGGAAGGGAGCGGACAGCGGATGATTTTACTGTCCTGGAGAATCGAAACAAATCCTAGAGTCCCCTTTTTTTCTTCAATGATTATTATTAATTAGTTTCCGTAAAAATTCCTTAGATATATCTTACGATTTGCCCTGCTTTCAGTCTGGTGTTCATACCGAGGTGGTTCATATCGCAGAGTTTCTTCACGCTGACGCCTCTTTTCCTTGAAATGGAGTAGAGAGTCTCGCCTTTCTGCACTTTGTGGTATTTAGCCACGGGCGCATTGCCGTAGGTTCTTGAGGAGGATGTGTTCTGGCTTGCGGCAGCCCTTGCCCTGGTGCTTCCCACCATTTCGGGAGTGTAGCCTCCATTGCCTCTCACGCCGCGGAGTCTTGTGGCCTGGCGTCCCTCACGCTCGTATGTGCGTTTGTGGAACACGTAGAAGTCGCCCACCACATCCTGGTTGTAGAAGTCGAAGAGGAGTGCTGGGTTGAGTGCCACGCCGCAGAGACGTGTCTCGAAGTGCAGGTGGCTACCTGTGCTTCTTCCGGTGTTACCTCCAAGACCGATAACGTCGCCAGCTCTCACGTCCTGATTCTCCCTTACGAGTTGTTTGGAGAGGTGTCCGTAGATGGTCTCGAGACCGTTGTCGTGTCTGATAACGATATATTTACCATATCCGCGTCCCTCATACCTTACTATTCTCACTTTTCCTGAGAAAGCGGCTCTGATGGTATCGCCGATATACACTTTAATATCCAATCCTTTGTGCATACGTCCCCAGCGTGCTCCATAGTTGGATGTGAGCACTCGGCTTGGTGTAGGCATACAGAAGTCCCTAAGGTCGATGCGGAAGCTGTCGGGTAGTGCTGTGGCACGGTGTGCATATACATTTTCCCAATCCTCATAAAGCTCGGAGGCGGGGAGTCCGGAATATTCTCTGTCAAGTAACTGCTGCAATTGTAGAGTGTCAACCACTTGCATTCTTCTGTCAGTGGGGGCTTGGCGGGCAATGAGGTCTTGCGCCAGAGCCGGGGTTGTAAACAATGTCATTATACTCACAAATGCCGTAGTAACTATTTTTCTTAACTTCATAATCAATAATTTAGTTTGTACTCGTATCGGAAATGCGCCCCGACGGTCGTGGAGGCCCTAATTTTAGGTATGAGCAATCCGAAAAACAAAAATTCGCTGCAAAGGTACAAAAAAAATCTGGTATTGCTTATGCCTTAACGTTTTTTATTGCATTTTTATAACAGATTTAACATTTTGCACGGTTTTTAATCGCAATTTCATAATAATAACGGAGGGAGAGGGGGAATTATTGTGCAAAGCCCAATAATTCCCTGAGAGGGTCTGTGGGTCAGACCCGGCCCGGCCGGGGACGCTCCTGCCGGAGGGGCTTTACTGATGAGGACTACGGCCTGGAATACTCCTACAGAGGGCTTTCTTTAAGTCAATCCCGACCCAGTCGGGGCAACTCCTGCCGGAGAGGCTTTAAGCTACTGATGAGGACTGCGGCCGGGGCAGCTCCTGCGGAGGGGCTAACTGATAGCACTCCAGTTTACGAGTGATTTTTTCATTGCTTTGAGGGTATTCCAGAGTAGGAGATATTCGGGCTTGTTCTGTTGCGGGTCAGCCTCGGCGATGCGGCGTGCCTCGTCGCGCGCGGCTTGCACTATTTGTCCGTCGCGTGCGATATTTGCTATTTTGAGGTCGAATGCCATACCGCTCTGTTGTGTTCCCTCGAGGTCGCCGGGACCGCGGAGTTGCAGGTCGGCCTCTGCTATTTCGAAGCCGTCGTTGGTGCTGCACATTATGTCGATGCGCTTTTTCGTCTCCTTGCTCAGTTTGTAGGAGCTCACGAGGATACAGTAGCTTTGGTCGGCTCCACGCCCCACCCTGCCCCTAAGCTGGTGAAGCTGCGAGAGTCCGTAGCGTTCGGCGTTTAGGATTACCATCACCGAGGCGTTGGGCACGTTCACCCCCACCTCTATTACTGTTGTGGCAACGAGGATTTGCGTCTCCCCTTTCACAAACCGCTGCATCTCCTCCTCTTTCTCCTTGCTTTTCATCTTGCCGTGCACCTTGCTCAGGGTGTATCCGGCGAATATCTCTTTGAGGGCCTCGTATCCCTCCTCAAGGTTTTTCAGGTCGCTTTTCTCGCTCTCCTTAATCAGCGGAAAGACGATATACACCTGTCTTCCGGCGTTTATCTGTCTTCTGATGCCCTCATAGAGTTGCGTCATCTGGTTGTCGAAGACGTGTGTGGTGTTCACGGGCTTGCGTCCCGGCGGCAGCTCGTCGATAACGCTCACGTCGAGGTCGCCATAGAGCGTCATCGCCAAGGTTCGCGGTATCGGGGTGGCGGTCATCACGAGCACATGCGGCGGATAGTCGCTCTTCGCCCACAGCTTCGCCCTTTGTGCCACTCCGAAGCGGTGCTGCTCGTCGATAACCACGAGTCCGAGTTTTTTGAACTGCACCGCCTCCTCGATTACGGCGTGTGTGCCCACGAGGATGTTCACCTCGCCGTTGGCCAATGCCGTGAGCGTCTCCTCGCGCTTTTTCCCTTTCACTATGCCGGTGAGGAGTTCTGTGCGCAGGGGCATGTCGCCGAGCATCGAGCGGATGGTGGCAAGGTGCTGCTCGGCGAGGATTTCCGTGGGAGCCATGATGCAGGCCTGGTATCCGTTGTCGATGGCGAGGAGCATCGACATCAGTGCCACGAGTGTCTTGCCGCTTCCCACGTCGCCTTGCAGCAGTCTGTTCATCTGTCTGCCCGATGCGGTGTCGGCCCTTATCTCTTTCAGCACTCTTTTCTGTGCCCCGGTGAGCTGAAACGGCAGATGCTCGAAGTAGAAGCCGTTGAAGATGTCGCCCACCTTTTTGAATATGTAGCCTTTGTATTTGTTTTTTTGCGACAGCGAGTATCTGGCGATGCTCAGTTGCAGGTAGAAGAGCTCCTCGAATTTCAGCCTTCGCCGTGCCTGCTCCAACTGCTGTGGTGTCTGCGGATAATGAATCTGGCGCAGGGCCTCATCGCGCGAGCAGAGGCGTAGGCGGCGTGTGATGCTTTCCGTTAGCGTCTCGGGGAGCGGGGGCGTGAGTTTGTCGAGAAGGGTTCGCACGAGCTTTTCTATCGCACGGCTCGTGAGTCCTGTCTTTTTCATCTTCTCCGTGGTGGAATAGTATGGCTGCATCCCCATGGTGTTGAGTTCCACCTTGTCGGCCTCCTCCACCTCGGGGTGTGCGATGTTTATCCTTCCGTTGAAGATTGTCGGTTTTCCGAAGATGATATATTGTGTGTTTATCTTCACTTTCTCAAGCAGGAAGCCTGGCGGGTTGAACCATACGAGGTCGGCGATGCCTGTGCCGTCGGTGAAATGCCCCACCACCCTCTTCTTCCTCGGACCGCTGTCGAAGTCCTCGAAGCTGAGTATCTTTCCTTTCAGTTGCACGAAGGGCATATCGGTGTCTATTTCCCTTAGTGTATAGACCTTGCTTCGGTCGATATGCTTATAAGGGAAATATTCGAGCAGGTCGCCGTAAGTGCGAAGTCCGAGCTGCTCTTCCAAGATTTTCTTCCGCCTCGGCCCAACGCCGGGCAGGTATTTCAAATCAGTGTCTAACAATCGTTATGAACCCTTTATTATATTTACGGAAAAAACTCGCTAATATTGTTACTAAATTATATAGTTATTTCTGCACCCTTTTCTCTATGTGCAGTGTCTGGTCGCAATAATCCACCACTGCCGGTCTGTGAGTGATGAATATCACTGTTTTGTTCTTTTCCCTCATAATATTTTCGAGGAGTCGCCGCTCGGTGTCGGGGTCGAGGGCGCTGGTGCTTTCGTCGAAGAGCATTATGGAGCGGTCGCGGAGCAATGCCCTGGCGATGGTGATGCGCTGTGCCTGTCCTTCCGACAGCCCTGCCCCCTTCTCGCTGCACACGGTGTCGAGTCCGTCGGGCAGTTGCATCACGAAGTCGGCACAGGCTTGTCTCAATGCCTCTTCCATCTGTTCGTCGGTGGCGTCGATACGCCCTAAGAGGAGGTTGTCGCGAATGGTGCCGCTGAGCAGGGTGTTGCCCTGTGGCACATACACGAAATTGCATCGCATGCGTGCCGACAGCTCTTTCTTCTCGTCGTTGTTGTAAAGATATACGTGTCCGCTCTGCGGTTTTAGCAGTGCGAGGAGTATTCGTGTCAGTGTCGTTTTGCCGCTGCCTGTCTCGCCCAAGACGGCGGTGCTGGAGCCGGGGAGGAAATTGAAGTTAAGTTTCTCCAACACGGGTCCGTCGGCATCGTTGTATCCGTATGTTATGTTTTCGAGCTTTATGCCCATCGGAGCCTCCAAGGGTATCGGTTCCCCTTGCTCTTCGAGGGGGTCGTCCTCGAGCTCCATAAGTCTTTCGGCGGCAGTGAGCACCGACACGTATGCCGGCAGTATCTGCGCGATGTTGCGCGCCGGCATCTGAATGCGGTTCACGAGTTGCAGGAAAGCTGTCATTCCGCCAAAGGTGAGGGTGTGGTTATAAAGTCTTACGGCTGCCCAGAGGAATGCGATGAGGTAGCCGAGGGCGAAACCGATATTCAGTATGAAATGGCTGAGCAGTGAGAAGGCGGTGCGCTTCACCACCCTCTTGCGCAGTCGGCTCTGCGTGTTTTCGAGCTTCTCGACCATCACGTCATCGCTTTCGAGGGTTTTTATGAGCATCCTGTTTTGTATCGTCTCCTGCAGCACGCTCTGCACCTCGGAGTCGCTGCTCCTCACGTCGCGCGTGAGTTTTCGCATCTTGCCGACATACAGTTTGCTGAATCCGATGAAGATAGGGAGGATGCCGATAGTGATTACGGCGAGCATCTTGTCCATCGTGAAGAGGTAGAAGAAAGCGCCGAGAAACATACCGAAGACCGACACGGTATTGGGTATTGTCTCGGTGAGGAATTTCACCACCGTCTGCACATCGCTTTCGAGACGGTTGAGCACGTCGCCGCTGTGGTGTGTCTCCTTGCCGTTCCACTGTGCCTTGAGCATACGGTCGAGGAGGCGTTGCTGCATTTTGTTTTGCGCCTTGATGCCGAGGATGTTTTTCACCCATATCTCGCTGATGCGCACGCCGAAGTCGCAAAGTGTGAGCCCTCCCATAAGGGCCACTGCCCAGTAGAGAGCGTTGAGGGTGAAATGTTCCGACCTGATGTTTTCTCCGATGCCGATCATTCCGGCGGCGATGTCCATGGCCCTTTGCGTTGCCCATACCGAGGCGAGCGACACCAGCACCTCGATAATTCCCAAAGCGGCATTCAGGAACGCCTGGAGGCGGTTGCCCTTCCAAGCCTTCCACAGCCACTTGATAATCGTCGTCGCGCTGTATTTCGTCTTTTTAAACGGTGTGTACTCTATATGTCCCGGTCTCATAATTATCAATTACCGAACGTCTGCTCCCCACATAAGTTTCTCTCTCATGGTGTGGAAGTAGCTGCTTCCTTTCTGTTTCACCACTTGTATCTCGTATCCTGCCTTTCGCATTATAATTTTCGTTCCCTCCTCGCATCTCACGCTCCTGCCATCCACGGCGACGAGGAAATTATGGTTGCGGCTTGCCACGTCGAGCTCTATCACGCTGTCGTCAGGCACCACGATGGGCCGGATGCTCATACTGTGAGGTGCCACGGGGGTGATGATGAACGCTCCACAGGAGGGCAAAACGATAGGGCCGCCGTTGGAAAGGCTGTAGGCGGTACTTCCTGTGGGTGTGGACACCACGATACCGTCGGCCTGGTATGTTGTGAGATATTCGCCGTTGATGGTCGCCCTAATGGATATCATCGAGGCATTGTCGCGTTTCAGCACCGAGATGTCGTTGAGTGCGTAGGGGCATTCGGGAAAATTTCCGAGCGATGTCTCTGCCTGGATTACGCCACGGCTCTCAATATCGTAATCGCCGTCGAAGATTGCAGCCACCGACTTCTCGATGTCAGAGGGGCTGATGTCAGCGAGGAATCCCATACGACCCATATTCACGCCCACGATAGGGATGTTTTTCGACCCCACGTGCTCCGCGGCTTTTAAGAAAGTACCGTCGCCGCCCATAGAGATTACAAAGTCGGCATCGAAATTGCCACCCTCGAAAACCTCCGCCTTGCCCGCGTCGATGAGTTGTTCTTTCGTGATGAAATTATAAAACTCGCTCTCAATCTTCACAAGGGCGTCGCGCTGCGAGAGACAGGCGAGAATCTTCTGGATTGACGCCGACTTCTTGGCCTGGTAAACGTTGCCGAAAATGGCAAAACGCAATTGCTTATCAGTCATATTTTATTGTTTTCTACTTTTTTTTGTTTTTTTATTACGCTCTTCGGGATTTTTTTCGTACCTTTGCCCTCGAATTGCGGATTGACGCTGCAAAAATACAAAAAATTAGCGATATGGCAGACTTTTTCGCATTTTTTTAATAAAAAAGAGGTGAAAAAAGCAGTCGGGCAACACAAAAGGAGCCGACGACACCTTTTTTAACAGCTTTAGCCGGCGTCTGCCGCAGATGATGAGACTGTATTAAACTAAAAAATAGAATTATGGCAAAAGTATTTGAATTTTTGGCCGACGGCTTCGAGGACATTGAGGCCCTGGCACCTGTTGACATCTTCCGCCGTGGCGGAGTGGACATACAGACAGTGAGCGTGAACGGTAGCGACACTGTAACATCAGCACACGGTATAACAGTTACCGCCGACAGCGTGTTTGAAGACACCGACTTCACGGGAGCCGACCTCCTGATGCTCCCCGGCGGACTGCCCGGAGCCACGAACTTAGGCGAGCACGAGGGACTTTGCAAACTCCTCACAGAACACGCTGAAAACGGAGGTATGATTTCTGCTATCTGCGCCGCTCCGATGGTGCTCGGCAAACTCGGTCTTCTCAAGGGCAAGCGTGCCACCTGCTACCCGGGCTTCGAAAAATATATGGAGGGAGCGGAATACACAGGCCTCCTCTTCTCACACGACGGCAACATCATCACCGGCGAGGGTCCGGCAGCAACATTCCCCTACGCCTACCACCTCCTCAGCATCTTCGTGGATGAGGGCAAGGTAAAAGAAATTGAGAGGGGCATGATGTACACTCACCTCCTGAAAGGAAGATAAAATTTATTCTATATCGAAAAGTCACTGAGGCACGAAATGAAAGAAGCAATAAAAATACAGAATGTAGGTCCTTTGGCAGATGTGTCGATTGATGACATCCGCCCGCTGACAGTCCTGATAGGAGAGTCGGCAAGCGGTAAGAGTACTCTTATGAAAGTCATCGACCTGATGCGCTATATCTATAAGATGGCAAACATACGTTGCTATCTTAAGAATGCCAATATCACAAAGTCTCCTTTCCGTTTCGATTTTAAATCGCTTCTGCAAGATGATTTGCGTAATGACATCACAGAGAAATCAACGATAGAATACATAGTGGAGATAAACGGTCGGAAGTATGTTTCAATGTTCAAAAATAATAGGTTGACAGTAGAGACGGAAATTCCTAATGAGGACCTTGTTTTCATTAAAGAGTCGTTTATCGCAGAAAGCAGGAGTCTTATTCCAACTTGGATAATGCAGAAGACAGGCGGAGCGCGTATGGGTTATTATTTCAATGAAACCTATCAAGACTTCAATTATGCCACTGATGCTGCAGCTGTTCAGACTTTGGATATGTTCGGATTGGAAATGGTAGTAAATAAAACCAGCGATAAGGGCAAGAAAATAATGGTAAGGCCAAATGACGGCAGTTATGCGCCTTTGGAACTACAATATGCCTCTTCGGGCATCCAGACAACAGCACCATTGGTCGCCATAGTAAGGTATTTTGCTTCTGATTTCTCCTTTAAGGACGCATTCCGGCGCTCCGTACTCGATTATCTGTTCTCACAAGACCGTATGTCACAATATCGGCCTGAAATAGAGTTTACAGATATGCCAAGGTTCGTAAATGTACATATCGAAGAGCCAGAGCTAAGCATCTATCCCACAATGCAGTGCCAGCTGATGAACGAACTTGTGAAAACTGCTTTTCACACGTGCAAGCAGGACCGTCGTCTCACTTTAATGATGGCTACTCATAGTCCGTATATTATAAATTATCTCAACTTGCTGCTTCAAGCCGGATATTCAGAAAGCGGAAAGAACGCTTACCCTTATCTCCGCCCCGAGGACGTGGAGGTATATAAGATTGAAAACGGCAAAATAGAGTCTCTTATGTCCACGGATAACAATACCGGACGAATCGTTGTCGATACTCTCGACCTCTCAGAGCCTATGGAACAGATATACGAGGAATTTAAAAATCTTGAATAATCTATGAATAGTGCTTTGATTGATTTTCTTTCTAAAGAATATCCCCTAAAGCATATAGGGAAAGAGGTTTCCGACAGTTCTATAAAGCGTGAGGTTCCCTCAAGCCCGCGCTTTGAAATTGTTGATAAAAAAGAAAGTATTGTACAACCAGAGGGAAAGGGCGTTTCCGTATTCAGGAATTTGTCGGGAGAACAAGCAGAAGTGGTAGATTTTGAGGCCTATACCAACCTTCTGACTCCACAGAACCCCGAAGGAGCTTGCGATTTCATCATCGACTCTATATACAGTTCTCATTATATTGTATTTAATGAGTTGACGGCTTCCCAAAGCGGATACGTTAAAGATTTCGTGCAACCCACGACTGGTGAGAAAAGGGTGGGTAAATTCAGTTATGCAAAGGAACAGATGAGGAAAAGCATTGAGAGATTTTATGAAGTAAACGACTTCTTAGACAGCTATAAACAAAAAACGGCTCTGTTTTCTTGCAGGCTCACAGACAAAGCAAGCAACGAGACAATGGAGAGGTCGATGCGGTCTTTCCGGAACGTAATGAAAATGATTCCTAATATCCGAAGAAACAAGTGGAATTGTCATGGTTTTACTTTGCAAACCCGGATTTACGATAATGAATTTGAATTGAGATAGATATGGATTACGTGATTATTGTGGCCTCAGGGCACGGCACGAGGATGGGGAGCGATATCCCGAAGCAGTTTTTGCCGATAGAGGGACGGCCGATAGTGATGCGAACTATCGACCGATTCAGGGAGTACTCGGCGGAAATAGGGATAATACTCGCACTGCCTAAAGGGTATGAAGAGTATTGGCAGAAGCTGTGCGAGGAGCACAACCTTAGCAGTAAAAACCTTATGGCCTGCAGCGGCGGCGAGACACGCTTTCACTCTGTGAAAAACAGCCTTGCGCTGATTCCCGACGATGCACAAGGACTCGTGGGTGTACATGACGGAGTGAGACCCTTGGTGAGCGTGGAAGTGATAAGAAAATGTTACGACACGGCGAGACAAGGATTGTCGGTGGTGCCGGCAATACCCGTGTTTGAGACAATCAGGCATATCATCGACCTGCCCGACAACAGCGAGACCGTGCCGCGCAAAGACTACGAACTCGTACAAACTCCGGAGGTCTTCGACATCCAACTGCTCAAAAAGGCCTATCTCCAACCCTATCGCGACTTCTTCACCGACGACGCGTCGGTGGTAGAGGCAATGGGGGAGAAAATAACCCTTGTGGAGGGCAACCGCGAAAACATAAAAATCACCACACCGATAGACATGGCCATCGCCAAGGCGATGCTTTCTAATTAAAGAAGATATAAAACCCTCTAATTAAAGAAGATATACAACCCTACCATCACGATGGCGAGGAGTGTCCAGGCGACGGCGACACCCTTGGAGGTTTTAGAGCTCACAGGAGCGGGAATGGTGTATTCTTTCCCGCTCTTGTCGGCTAAGCTCACCACTGCCATGGCGGCGGCGATAACCACGAAAATCAGGAAGGAAAGCATCATAAAGTGAGGCCAGAAGTCGTATTTCTCTGCCGGAAGCACCCACAGATACATCACTCCCACGCCGATGCTGAAAATGGTGCCTATCGTAAGGGCCATATTCGCGGCACGCGTGGTGGTGCGCTTCCAAAACACGCCGAGAAGGAACACTGCGGTCATCGGCGGGGCGATAAAGCCTAATACCGACTGAAAAACATTGAAGAGGTTGAGACCCCGGATGCTGTCGATAGCCACAGTGAGCACCACGGCGATGATACTGCCGACAAGGGTAACGATACGGCCGACGCGCACAATCTCGCCTGGGGTGGCCTCGGGAGAAAATTTCCTTACATAGATATCCATTGTAAACACGGTGCTGAGGGCATTCAAGGCACTGCTCACGGTACTCACCAAAGCGGCGGTGAGCACAGCAAACACCAGTCCCACCATACCCTGCGGAAAGAGGTTTGTCACCATAGTGAGATAAGCCTCATCGGGGTTCTTCAACGTGGGATACAAAGCGAAACAAATCACTCCCGGGAGGATATACAAAGGCACGTCGAGGATTTTCAGCCATCCGCAGAAATTCGTGCCTTTCTGCCCCTCGGTGATGTCGCGCGCGGCAAGCACCGGCTGCACCATACTCTGGTCGGTACACCAGAACCACACTCCCATTATCGGGTAGCCGAGAATTATCGGAAGCCACGGGAAGGCAGGGTCGTCATTGGGCTTAAACAGCACCCAGTAGTCTGCCGGCACTGCGGATGCCAACGTCCCCACTCCACCAAGCTTAACGATGCCGACGATGGTGAGCGTGGCACTCACGAGAATAAGGAGAATCATCTGATACACATTGGTATAGGCCACTGCACGCAGTCCGCCGAGCATCGTGAAAAAGGCGGAGATGAAAAGCAATATCAATGCCGACGCCCACATTGGGATGTCGAACACCTGACGTATCAGCACGCCGCCGGCGAAGAGGGTGAGGGCAAGCCACGAGATGATAATCGTTACTATGGTGTACCACGCCAGGATATTACGGGTGCTCTGTCCGAACCGCAAACCCATAAACTCCGGCAATGTCGATACGCCAGCCCCAAGATACCGGGGTGCGAAGACGAATGCCAACAAGGCGATGAAGATAAACGCATACCAGGCATAATTTCCCGACACGATGCCAGTGGTGAAACCGGCACTCGCGGAGGCGATGAGCATCGACGGACCAACGTTGGTGCCCCACATCGAAAAACCGATATGATGCCAGCGCAATGAGTGGTTGGCCAAAAACAAACTCTCGTCTTTCTTGCGGCGGCTGCTCGCCCAAAGACCTATCGAAATCAGAACTAAAAAATAGCCTGCCAATATACCCCAATCGAGGCTTTCCATATAATGTGACTCCATAAGCGAAAAATTTTAAATCTCAAATCTTAAATCCAGCGAAGCTGCCGTCGATACGCAGAATTGTCGTTTTGCTAAAGTCTGCCTGGTCGGTGCATTCCACATCCTCTGCGAGCAGTGGTATCTCCGTGCCTGGCGCTACGAACACCGGCATTTGGTCGAGCGGCGTTTCGACGTCTCTGAGCCATTGGTCTCCCCCGTATAAGGCTCCGGTGAAGAAGTTCTTCCATTGTCCTGGCGGCAGGTAGATGTCGCGTTTGCCCTCGCTGTTCATAACTGGTGCCACGAGGAATTTGGAGCCGAAGAAATATTCGTCGTCGATATGCCAGCACTCCTTGATTTTCGGGTAGTGCATCAGCAGCGGGCGGAGCATCGGCCAGCCGGTGGCGGTGCATTCCTTCGCCTCCTGCATGATATACGGCAGCATACGGTAGCGGAGTTTCCACCAGCGCCTCACGATGTCGGCGACATTCGGGTAGAACCAGGGCTCGCGCTTGCAGGTGCCGTGGTATCTGATATGCGATGTGAAGACGCCAAACTGCGTCCACCTAACATACACATCGTCGGCTACGGGCGAGTTCATAAAGTCGGGCGCGCTGTGGTAGCCCGGCACGTCGTGGCTCCAGAAGGCGAAGCCGGAGAGCGACAGGTGGAGTCCGCCTCTGAGCGACCCTGCCATACCTTCCCAGGAGCTGGCGCAGTCGCCTCCCCAGTGCAGGGGATAGCGTTGGCACCCCGCCCATGCCGAGCGTGCCCATTGTATTCCCTCGCCTGTGGTGTCGCGTGTTATCTCGTATGCCGCTTTCTGATACAACAGTGCATAGATGTTGTTGAGTCTTTCCGGCTCCATGCCGTAGTATTCGGCATCGAGATGTATGTTTTCCCCGAAGTCGGTCTTTATGCACGCCACCCCCATGTCAAGGAGGTTTTTCAGCAGCCCTTTATACCATTCCACTGCCGGCGGATAGGTGAAGTCGATGGTTCCGGCGTAGTCAAGGTTTGAGAAGTTGCTGCCGCTTCGTTCCTGCTGGTGGTTCACCTTGCAGATATAGTTGTTTTTGCGTGCCTCATCGATTTGCTCCGCCTCCTCGGCAACGTATGGCAGTTGCCAGAGCGACACTCG
>Ga0065708_1014841_pt1 | contig 12618 bp, 12 predicted proteins | sample Hoacrofraction12_2_FD_59095 | JGI IMG/M metagenome (GOLD analysis project Ga0065708, IMG submission 59095) | Hoatzin crop microbial communities from Cojedes, Venezuela, sample from fiber fraction 12 v1 | ecosystem: Host-associated > Birds > Digestive system > Esophagus > Crop | place: Venezuela... | reverse complement strand
ATGTTGTATCATCCCGAACGTGTATTCGCTGGGTAGGTTGCCTAGAGCCGACACATCCAATCCGAGTGCCGTAATCGTTTCTCCTATCTTTGCTTGGTCTTCGCTACTCAACGATATCTTCTCTTTCATGATATCGTCGGTGGCATGGAAATATGTTGCACCTCCCATCACGGTAGGGAAATAAGCGGCTTTAGCATCGTTCTCTTGTGCTTGAGCACTCTCTATGTCTATTTTTGCCGAGCGTATCTTGATATTATTCTTCAGTGCCAGTTCCCTGCATTCCTCTAGTGTATATTTGTTCTGCGCGCTCAGAATTGAAAACGGCATACAGATGATACAGATGCTCGCTAATATTATGATATTCTTTTTCATGCAGCTAATTCATTTTTTACATTGTGTCTACCTTTATCTTTAGTCCTCATTATCAGCCAGTAACCGATAGGGATGAGGGTTATTATGAACATCATGGATATAAGGGTACCGAAAGTTACGGTTACTCCCATTGGTCCCCACATTGGTGAGTTCGCGATAACCATAGGTATACATCCCATAGATGCCGCTGCCGAGGTAAGGAAGATAGGTCGTAGTCTTCTCTTTGCCGCGTTCAGTGCCGCATGTTTAGCACTGAGATGGTGTTGCAGTCGTAGCTCTTCGGCATAGTCAATCATGATAATACCGTTTCTCACGATGATACCCATGAGCGATATCATACCAAGTGTTCCCGTCATACTCATGTCTTGTCCCATCACAAGCATACCGACGGGTGCTCCGGGTAATGAGAAGAGCAGTGACAGCATGACGAGCAGGGTCAGTTTGATGTTTCTGAAATGGAACAGCAGTATTACCAGAATCACTACTATAGACAGTGCCAGACCGTTGTATATCTGTGGTCCTGTCTCGTTGTCCTTATCGTACTGTCCACCCATAACCATCTTTATACCCTTGTCTGCGGCATCTGTTTTCAGTGAATCCATGGAAGTCATCACTTCCGCGGTGACGTTCGTAAGATTGTTACCTCTTCTCAGATCCGCTATAGCAGCCATGGTTCTTATACCATTGTAGTGAGTTATCTGCGCATAGTGGAAGTCTGGCTTTACGTCGGCAACCTGTCGTAGTGGTACACTCGTTCCGGGGAGTAGTCCGCTGACGGTGGCATTCTCCAGGTCGTCGATATTCTGGTTACCGCTCTTGGCATCTTTTAGTACCACGTTGATAGGGTAGTCACCATCCCACACCTGCGTTGCCGTCAGTCCGTTACCGAAACGGGTAGCGAGGTTGATGGTGAGCAACGGTTTGGTTATACCGAGTCTGTTAGCCTCATCTTGTTTGATATCTATAGAGAGTCCCGGTTGAGTACCATCGAAATCCGTCCTTACCATGGTGAGTTTCGGATTTTGTCTCATTATAGCCGCCGCCTTCTCCGTGTATTCGTGCAACAGGTTGAGGTCATCGCCCTGGAAACGCACCTCTATAGGGTTGTTGGCAGCGGAGTAGTCGAGCTGTCGGATTCTTACCATAGCATCGGGAAACGTGTTCTCGTATTTATCTGAGATATCATCCAGAAGTTTTATGGTAGCATCGTTACTCTTCGTGTTTACGATAAACTGTGCGAAATTGCTGCCACCCATCTGTGGAGCGTAGACGGTATGGAAACGAGGAGAGCCGCTGCCGTAGAAGGTCGTGATATTCTCGATACGTTCGTCTTGTATCATCATATTACGCAGGGAGTCGGCAACCGCTGCCGTACGTTCCAATGCCGTTCCCTTGGGAAGGTATATCTCCACGGCAAACTGGTTACGCTCTGCTCCAGGCATCAGTTTCTGCGGTACGATGGAGAACAACAGTCCTCCTAGCAAGATGCCGACAATACCGAGAGCAACGGTCGTCTTGGGATGACGGAAACAAGCCTCGATCAACTTGTCGTAAGTCTGTTGCATGTAGTCGAGTAGTGTCTTCTTACCTTCTTTGTTGGTACTGAGACCTTTCTTGATGAAGATATACTGGAAATAGGGTACTATAAATACAGCAACCAACAGTGACACACCTAGTACGATGGTCATACCGATAGGGAACCACTTTACGAAATCCCTCATCAAGTCAGACATGGTGAAATTAAGTGGGTAGAAGGTCAGGGAGATACACAGCGTGGCTGCGAGGATAGCTCCAAAGAACTCTTTTGCCGATGCTGATGCAGCATGCCATCTCGACCGTCCCTCTCCAATCTGTTCGATGTAACAGTCGATAATGACGATGGAGTTATCCACTATCATTCCGAGTGTCAATATCAATACGGCGAGCGTCACGGTGTTGAGTTCCACGCCAAATGCGAAGAACATTCCTAATGATATGAATATGGTGATAGGGATGGTACTGGCTGCTACACTGGCTACGCGCCACGGCAACAGTAACATGATGACGATAATCACCGTGATGATGGATATGAGCAGTTCCACGAGGAAATCTTCCACTGATACTCCTACCACGTGCCCCTGGTCGGTGATAGTAAAGAGCTTTACACTTTCGGGTAGGGTATCTTGGAAATCGCCCAACACATCTTTTACTTTATCAGCGAAGTCTACGATATTGTTACCCTCCTGCATCTCCACGCTGACGACGATACATTTCTTACCGTTGTTCTTTACGTAGCTCTGTGCATCTGGATATTCCCTTTTTATCGTGGCAACATCTTTCAGTCTTACCACCTGTCCCGTAGGCGAGTTATATACGATGGTCTCCGCCACATCGTTATCGTTGTTGACCGCCGACTGCACGTGTATGGGTCTGATATTCTGTCCATCTTCCAATTGTCCGCTCATTATCTGCAGTCCCTGACCCTGTAGAGAAGACAACAGGGTTGCTGCGTTGAGGCCATACGTGGAAAGACGGTCACGGTCGATATACACGGCGATCTGCTCTTTCTGTTCTCCGACCACTTTGATACCCGCTAATTCGGGGATGGAACGGAGCCTGTCTTGCAGAGACGTGACGTAGTCGTGCAGTTCGCGGTATGTCTTATCCTCACTCTCTATCGTGATAAGCATAGCCGATGTTTCGCCGAAGTCATCTATCGCCATCAGCGCCAACACACCACTGGGTAGGTTGCTCTTAAACTGTGACAGTTTATGTTTGAACATACTCCAGAACTCATCCTTGGTGTTTATCTTGTCCAGTTCCACGAAGATATAGCACATACCTTCCTGGGTGTGCGAATAGGTATTTCCTTTTTTATCTCCTTGAATTCCCAAAGAAATTTCTCGAGCGGTTTGGTAACCTGTTGTTCCACCTCTTCAGCCGTAGCGCCGGGATAGGCTGCTACGACGACACCTTGACGGATGGTAAACGAAGGGAACTCATTCTTTGGCATCACCTGGAGGGCATAGACGCCGAAGAGGATAAGTGCCGCGGCGATGAGCAACGTGATGCTACGATGTCGCATCGCCAGTTCTATTATATTGTATTTTCTCATTTCTCTGTAACCTTAGTACCTTCAGACACCTTATTCTGTCCACTTACAATCAGTTTCTCCCCCGTAGTAAGTCCTGAGGAGATGACGACACCCGCAGAGGTGACGCCACTAGTGGTGATGCTGCGTCGTTGAGCTTTTCCACCTTTGTTTATCCATACAAACTGTTGCTTACCGTCGGTAAGTACCGCTTCCTGCGGAACGACGATGCTTGAGCTTGTGTTGGAATGTGACTCCACGGAACATACCATACCCGGAAGCAATGCGTGATCGCCGTTGCTTAGTGATAAGGTGACGTTGTAGGTATGACTGAGCACATCGGCTTGTACCCCTTTCTTCGTCACCTTACCCGTAAAACGTCTGTTACCGAGAGCTGCCACGGTAAATGACATCTCCTGTCCCGTTTTGATATTCGCAATTTCTTGTTCGGGGATAGGTATCGACACCTCTATATTATCCAGTTTAACGAGGTCGAAACAGCTCAGTCCCGGCATCACGTTCTGTCCCACGTCGACAGATCGTTTAGCGATATATCCACTGAAAGGTGCTTTGAGAACGCAGTCGTTGAGCATCTTACGTGCCATCTTCTCCGACGACTGTGCCTCAGACAGTTTCGTCTGTATATCCACATATTTTACTGCGGGCAGACTACCTTTCTTATATAACTGATCCATACGTTTGAAACCATCTTCAGCTTGTGCCAGTGTCGCTTTTGCTATGGCATAGCTGTTACGCAACTGTGAATCGTCGAGCGTGGCGAGAGTCTGTCCCTGTTTTACAGCCTGTCCCTCGTTGACCAGCACCTGCCTCACCGTTCCTGCGGTAGCAAAAGACAGAGCGGAACCGTAACTCTCCTTTACCGTTCCAACATACGACCGTTCTACATTACCTTGTGAAAGTCCTACTTCCATAGTAACAACTTTTACAGGGGCTATCTCTTTGGAAGATTTCTTTTCGCTGCAGCCCGCAAGAACGAATACGGCCGCCATAAATAATACAATCTTTTTCATATATCTCAATATATCACTTTTCGTTATAAAATTTTCGACGGTGCAAAGGTAGATAGAAAAAAGGTTCTCTACAAGGTCATAAAATTGGAAATATTGGTCAAAATAGGATATATGCATGTATTTTAGACTAAAATTTTGTCCGATTGTGGATTTTTTATTACCTTTGCAACCATGAAAGATATATCTGTGGAATTAGATATTCCTTTTCACTATCTGAAGAAGGAAGATTTTTTGGATACCGCTCGTAAGGCGGAGGGACTTATCCCGCTCAACGGTATAATGCTTGTTGCTGTGTGTAACAACGGACATGTTACGGTGGATATCGACGGAAGAGTATATGAAGTTGTCAAGCATGATATCTTCGTTCTTGCGCCATCGTCGTTTGCCCATGTTATAGAGATTAGTGATGATTTTGATGCCACGTTGATACATTTTGATTTTGATTTCTACAGTCAGATAGCCAACGGCGTATTGGATATGAGTCTTCAGATATACATGTCTTCTCAGTTGCATAAGTCGCTGTCTGACAGTCAGTATGATTTGATAATGCAGTTGATGCAATCGGTTTACGACAGAATAATGAAGGCTGAGACGGAGTTTTTGAATACGCCTTCACAGATACGTGATACTCGTGGAACTGTATTGCGGGAGTTGCTGATATCGATGGGTAGGAGCATGGCATACGAGATACTCAACGTATATATGGCTAATGTGGAGTTTGAGACGAGGAAGCTCTCGCGTCAGGAAGCAATTCTCCGTGAATTCTTTACAGCGGTGTATGAACACTATAAGGAGCATCGTGAACTGGCATATTACGCTGATAAGCTTTTTCTGTCACCACGTTATCTGGCGTCTATCGTGAAAAAGACAACGGGCAAGACACCGAGCGAATGGATAACCGAAAGGGTGATGAGCGATGCCAAGCAACTTTTAGCGTATTCCGAAAAATCTATAAAACAGATATCTCAGGAACTTAATTTCCCTAATCAGTCGTTCTTCGGAAAATATTTCCGACATCAAACGGGGCTTTCGCCACTAGAATATCGTCGTAAACGAGGAACCGTTTCCTGAAAAGGTTAGTTTGACAAGGCCTTCCTTTTGAAACCTGCAGGGAAAAACACAAAAAATGATGGTTATTTTGTATTTATCAGATTTTATGTTTAACTTTGCAGCAGAATGAATATTAATACATTCTTTAAGAAATCATGCAGTCTGTACCTACTCCTGCACCTCGTTGCGATGGCAGTAGTAGCAGTACTGTTGTTGGTGTGTGTAAAATTCGGTCTTAACCTATACACTCACCACGGCGAGTGCATCGATGTACCTAACCTTGTGGGGAAACAGTATGAGGATGCTTTCAGAATACTCGATTCCAAGGGACTTGTCTTGGAGGTCAGCGACTCGGGATATAACAAGAAAATGCCTGCCAACACTGTTTTGGCGCAGTATCCCGGAGATAATGACAAGGTGAAACAAGGTCATGTGATATATGTCACTCTCAACTCCTCCCATTCGCCCCTTCTCACTATTCCTGATGTGGTAGACAACAGTTCGTTCCGTGAGGCGCAGGCTAAGCTTACATCGATGGGATTTAAGTTGCTCACACCGCAGATGGTACATGGAGAGAAGGATTGGGTGTATGGTATAGTAAGCAGAGGACGTAAGGTATATGCAGGAGATAAGATACCTGTTGACAATGCCCTGATTTTACAGGTGGGTGACGGCTCTTTTGACGAAGGGTCTATGGATGTAGATTACGTGGCACCGACACCTCGTCCTGTGGAAGAGGAGACGGAACCGAGCGAGGAGGAGTACTATCCCGCTCCGTCGGAGACAAAGACCGGTGAGATGCCTGCACAGATGGCACCTGTGGAGAGAGGACCTCTACCGGATATCTCTGCAGATGAGAAAATGAACAGTAAACCATGATTGACGAGGAGATAATAGCGGAGACAGACGATAACGAACAGGACGACCTGTATGAACATTTCCGTCTTGTCGTAGATCCCGGACAGGAGAAGCTAAGGGTGGACAAGTTTATGTTTGAACACCTGCGTCACTCGTCGAGAAACAGAATACAGAAAGCGGCTGACGCAGGCTTCGTACATGTTAACGACCGACCCGTAAAGAGCAACTATAAGGTGCGTCCCGGTGACGTGATAACCCTTATGCTCGACCGACCGCATTACGATACCACGATAGAACCAGAGGATATACCATTGGATGTGGTATATGAAGATGAGGCTCTGATGGTGGTGAACAAACCGGCGGGATTGGTGGTGCACCCCGGTGTGGGGAATTTCCACGGTACATTGGTAAATGCAGTGGCATATCACCTAAGAAATATGACAGATTACGACCCCAACAACCCTGAAGTGGGCTTGGTACACCGTATAGACAAGGATACCAGCGGTCTGCTCGTGGTGGCAAAGACGCCCGATGCAAAGACCAGTCTAGGGGTGCAGTTCTTCAATAAGACGACTCATCGTAGTTATGTGGCTCTAGTATGGGGTAATATGGTGGAAGATGAGGGACGTATAGAAGGAAATATCGGACGTGACCCGAAAGATCGTCAGAGGATGAAGGTCTTCGATCCTTCTTCGGGTATCGGTAAGGAGGCGGTGACGCACTATCGTGTCATAGAACGTTATGGTTACACTACTCTCGTGGAGTGTGTGCTTGAGACAGGACGGACACATCAGATACGTGCGCACATGAAACATATCGGACATCCGCTTTTCAACGATGAGAAATACGGCGGTTCGGAGATCCTCAGGGGCGAGCGCAGCAGTTCGTATAAACAGTTTATCTTCAACTGCTTCAAACAGTGTCCCCGTCAGGCTCTGCACGCACGAACATTAGGTTTCGTGCATCCTACAACGGGCAAACAGATGGATTTCGAATGTCCTCTGCCCGACGATATGGCACAGGTAATAGATAGATGGCGTACTTTTATAAAAGGTACTAACAGAGAAATAAAAGAATAACAGTGATGAAAAATTTAAAGCGTACAATTGCGATTGTGTGTGGTGGTGACTCTTCGGAGCATGATGTCTCTATCCGTTCAGGTCAGGGACTGTATTCGTTTTTGACAAGGAACGTTATGATGTGTATCTCGTAGATTTCAAAGGGATGACATGGCGTGTTATCCTGGACGACGGACGGACGTTGCCACTGGATCGTAGAGACTTCTCTTTTACCTTAGACGGTAAATTGGTGGTGTTTGATTACGCATATATCACTATCCATGGAACACCTGGTGAGAACGGTATCCTGCAGGGTTATTTCGAACTTATCCACATGCCTTATTCTACCAGCGGAGTGCTCGTTGAGGCTCTGACGTTCAACAAATACGTGCTCAACCAATATCTTAGAAGTTATGGTATCAACGTGGCTAAGTCGATGATGATTCGTCGCGGTTATGAGGCGTTGGTATCTGATGATGAGATAGAAAAAGAGATAGGTATGCCGTGTTTCGTCAAACCGGCTTCCGACGGTAGCAGTTTCGGTGTTTCTAAAGTAAAGACGAAGGATATGTTGGCACCGGCAGTGAGAAAGGCTATAATGGAAAGCGATGAGGTGATGGTGGAATCATTCCTCGAAGGAACGGAGATATCTATCGGTTGCTATAAGACACGTGACAAGTCGGTAGTACTGCCCGCTACCGAGGTGGTGACGTCAAACGAGTTCTTTGACTATAACGCCAAATACAACGGACAGGTGCAGGAGATAACGCCCGCACGTCTCAGTGACGAGGTAGCAAAAGAGGTGGCAGAGACAACAAGTAGGATATACGATATACTCAACTGTAACGGTATCATCCGTATAGACTATATAATATGTAAGGATGAAGAAGGTAAACCGAAGGTATATATGCTGGAGGTGAATACCACTCCTGGTATGACGGCTACGAGCTTCATACCGCAGCAGGTGCGCGCAGCAGGACTGAATATTACTGATGTGCTCACTGATATCGTGGAGAATCAGTTTCGTTAATTAATTTTGACAACCATGGACGATGAATTGAGACAATACGATGCGATACGTCCGTATGAGCCCGAGGAACTGCCTGAGGTGTATGACAAACTGCTTCAGGATGAGAATTTCCTGAAAGTTGTTAACTATGTGTTGCCCGGAATACCACTCGAGGTGGTTCGACAGCAACTCTATAGTTGTAAGACGAGTTTGGAGTTTCAGAAAAAATTCTGTTACTCCTTCCTTGAGAGGGTTGTCAAAGAGAGTGCTACATCGCTCGAAGGTGATTTCAGTGCTTTGGATGTGACGAAAAACTATACCTTTATCAGTAATCACCGGGATATCGTTCTCGACTCGGCCTTTCTCGATAAACTGCTTATAGATGCAGGGTTTAGTAATACCTGTGAGATAGCTATCGGAGATAATCTCTTCGGTCAACCGTGGATACGGGATTTCGTGCGACTGAATAAATCGTTCGTCGTGGAGAGGGGTCTTGGTATGCGTGAGATGCTCGTCGCCAGCCAACGACTGTCGCGATATATGCATTATTCCATAACGAAAAAGAAAGAGAATATATGGATAGCACAACGAGAGGGCAGGGCCAAAGACAGTAACGACAAAACCCAGGAATCTGTACTTAAGATGATAGCTATGGGTGGCGACGGTAGTGTGGTACAGCGACTGAAGGAGATGCACATCGTACCGTTGGCGATATCATACGAATATGATGCCTGTGACTATCTCAAAGCCAAGGAGTTCCAACAGAAACGGGATGATAAGGAGTGGCGTAAGACCAAAGCCGATGATATACTGAGTATGGCGACGGGTTTCAAGGGCTTTAAGGGTAGAATAGTATACAAGGCGGCACCCTGCATCGACAGTTTCTTGGATACACTGCCAGAAGATATGCCTAAGACAGAGGTCTTCGAGAAGATAGCACAACATATCGATGAGGCTATATATGACAATTATAACCTGTATCCCTGCAACTATATCGCCCTCGATCTCCTAGAAGGTACGGGAGAGTATCGCAAATACTATACACAGGAGGAGAAGACAGCTTTCGTCGATTATATAAACCAACAGATAGACAAGGTCGATCTAGTAAGAAAAGATGAAGCTTTCTTGGAGGAGAGACTATTGACAATGTATGCCAACCCTGCGCGTAACCAACTAAGACAGAGAAAGGACTGAACGTATGAGTGGCACCCGACAGCATCATAGTATCTCTTGTATCTTGACAAGCATAATAATGCTCTGCGGTTTGCTGACGGCGTGTACGACAGAAGAATATAAGTCAGGCGACGGTTACTACTCGTATATGCGTGCTGATTTCGCGGTGGCCTACACAGATGCTGACGGTAAGATGGCCTCGGTGATGTTAGACAGTGGCGATTCTGTGATTTTTGCTAGTCCATACAATATTTCTGATAAGGCTGTTGCTGATAGTTCATACAGGGGTGTGCTCTATTATAATATCAACGACGGCGAGATATCGCCGAGAGGCTTCTCCGGTGTGGTCACGCTTCATCCGTTTGGTAGGTACAATTTTTTATCTACAGCTTACGACCCTATGGGATGGGAGAGTATGTGGATATCGAAGAACAGAAGTTATCTGAATCTCTCTATACTGCCGAAGATGGGTACTGAAGACGGTAATGACAATAAACACGCCGTAGGACTCTTGATGGACACTGTGTATGTAGACACGGATGGAACAAAGACTTGTAGTCTGAAACTGTTACATTGGCAGAATGATGTACCAGAGTATTACACTGTACAGAGATATCTCAGTATACCTATAGCCGATTTTGATAGTATACTTACGGAAGGAGATAAGATACAGATGACGATAAATACATACGATGGAGAGGTCGTAAAAACCATATCGTACTGATATAAACTAAAAGGATGTGAACATGAAGAAGATTATGCTAACCATTATCGCCCTTGTTACCGTTACGGTAGCGAGCGGACAGTTGAGAAACCCTATTATAGGCGGTTATCACCCAGATCCTAGTGTGTGTAGGGTAGGAGACACGTTCTATCTTGTAAACTCCTCTTTTCAGTATTTCCCAGGTGTTCCTATATATAAGAGTACAGACTTGGTAAACTGGACCTTGGTCGGTAATGTATTGACGCGTGACAGTCAGTTGCCGCTAAAAGGTGCTAACTCGTGGTTGGGTATCTATGCACCTACTATACGTTATAACGACGGCACCTATTATATGATAACAACCAACGTGGGTAATGGCGGTAATTTTATGGTTACGGCGAAGGACCCTGCGGGACCGTGGAGCGAACCTCTGTGGTTGGAGCAACAAGGTATAGACCCTTCTCTGTATTTCGAGAACGGTAAATGTTATATGGTGTCGAATCCCGATAATACCATTATGTTGTGCGAGATAGACCCCAAGACCGGTAAGACACTCTCTAAAGGTAAGGCTATATGGAGAGGGACGGGAGGCAGATATCCTGAAGGACCGCATATATATAAGAAAGACGGATACTACTATCTGCTTATTTCCGAGGGCGGTACGGAACTGGCACATAAACTGACTATCGCGCGTAGCAAGAATATATACGGTCCCTACGAGTCGAATCCTGCTAACCCTATATTGACCAACTGTAATATGAAAGGTCAGTCGATGCAGATACAGGTACGGGACATGGTGACTTCGTACAGGCTGTAGACGGATCATGGTGGATAGTCTTTTTAGCCTATCGTAATTTCGGAGGGTCGTATCACCATTTAGGTAGGGAAACCTACCTAGCACCTGTGGAGTGGCAGACAGGAACATGGCCTGTGGTAAACGGAGGAGAGGCGATAGATACTGTGATGCAGTGTAAGACACTGGCTAAGCAACTGAATATAAAGAGAAACAAACATTATACCTTCGATAAACCGTTAGATCCCGAGTGGGTATACCAACAGAATCCGCTCTCAGGGAATTACACCATGCAGAATGGACTATTGTGCATGGAGTCGCACGGTACGTTGACCGAGAATAATAATCCTACCTTCCTTGGTATCCGTCAGGAGAGTGCAAGCATGAGGGTAGAGACGGAGGTTATCTCAGCTTCGGAGGATGCTTTGGCCGGTCTTACGGTATATCAGATAAACGACGGCCATACAGATTTGTTTGTAGGTAACGGTAAGGTGATGGTGCGTACGAGGATGAAATCCGTTGAGGCCGTGTTAGGTTCAGCCTCTATACCTGTAGACGTTGACGGTGTACGTCTGGCTATAGAGAGCGACGGCGATATGTACCGTTTCTATTACCGTACGGAGAAAGACAAGGATTTTAAGCTCTTGGCGGTGCAGAACTGTTCGTTGCTGAGTACCGAGGTGGTAGGCGGTTTTACAGGTGTGACGATAGGTATGGCGGTAGAATCGGGTGAGTCGATATTCGGTTATTTCGACTATCAGGAGAGATAATTTTGTGTAACAAAAGTAATATTATTAACAATTAAACTATTAGAAAAATGAAAAAGTATTTAGCAGAAATGGTGGGTACTATGGTACTCGTGTTGATGGGCTGCGGTGTCGCAGTAAGTTTAGGTTGTGATCCTATTAACAATATCCCGGCTGTAGTGGGTACGTCATTGGCTTTCGGTCTTGCCGTTGTAGCCATGGCATATACTATCGGTGGTATCAGCGGTTGTCATATCAATCCAGCTATCACTTTGGGTGTGTTCCTGAGCGGTAAGATGAACGCAAAAGACTGTGCTATGTACATCATCTTCCAGTGTATCGGTGCTTTCATCGGTTCAACACTGTTGTGGTTGCTCACATCAAACGTAAGCGGTCTTGAGGGAACAGGTGCAAATGATCTTCAGGAAGGCGTGTCTATGGCAGGCGGTCTCTTGGCAGAGATTATCTTTACATGTGTTTTCGTGTTGGTAGTATTAGGTGCTACATCCAAGACCAACGGAGCTACAAACAATTTCGCCGGTCTGGCTATCGGTTTGGCACTTGTATTGGTACATCTCGTATGTATCCGTTATACAGGTACCAGCGTTAACCCAGCTCGTTCACTCGCTCCTGCTGTATTCCAGGGAGGTACAGCTCTTGCCAATCTTTGGATCTTCATCGTAGGACCTTTCGTTGGTGGTGCATTGGCAGCTATGCTCTGGAAAATAGTTGAGCCGACAGAAGATTAAAAAAAA
>Ga0065708_1000144_pt1 | contig 12645 bp, 9 predicted proteins | sample Hoacrofraction12_2_FD_59095 | JGI IMG/M metagenome (GOLD analysis project Ga0065708, IMG submission 59095) | Hoatzin crop microbial communities from Cojedes, Venezuela, sample from fiber fraction 12 v1 | ecosystem: Host-associated > Birds > Digestive system > Esophagus > Crop | place: Venezuela... | reverse complement strand
CCACCATATTCCCCCCGCAGAGCCATTTGGGCGCCCTGACCAATGAAGAGCGCGACCGGGCCGTGAAGGGCTTGCCCCTGGAAGACCCGGATGTCACCCCGGCGGAAGGCGAAACTCCCGCGGAGACGGTCACGGAAATTCCCGTGGTTCCCGTCGCCGAACCGGAAGCGGAAGCTGTTCCCCAGACCCCCTCGACCCCTGAGCCGGTGCAGGAAACCACCGTGCAGGAAGAAATGAGCCAGACATTCAAGGTATTCGACCCCACGACCGGAACGTATGTGGAAAAAGAACTGGAAGGCATGACCCAGGTGGCGGACACCGCGGCGGCCTCCATCCAGCAGACCGCGCAGACGGTGCAGACCGCCGCGCAGACCGTGGTCCAGCCTGTGGTGCAGGCTGCGCAGCAGGTGCCCGTGATGGCCCAGCAGGCGGTGGAGCAGACCGCGCAGGCCGTGCAGCAGGCCGTGCCCACCATTCAGGTGCAGGCCCAGACCGTGGCCCAGCCCGTGGTGCAGCAGATGGCCGTCATGGTGCAGGATCCGACGACCGGTCAGTTTGTACAGCAGATGATGACCATGCAGCAGGATCCGGCCACCGGCAACTGGATTCCGCTCCAGACCGTGCAGGCGGCCCAGACGACCGACCCGGTCGCCCTGGCGGAACAGCAGAAGGCGGCNGCGGCGGCGCAGAAGGAAGCCGAGAAGGCGGCGGCCNTGGCCCAGAAGGAAGCCGAAAAGGCGGCCAAGGAAGCGGCCAAGGCGGCCAAGGAGCAGGAAGCGGCGGAGCGCCGCGCCCGGAATGACGCCCTGCGGGAAGAAGCCGCGGAGCGCGCCCGGCGGAATGACTCCGTGGCGGGCCGCGTGAAGAACACGGCCATCAGCACCGCGACCCGGCAGGTGACCACCGCCCTGACCAAGGGTCTCACCAATGCCATTTCGGATCTGTTCGGCGGCAAGAAGAAGTAATCTTCGCGCGGAACCAGCCCCGCGGGGGCTTGTTTCGTGCGCAATGAAAAAATGAAATCGGAGGCAAAGACNATGAAGAAGTTTCTGCAGGAATTCAAAGAGTTTGCCATCAAGGGCAATGCGCTGGACATGGCCATCGGCGTGGTNGTCGGCGCNGCGTTCGGCAAGGTCGTGACCGGGATTACCGAGCTGTTNCTGAATCCCATTCTGGAAATGCTGCCCACGACCGAGACCGGCGGGACCGGCTGGGCCGGAAGCATCCTGTCCTTTGTCGGCATTCTGGTGCAGTTCATNCTGACGATGCTGGTGCTGTTCATCATTGTTAAGTCGGTGAACAAGATTCGNTCCGTGGCGAAGAAGGACGAGCCGGAAGCGGCCCCGACNACGAAGAAGTGCCCCTTCTGCCTGAGCGAGATCGACATCNNGGCGACCCGCTGCCCGCACTGCACGAGCGAACTGAAGCAATAATCCATCCGGGAAACACTGACCCGCCCCGTCATGAGGCGGGTTTTCTTTCAAAAAAGGAGGAGAAAACATGCTGGAGGAACTGAAACAGAAAGTCTATGAAGCGAATATGCTGCTGCCGGCGTATCACCTGATCACCTTTACCTGGGGTAATGTGTCCGGCGTCGACCGGGAAAAGGGCTTGTTTGTGATCAAACCCAGCGGCGTGCCGTATGAGACCCTGAAGCCGGAGGATATGGTGGTGATGGATCTGGAGGGCAATAAGGTCGAGGGCGANCTGAATCCGTCCACCGACACGCCGACGCACGCGGAACTGTACCGGAGATTTGCCGAGATCGGCGGCGTGGTGCACACGCACTCCCGCTGGGCGACCATCTGGGCGCAGGCCGGACGGGANATNCCNGCCTANGGCACGACGCACGCGGANTACATCTACGGANCGGTGCCCTGCTGCCGCGANCTGACGGAAGAGGAAGTGGAGCGCGCCTATGAGCTGGAGACCGGGAAGGTCATCGCGTCCACCTTTGAGGAGCGNGGGCTGAANCCGATGCACGTGCCCTGCGCGCTGGCGCGGCACCATGGCGCGTTTGCCTGGGGCAAGGACGCGGTGAACGCGGTGCATAACGCGGTCGTGCTGGAAGAGGTCGCGATGATGGCGTGGCACACGGAGGCGCTTCCCTTTGAACAGCCGCGGGAGAGCCTGCCGGAGTATGTGAAGGAAAAGCATTTCATGCGCAAGCACGGCCCGAACGCGTATTACGGACAGGGCAAATAATCANAGCGGGGCGGANAGAATGAGCGTACTGGAGCAATTATCCTCGGGACCGATGTANCTGATCTGCGGGGGCATCATTTTGTTTGTGGCGCTGGTGTGCGTGGTGTTCATGGTCCGCGCGTGGCGGGCCGGGATNGCCATCGGCATGGACANNGCGAAAATGAAGCGCGCGGTGACGGCGTCNGCGTCNTTNTCGGTGCTGCCGAGCGTNGGGATTCTGCTGGGCGTGATCGCGCTGAGCGGGTCCCTGGGCGTGCCGTGGCCGTGGCTGCGGCTGTCCGTAATCGGCGCCCTGCACTATGAAACGCAGGTGGCCGCCGCGGCGGCGGAGGCGGTCGGGCCTTCCGGAACTGTCCGGGCAGCTGATGACGGCACGGGCGTTCACGACCATCGCNCTGCTGATGAGCGTGTGCATCATGTGGGGGATGATTCTCTCCACGCTGTTCAACCGCAAATATCTGAAGAAACTGCACGGCGCCGGCGAAAAGAAGACCGGGGAGAAGAAAGCCGGCTTCGGCGACCTTGCGATGGCGGCGATGTTCATCGGCATGGTCAGCGCGTACATCGGCAGTTACATCGGCGCTTTCGTGTCCGGGGAAGGGAAGTTCACTTTCCGGGGCAGCTGGACTCCGCTCGCGGTGGCGGCGGTGGCCGCNCTCGTGATGGCTGGACTTACGCGCCTGAGCCGAAACAAGGGAATGCAGTGGATTGAAAGCTTTTCGATCGCGGCGAGCATGCTGGCGGGGATGCTGGCGGCNGTCGTGATCGGGCANTNAGGGGGGTGAGTGAATGGAAAACCGTGAAGAATATCTGGACCGGTATATGAAAAACACTCACCGCCTGGGNCGCCTCGCGTCCGTGGTGACGCTGATTCTGCTTGTCGGCGCGCCGTTTGTGATGGGCGCTTATCTGGGAGAAATGCCGGATCTCGGCGCCGCGGCGCGCGGGTTTGTGTCGGTCGGCCTTGTGTGGACGGTGTCAAGCGTGGTGGAATTCCTCGTGTATACCCCGATGCTCGGCGCNGGCGGCAGTTATCTGGCGTTNNTCACCGGCAATTTGATCAACATGAANATCCCCTGCGCGATGAACGCGAAGGACATGGTCGGCGCGAAGAGCGGCACACGGGAGAATGAAATCATCTCCACGCTGTCCATCGCGACCTCGTCGCTGGTGACGATTCTCGTGCTGGCCGCGGGCGTGCTGCTGCTGACGCCGCTTCGCCCGGTGCTTGAGAGCGAAAGGCTCGCGCCGGCGTTCGCGAATGTGGTGCCGGCGCTGTTCGGGGCCATGGGATACAAGTATTACCGGGAGAACATNCGTCTGGCGGCGGTGCCGCTGATTGTGATGTCCCTGCTGTTCATGTTTGTGCCGTCCCTCACCTCGTCCACGAGCATGATGATTATNCCCAGCGGCGCGCTGGCGATCGGCCTCGCGTATATGGGATACAAAAAGCGGCAGAAGGAGGGATTGCAGTGATTGTGCTGAAAATTCTGCTCGGTTTGATCGCGGTGATCCTGATTCTGCTCCTGATCGCGGTGATCCGGACATTGCTCATGCCGTCGAAGAAGTCGGAATATGTGCCTTCTCCGGATCCGGAGCGGGAGGGGGAGTACGCGGAAAAGCTGGCGCGGATGATCCGGGTGGAAACCGTGAGTCAGCCGGACACGGACCTGAGGGAGAAATTTCTGGGATTTCACAAGACGCTGGAGGAACTGTTTCCGCTGGTGCATGANAAACTGGAAAAGACGGAAATTGACGGAAACCTTCTGTATTTCTGGAAGGGAAAGAAGTCAGACAAGNCGCTGGTCCTGATGAGCCATCAGGATGTGGTGCCCGCGGAGGGCGAGTGGATGCACGCGCCGTTTTCCGGGGATATCGCGGACGGCAAGGTCTGGGGCCGCGGGGCGTCGGATACGAAATGCTCCGTGATGGCGTTTTTCCAGGCGGTGGAGGAACTGCTGAAAGAAGGATATGTCCCGGAGAATGATGTGTACCTGTCCTCCTCCTGCACGGAGGAATGGGCGGGCGACGGATGTCCGAAACTGGTGGACGAGATGGAGAGNCGCGGGGTGCGCCCCTTCCTCGTGTGNGATGAGGGNGGCGGCATCATCACCGACCCGGTGGGCGGGATTCACGGGAATTTCGCGATGGTCGGCGTGTTTGAGAAGGGCAAGGCGGATGTCCGNCTGACGGCGAAGAGCAATGGCGGNCACGCGTCCGCCCCCTCGAAGAACAGCCCGGTGGCGAGACTTTCGGACTTTGTGCACGAGGCGGAGCACGGGCATATTTTCCGGCGGAAGATGCCNNAGGANGTCGCGGCGATGTTTGANACGCTCGCGCCNTACGCGTCCTTCCCGCTGAAANTGGTNTTCGGCAATCTGTGGCTGTTCCGCCCGGTGCTGCTTTTGCTGCTNCCGAAGATTTCCGCGCAGGCGGGCGCGATGATTCAGACGACGATGGCCTTCACGATGATGAANGGNTCGGACGCGTACAATGTNATGCCGCAGGAGGCGAGCATCGGCGTGAANATGCGGTTNATCCCGCATCAGGGNATGGANGANAGCCTCGGCATNGTNAANAANCTGGCGGAGAAGCANGGTCNTGGAAATGGAAGTGTTCCACGCNGCGGANTANACCGAACCCACGGATATTCACGGCGAGGCGTTCANNCTGGTGGANGATGTGATTGNNCAGACCTTCCCCGGATGCGCGGGCAGCCCGTATGTCATGACCGGGGCGACGGACGCGCGGAACTATCAGCGGATTTGCGACAGCGTGGTGCGCTTCGCGCCGGTGATTTACGGGCCGGAGCAGATGAAGGGCATGCATGGGCTGAATGAGAATATTGAGACGAACTGCCTGCCCGGGGCGGTGGATTTCTACAAGAACCTGATCCGGGCGGTGAAGTAAGGAGCAAAGATGAAGGCGGCATGGGAGGAAGCCCGGGAGAAACTGGAAAGCCTGACCCCGCTGAAAAGCGACTGCGGGCGGCTGTGCGGCGCGCGGTGCTGCAGGAGCATGGAAGGCGAGAAAACCGGCATGCTGCTGTATCCCGGGGAAGAGGATTATTATGAAGACATGGACGGCTGGGAAATCCTGCCCGCCGGGCGGGATCTGCTCATTGTCTGTCCCGGGGAATGTGACCGGGCGGACCGGCCGCTCTCGTGCCGGATCTTTCCGCTTTTGCCGGTTCCGGAAGAGGATGGCGTGAAGGTCCGCACGGACGAGCGGGCGAGAGGAATCTGCCCCCTCGCAAGGCACGGAAAGCGCGGGATGGATCCCGCGTTTGCGGAGGCTGTGCGCGAGGCGGGCGAAATCCTGTGCGCGGACCCGGCGGGAAAACGGATGCTGGAGCGGCAAAAAGCNGAGCAGGCGGAATGGAAGGAGCTTCGGAAAAAGCTGAACGGATGACCCCGGAGGGAGGTGCGGCGGATGTATGAGCAGGTGAAGGTAAACCGCGCGGTGTACGGCGCGGGGGAGGACCGGCTGATTCTCGGCAGCGCGGAGGACAACCCGCTGGCGCTGTCGGACTTTTACGGCCAGGTGCAGTGCGTGTATCTGGATCCGCCCTTTATGACCGGGGAGAAATTTCAGCGCAAGCGCGCNTGCGGGGAGGCGGACTGGAAACGCGGCACCATGAGCCTGACCCTGCCGGCGTACGAGGATCAGTTTGACAGCGAGGACGCGTACCTGAAAATGCTGCGCGGCATGGTGGAAAGCGCGTGGTCGCTTCTGCGGCCGGAAGGTGTGTTCTGCCTGCATCTGGACTGGCGGATGAGCGCCCGGGCGCGCCTGATGTGNGACGAGATTTTCGGACAAAAGCGCTTTCTGAANGAAATCATCTGGGGATACGAAAGCGGGGGACGAAGCAAGAAGACTTTTTCCCGCAAGCATGACACGATTCTTTTGTACGCCCGGACGGGAAANTATTANTTTGATATCACGCGCGTGCCCCTGCCGAGGGCGGAGAACCGGAAGAACCATATGGCGCGCAGCCTGGATGAAAACGGGCGCGCGTATTCGAGCATCCACACNCGGGGCAAGGAATACCGGTATTATGATGATGAACCGGTGTANCCCGGGGATGTGTGGACGGATATCGGCTTTCTGCAGCAGCGGGATCCGGAGCGCACCGGGTACGCGACGCAGAAGCCGCTGAAACTGCTGGAACGCCTGCTTTTGCCGGTCACGCGCCCGGGNGACTGGGTGGCGGATCTGTGCTGCGGCAGCGGCACGACGCTGGCCGCGGCGGAGGGCATGGGATGCCATCTGCTGGGGATGGATACGAGCAGTGAGGCGCTGTCGGTCACGCTGAGCCGCCTGAGCGCGCGAAACCTGACCATNGCGTGCCCGACGGATGAAAGCCCCGCGGAGGCACTGGCGGAGTATGACGCGGGGTATTTGCGCGTGCGCGGCATCGGCGTGAGCGGGGTGCCGTTCCCGGAAAAGGCGACGCCGATGGATTGCCTCGAAAGCTGGGAGACGGGCAGGATCGAGGGAGATACCTTCCGCGTGAACCGGCGGTATTTGCGTACGAACCGGTATCCCGCNCTGCAGGAAACGCTGGCGGTGGATCCGGGGCATGTGCCGGACCTGCTTCTGACTGACGCGTCCGGCGCGCGGCGGGCGTACCGGTGGAAAGAATAAGAATTTGATTCTGGAGGACAGATAATCCGATGCCGATGGACGGACTGATGACGGGGTTTGTGGCGCGGGAGCTGGACAAAACGCTCGCGCTCGGGCGGATTGACCGGATTACCCAGCCGGAGCGGGACACGGTGATNATGACCATCCGCGCCGGGGGCGCGAACCATAATCTGCTTTTGTGCGCGTCGCCGAATAACGCGCGGTGCCACCTGACCCGCGAAAAATTTTCCAACCCGCTGGAGCCGCCGGCGCTGTGCATGCTGATGCGCAAGCAATTGCTCGGCGGGCGGATTCTGAGAGTGCGGCAGGTGGACGGAGACCGGATTCTGTATGTTGATATGGAAGTCACGGGCGAGATGGGTGACCGGGAAGAGCGNAGACTGGTGCTGGAAATCATGGGCCGGCACTCCAACCTGATGCTCNTCAACGGNGAGGGGAAAATTCTCGAGTCCGCGCATCACGTGAACGCGGAAATGAGCCGGGTGCGCCAGATTCAGCCCGGTATGATGTACGCGCCGCCGCCCGCGCAGGATAAACTGAGCCCGGACGGATTGACGGCGGAGGCGCTGTTGGAACGATTGCAGGCAAAGCCGGGTCAGCCGCTCGAAAAGGCAGTGGGCGGAGCCATCCGGGGGCTGAGCGCGGCGAGCGCGGAGGAGATTTGCGCGCGCTCCCGCCGGGGCGAGGAAGATTTGGACGCGTTTTGCGCGCGGGCCGCGGATTTTCTGGCCCGGATGCCGGAGATGACGGATCCTCGGGTGCTGGTGAACGCCGACGGCGAGAGCGCGGATGTGTTTCCCTTTCCGTATCTGAGCCGGGATCTGAATTCACAGAAGGCGTATTCCTCCGTCAGCGTGGCGCTGGAAGCGTACTTCGGCACGCGGGATCAGCAGGACCGCCTGCGGCAGAAAAGCGCGAGCATGGTGCGCATGCTGAAAACACAGATTGAGCGGTGTGAAAAGAAGCTTTTCCTGCAGGAGGAGGAGCTCGCCGGAGCGGCGCGGATGGATGAGTACCGGATCATGGGCGAGGTGCTCAACGCGAATCTGTACGCGTTGGAAAAGGGTGAGCCCGAGGTGAAATTGCCCAACTGGTATGACCCGGAGGGCGGAACCATCACCATCCTGATGGATACGCGCCTGACGCCGAGCCAGAACGCGCAGAAGTATTTCAAAAAGTACCAGAAGGCGCGGAATGCCCGGCAGGTAGCCGCGGAGCAGAAGGAAAAGACGCTCGCGGAGCTGGATTTCCTGGAGGGAATGCTGCTGGATGTCGGAAAGTGCGTGAGTGAAAGCGAGCTGGAGGAGATCCGCGCGGAGCTGGTGGAGAAAGGGTACGCGAAGCGGAGTACGAACCGCCGGCAGCAGCGAAATCTGCCGCCGAGTAAGCCGTACCGCTACCGCTCCGCGGACGGGATTGAGATTCTGGTCGGGAAGAACGCGGCCCAGAATGACCGGCTGACCCTCGGCGCGAAGCCGGAGGAAACCTGGCTGCACGCGAAGGACATGCCGGGCAGCCATGTGATCATCCGGCAGGAGGGGGAAGTGCCGCTCACGACGCTCAAACAGGCGGCGCAGCTCGCGGCGTGGTACAGCAAGGGTCAGCACTCCTCGCAGGTGCCGGTGGATTACTGCGCCCGGAAGTATGTAAAAAAGCCCTCCGGCGCGGCGCCGGGCAAGGTGATTTACACGCACAANAAGACCGCGTATATGACCGTGGACGAGAAGGATATCCGGNCGATTGAACTCATTGAAAAATAAACCCTGTCCGAAAAACGGTACTGAAACGCGCCACGGGGAAGTTTTCCTTGAATGTTGGTGTGAAAGATGTTAAACTGACGGTGTCAGTAACGGGCCGCCGATGGGCGGAATACAGAGATTGATTGGGAAAAGCGAGGAGATAACATGGCTGCGAAGAAGACGGCGAAACCCGAAAAGACGATTGTCACCAGTGAGGTGCAGGAAGAAAAGCTTAAGGCGCTGGAGCACGCTCTGGCGGATCTGGATAAGCAGTTTGGCAAGGGCTCGGTGATGAAGCTGGGCTCCGACACGGTGGTGAAGGACATTCCGGTCATCCCGACCGGGTGCCTNACGCTGGACGCGGCCCTCGGCGTGGGCGGGATNCCGCGCGGCCGCATTGTGGAGATTTACGGGCCGGAGTCCTCCGGTAAGACGACGGTGGCGCTGCATATCGTCGCCGAGGCGCAGAAAGCCGGCGGCATCGCCGCGTTTGTGGACGCGGAGCACGCTCTGGACCCGCTGTACGCGAAGAAGCTGGGCGTGAACATNGATGATCTGTACGTCAGCCAGCCCGATACCGGTGAGCAGGCGCTCGAGATTACCGAGGCCCTGGTGCGCAGCGGCGCGCTGGATGTGATCGTGATTGACTCGGTCGCGGCCCTTGTGCCGAAGGCCGAAATTGACGGCGAAATGGGCGATTCCTTTGTCGGTCTGCAGGCCCGGCTGATGAGTCAGGCGCTGCGCAAGCTGACCGGCGTGATCAACAAGACGGGCTGTGTGGCGGTGTTCATCAACCAGCTGCGTGAAAAGGTCGGCGTGATGTACGGCAACCCGGAGACGACTCCCGGCGGCCGCGCCCTGAAGTTCTATTCCTCCGTGCGGCTGGATGTGCGCAAGGGTGAGCCGCTCAAGAACGGCAGCCAGATCATCGGCAACCGTACCAAGGTCAAAGTGGTCAAGAACAAGGTGGCCCCGCCCTTCCGCGTGGCGGAGTTCGACATCATCTACGGCGAGGGGATCAGCACGGAAGGGACGCTTCTGGATCTGGCCGTGGAGCGGGACATCATCCACAAGAGCGGCGCGTTCTTCTCCTACGGGGATATGCGCATCGCGCAGGGGCGTGACAACGCGCGGATGTATTTGAAAGAGCATCCGGAGNTGACCGCGGAGATCGACAAGAAGCTGCGGGATGAGCTGTTTGCCAAGAATGAAGAGCCGACCCCNGAGGAAGCGGAGGCAATGGCCCGCCAGCAGGAGGAAGAGGAAGACGATCTCGCCCTGCTGGATGAGGATATCTGATTTTTCAACCACAGCACCGGCTGTCTGAAAAGGCNGCCGGTTTTTGTGTGCACTTTTCTATATTTNTACAGTGCTAATNTGAAAAGAGAATATATAAAAGCCTAGAATTAAAGGGTTTGAATGCTGATTGAAAAAATAAATCAAAATCAGATTTCAATATAAAAGATCAGGAATTTNATATAATCCGNNTCCGGATTCTGNTATAGTGAGGNCAGAAGAAACCCGGAAAAGAGGGAGCAGGATGAGCAAGGTTCGCGTTTGGTCCCAGATTATGATGATTCCGACCTATCCCGCGGGAAAGCCGGAGAAGAATCCGATGTTTCTGGAACATCGGGTGTATCAGGGCGCGAGCGGGCGCGTATATCCGCACACAGTGATCGATACGGTCAGCGACGAAAAGGAGGACCGGCCGTATACGGCGCTGTGCCTGGAAAACGAATATCTGTACATCATGGTCCTGCCGGAACTGGGCGGGCGGGTGCAGCGCGCGCTGGACAAGACGAATGGATATGATTTCATTTATTACAACGAGGTGATCAAGCCCGCGATGGTTGGGCTGACCGGGCCGTGGATTTCCGGCGGCATTGAGTTCAACTGGCCGCAGCATCACCGCCCTTCCACCTTTGATCCGGTGCAGTGGAAAATCACGGAAAACCCGGACGGCAGCGCGAGCGTGATTGTCGGCGAGACGGAGACCATGTACCGCACGCGCGGCGTAAGCCGCATGACCCTGTATCCGGGAAAGGCGTATCTGGAAATCACGACGCGGCTGTTTAACCGCGCGGAGCAGACGACCAATTTCCTTTGGTGGGCGAATCCGGCGGTGAGCGTGAATGTAGCACACCCGTTCCATTTTCCCGAAGGACGTGTATGCCGTGATGGACCACGGGAAGCGCGATGTGTCCGATTTCCCGATTGCCCACGGGGTGTATTACAAGATGGACTATTCTGCCGGGGTGGACATTTCCCGCTACAAAAATGTGCCGGTGCCGACGTCCTATATGGCGGCGTCTTCGGAGGAGGATTTCCTCGGCAATTATGACGACGCGCGGGAGGCGGGCCTGCTGCATGTGGCGGACCACCACATTTCTCCCGGGAAAAAGCAGTGGACTTGGGGCTGCGGGGAGTTCGGGCAGGCATGGGACCGGAATCTGACCGACGCGAACGGTCCGTATATCGAGCTGATGACCGGATGTTTTACGGACAATCAGCCGGACTTTACCTGGATGATGCCTCAGGAAGAGAAGAATTTTACGCAGTACTTCATGCCCTACAAGGGCGTGGGGGCGGTGGACGTCGCGACAAAGGACGCGGTGATCGGCATTCGCCGGGCGGACGGGCAGGCCGTGATNCGAGTATACGCCACGGGGGTTTTCCGGAACGCGCGGATCACGGCCCGGTTCGGGAAGGAAACCGCGCTCGACGAGCGGGTGAATCTGTCTCCGGAAGGGTGGCTGGAAAGGAAAGTCCCGGCGGAAGGGCTCATGGTTTGCGAGGTCAAAGACGCGGACGGAAAGACGCTGGCAAAGTACCGGGAAAAGACCCGTGAGGCGAAGCCGCTTCCGTCCCCGGCGGAGGCGATTCCGCCGGCCGCGGAGGTCGAGACCATGGATAAGCTGTATCTGTATGCCGTGCATTTGGAACAGTATCATCATGCGACATGGGATGCCGCGGATTATTTGCGGGAAGGGCTCCGGCGGGACCCGGNGGACTCCCGGATGAATCACGCGTATGGGAAACTGTTTTACAAGCGTGGTCTGATCGCGGAGGGCCTGCCGTATCTGGAGCGGGCTGTCGCGGCGGTGACGGTGAAAAACCCGAATCCGATGGACGGGGCCTTCCATTACGATCTCGGCGCGGCGCTGGACATGCTCGGCCGGGAGAACGAGGCGTATGATGCCTTCCGCAAGGCCGCGTGGAGCGGCGCGTGGCAGGGCGCGGCGTATTACCGCGCGGGGTGCATTGATTTGCGGCGCGGGGAAAATGCCCGGGCGGAGGAAATGCTCCGGGAAGCCCTGCGGCATAATCCGGACGACACAATGGCTCGGAACGCGCTGACCGCGGCACTGCGGCATGCGGGGCGGACGGAGGAAGCAAGGGAAATCGTCGCGTGNACCCTGAAGATTGACCCGATTGAGCCGATCGCGTTCCATGAGATGAAGATGCTGGAGGGAGATGCGGAAGGTTTCCTGCCGCTGGAGGATAATCCGGCGATTGAGGCGGCGCTGGAATACGCGCGTGCGGGATTCCGGGCGGAGGCCGCGGAGATGCTGTGGCATCAGCTGGGAAAATCGGAGTATCCGCTTTTGCGTTTCCATCTGGCGTACATCACCGGGGACGTGAGCGAAATCGAAACGGGCGAGGCGGCGTGCCCGGACGGGTGCTTCCCGCACCGGCAGGAGGACGCGCGGACGCTGGAATGGTGCAAGGCACANANGGNGCACACCCCGATGGCGCGGCATATGCTCGGGTGCTATTGGTACGACAAGCGGCAGTATGACCGGGCCATCGAAGAATGGGAGAATGCAAAGGCGCTGGCGCCGGAATATCCGACCGTGCACCGGAATCTCGCGATCGCGTATTACAACAAGTGCCGCCGCCCGGAGGATGCCCTGCGGGAAATGGAGGAGGCGTTCCGGCTCGACGAGGGGGACGCGCGGGTGCTGATGGAGCTGGACCAATTGCGCGGGAAGATGGGAATTCATGCGGCGGAACGGCTGAAGGCGTTGAAAAAATATCCGGAATTGGTGGACCG
>Ga0065708_1040249_pt1 | contig 12654 bp, 10 predicted proteins | sample Hoacrofraction12_2_FD_59095 | JGI IMG/M metagenome (GOLD analysis project Ga0065708, IMG submission 59095) | Hoatzin crop microbial communities from Cojedes, Venezuela, sample from fiber fraction 12 v1 | ecosystem: Host-associated > Birds > Digestive system > Esophagus > Crop | place: Venezuela... | reverse complement strand
CAAAAACGACTGAGATATTTTTGAAAACGACTGGGAAATTTTTGTAAACGACTCGTTTTTGAAAAAAGACCCTAAAAAACACCCTCAAAAAACGTGCGTTTTTGGTCGCTAAAAAATTTTTTGGCGAAAAAAATCGAAAAATAACGCATCGAAAACTGTTAAATTTTAGCGAGAATTTACACGATTTGACAAATTTTAACTACCGTAGCGCGACCATTTTTTTGTATTTTTTGGAGGGATTTTATGGGGAATTTTTTGCAGTTTTTTATGGATTTTTTTTGAGTTTCTTTTGGATTATTTTTCGGTTTTCAATGGAAGATTTTTTCGTTTTACGAGAACTATTTTTCTGTTTGGTCGCAAAAAAAGCGCAACCCTATGAGTTGCGCTTTTATTTGGTTTGGTTGTGTAGGAAATGCATTGGTTTATTTCACCAGAATCACGAGATATTTGCTGGTTGACCAGAAGATGTCGGGATTTGTGATGCGAAGGATGTACTGTTTGTTTGCGTCTTGCGTCAGCGTGTAGCTGCCCGACGGATGCGCAGTGAGGAGACGCGCCGATTTGCTGTAGAGTTTGATTTCTTTATCGACGCGAATGTCGATTTTTGTGAAGTAACTCTTGTTGAAATTCTGTCGAAGCACGTCGCCATCGACGAGGATGTGCTGCTCTTTCAGCTCGTTTTTGGTTCCATAGACGAACCACGCGGTGTGGATTTGCTTGTCCTGATTGCTGATTGTTTCGGTTTTCTGCTGTGATTCGGTTTGCAGATTTGCTACATCAGTGTTCAGGTTGTTGATTGTCTCGTCAAGTTCGGTGATGTGTATGTCTTTAGCATCGAGTTGTGCGCGAAGGTCTTGCAGTTCTCGGTCTTTTTCTTGCAGTTGTTGCGTGAATGCTGCTATTGTTTTCTTGAGTTGGTCGCCTTTGAAGCTGCTTTCTCGCAGTTGTTGTTGGAGTTTTTTGATGAGTTGTCGGTTTCGCTCCATGTTGTTTGCGATGAGTTGCATGCTTTCTTTGATGGCTTCGGTTTTGTTTACGCCTTCCCCTTCTTGCATGACGGTGACTTGTCCTTCGGCTTCGTTGATTTGTCGGAATCCTTCTTGTATTTGGTTGAGGGTTCCCATCATTTCGTTGATTTCGAAGTCGCGTTGTTCGATGACTTTTTGTAGTGAATCGTCTTTTTCAACCGCCGCGATGATTTCGGGTGATGGTCGTTTGTCTTTGCAACTTGATAGCGTTAGCGCAAGAATGCCAACGAAAATCCATAGATGTTTCATTCTATTGTTGTTTAGTTTTTTGTTTTTTATCTTCCTGTCCTGCGACGATGATAACGATTTCGCCACGAGGTTCGGTTTCGGTAAAGTGTTGTATAAGTTCGGAGAGTGTGCCTCGAACGTGTTGTTCGTGGATTTTAGAGATTTCTCGCGCTACGCTGGCTTGCCGTTCTGCACCAAATGTTTCGGCAAATTGCTGCAGTGTTTTGAGCAGTCGGTAGGGCGATTCGTAGAAAATCATGGTTCGGTGTTCGTCTTTCAGCGAGGCGAGATGTGTTTGTCTGCCTTTTTTTTGTGGTAGGAAGCCTTCGAAGCAAAATTTGTCGCATGGAAGACCAGAAGAAACGATGGCAGGTATGAGCGCGGTTGCACCAGGTAGGCATTGGATGTCGATGCCTTCTTTGATGGCTTCGCGTGCAAGAAAAAATCCTGGATCGCTGATTCCAGGTGTACCTGCATCACTTATGAGTGCGATATTCATGCCCGATTTCAGTCGTTCGATGACATTGGCTGTTGTTCCGTGTTCATTGAATTTATGGTGCGACATGAGTCGGTTCTGAATGTCGAAGTGCTTGAGCAGAATGCCTGAAGTACGGGTGTCTTCTGCCAGAATCAGATCGACTTCTTTCAGTATTCGGATTGCACGGAGCGTCATGTCCTCCATGTTTCCCACTGGTGTAGGCACGATATAGAGCGTTCCCATAACGAGCGCAAATATAAGTGTTTTTGTTAAAAGCGCAAAAAATTGCGTAATTCTTTATTATTTTTTTCATCTGCGCGCGCACGCAAACCTTATTTTATATATAATGCGATTTTGGTAAATAAAAACTGTTTGAAAATCTTGCTTTTATGAAATCGCTTTTGTATTTTTGTAGCGTTATGACAGAAACAATTAACGGCGAAAGACGCACACGCGGGAGAATTGAAGTTGTTTGTGGTTCGATGTTTTCGGGCAAGACGGAGGAGTTGATCCGTCGCTTGAAACGCGCGAAGTTTGCCAAACAAAAGGTAGAAATCTTTAAACCCGCCATTGATGTGCGGTATTCTGACGAGGAAGTGGTGAGTCACGATCAGAATGCGATTATGTCAACACCGATAGACTCGTCGGCTTCGATTCTGTTGCTATCGTCCGACATCGACGTTGTGGGCATTGACGAGGCGCAATTCCTTGACGAGGGATTGGTTGACGTGTGCAATGAACTTGCCAATCGCGGTATTCGCGTGATTATTGCAGGGCTCGACATGGACTTTAAGGGCGTTCCGTTTGGTCCGATGCCTGCTTTGTGTGCCATAGCCGATGAAGTGCTGAAGGTGCATGCCATCTGTGTTCGTTGTGGTTCGCTGGCTTATATTAGTCACCGATTGGTTGACAGCGACAAACGTGTTGTCTTGGGAGAGAAAATGGAGTATGAACCGCTCTGCCGAGAATGCTATAAGAAAGCGATTGAAGAAGACGAAGCACGCAAAGCCCATGAGTGAGAATCGCATCACATTCGACAAAGTGGCGCGATGGACTGGAATCGCGCTGATAATCGTTGTTGTTCTGTTGCTATTGAACAAGCTTAGCGGTGTGTTGCTGCCGTTTTTTGTAGCTTGGTTGTTTGCTTATTTGCTTTATCCACTCGTAAAATTTATTCAATATAAACTGAAAGTGAGAGTGCGCGCTATCGCTGTGCTTCTCGCTATGCTGTTTGCGCTTGTGGTTGTTGGTGGAATAATTTATTTTATCATTCCTCCGATGATTGAACAGTTCCAAAAACTGGGCGAAATCATTACGAGATGGGTTCATCAAACGACCAACACGAACAGTATTACAGGCTATATACGCGACTGGATTGCGAACAATCAAGCCGAAATTGAGAAGTTTTTCCGTAGCAATGACTTCTCGAGCATCGTCAAGACCGCAGCTCCGAAACTTTTTGCACTGCTTGGAAAAACGGCAAACGTGGTGATTAGCGTTGTAGCTTCGCTCATCACGCTGTTGTATATGTTTTTCATCCTTTTAGACTACGAATATCTTACTTCGAATTGGATTAAAATTTTCCCGAAAAAACACCGTCCTTTCTGGCAAGAACTGATGGTTGACGTCGAGAGAGAACTGAACAATTATATTCGTGGACAAGGACTGGTGGCGCTTTGCATGGGAATTATGTTCTGCATTGGCTTTACGATTATGGATTTTCCTATGGCAATCGGTCTTGGAATACTCATCGGCATCATGGATCTCGTGCCTTATTTACACACTTTTGCGCTCATTCCGACCGCATTTCTCGCGATGCTGAAAGCTGCCGATACGGGACAAAATTTCTGGATCATCTTCGGACTCGCTGTCGGACTGTTCTGCCTTGTACAAATCATAACCGATATGATTGTAACGCCGAAGATTATGGGTAAAGCGATGGGACTTAACCCTGCCGTCCTGCTGCTTTCGCTCTCTGTTTGGGGTGCATTGCTCGGTTTTATTGGTCTGATAATCGCCCTTCCGCTAACAACGATTATCATCGCCTACTGGCAGCGCTACGTAACGCGTGAATACGACGAAGACGAAACGCCATCTTCGCCTCCGATTTCTGCAGAAACAGAACCCGTAACCGAAGACATAGAACACTATCAACCGCTCCCAAAATCGCAGCAAACGACTTCGGAAGACGAAAAGAAATAAAAAACTGCGAAAAATCAACGTAAAAATTTGGCGGTTCAGAAAAAACTCCCTACCTTTGCAACCGCTTTCGAAAAAAGAAAGCACAGTTTAGGAGATCCGTTAGCTCAGCTGGTAGAGCACAACACTTTTAATGTTGGGGTCTTGGGTTCGAGCCCCAAACGGATCACACGATAAGGGTTCTGATGAAGAACTCTTTTTTTATACCTTTTCACATCATATATTTTTGCAGAAAACAGTTTTGCGCAAAAGAAATGACGCTTTTGCGCATAAAAAATCCCACCGTTGAAGGACGATGGGCACCTAATGTTTTCACAACGGAATAATCCTTATTGTGATTTGCTTTAAAATAGTGTACAAATGTAAGTGTTTTTTCCATATTATACAAGGATTTCTCCTTATTTTTGTTTATTTTTGCGAATAATACCATCAAAAACATACATTTATGCAAAGAATTTTAGGTTTAGATTTAGGCACCAACAGTATAGGTTGGGCTATTATCGAAAAAAGTGACGAGAGTGGTAAAATAGTTGATAGCGGAAGTAGAATAATTCCTATGGATGCTGAAACATTAGGTAATTTTGCGAAAGGCAACACTGTATCTCAGACGAAAGAACGCACGCAAAAGCGTAGCGTAAGACGAATTCGCGAAAGATTCTTGCTGAGACGTGAACGGCTTCATCGCATTCTTAAATCGTTAGGCTATCTGCCTCAACATTATTCTGCGTGCATTGGATGGGATATTGAGCATGACAAAAAACATTTTGGCAATTTTCTTGAAGGAAAAGAGCCTAAGATAGCTTGGCAACCCAACGAAGACGGAAGTTATGACTTTCTTTTCAAAAAATCTTTTGAAGAAATGCTGACCGATTTCCGTAAGAATCATCCAGAGATTAAGAAGGTTCCGTATGATTGGACATTATATTATCTTCGTCAGAAAGCACTTTCAGAGCCTATTACTAATGAAGAGTTGGCGTGGATTATTCTAAATTTTAACCAGAAACGCGGTTACAATCAACTACGCGATGAGGTAGACATACGACCTAAAAGTAAAAAAGAAGAATTCGTGCGTCTGAAAGTGAAAAGCGTTGTCGCAGACGAATCGAGTAAAGGCAAGAATACTTGGTATAGCATTTCATTTGAAAATAGTGATATTATTTACAGACGTCAAAGTAAGACTTCGCTTGATAATTGGGTTGGAACAACGCGCGGCTTGATAGTTTCGACCGATCTGGATGCACAAGGCAATCCGAAATTGAGGAAAGATGGAAGTCCAAGTATTTCAATTAAATCACCAAGCGAAGATGATTGGAGTGTGATTAAATTGAGAACCGAACAAGATATCAATCAATCAGGTAAAACAGTTGGACAATTTATTTACGAATCATTACTTTTTGATCCTGATGTTAAAATAAAAGGGCGTCTTGTTCGAACTATTGAGCGCGATTTTTATAAAAAAGAATTGAAACAAATCCTTCAAAAACAAGCAGAATTCCATCCAGAACTTCGCGATAAAAACCTATATCAGCAATGCATCCTCGAGCTTTATCCAAACAATGAGGCTCACCGTCAAAATATTTGTAATGGAGATTTCGTTAGTTTAATTCTTGAAGATGCTATTTTCTATCAAAGACCTTTGAAAAGCAAGAAATCGCTCATCGATAATTGTCCTTACGAATGGCATAAAGGTATAGATGAAGGAACAGGCGAAATCAAAGATTTTCCAAATAAATGCATTGCAAAATCAAATCCTTATTTCCAAGAATTTCGTATATGGAAATTCTTAAGCGACTTGCGTATTTACGCTAACACAGAGATTGTTGACGGACATATCAAGAATGATGTAGATGTTACATCGCAGTTTATTTCTGACGATAATCAATGGGATGAATTATTCGTTTGGTTGAATGATAAAAAAGATGTGGAGCAAAAAGATCTTCTGAAAAAGCTTGGCATCAAAGATTTGACGAAATATCGTTGGAATTACGTAGCCGATAAAAGATATCCTATGAATGCCACACGAGCATCGATTCTTTCTATGCTTAAGGAAGGCGAAACATTTGATAGAAATTTAGAGCAACAAATTTGGCACTTGCTTTATTCTACTCAAACAAAGCGAGAAATCGATCAATCGCTTTCGTCAAAGAATAATAAAGAAAATGGAATTTATGCTAAATTATATAACGCAGGCATTTCTGATTCATCAATCGAAAAGATTAAAGTTCTAAGGTTTTATGATGTTGGTTATGGCGCTTATTCTGAAAAAGCGATAAAGAAATTGCTCCCATTGATGCGAAAAGGAAATCAGTGGCATGCAGAAGATATTGATAGTCAGACGCTTGCAAAGATTAATTCGTTCTTAAATGGAGAAAATCCTTTTGAAAGAATTCCAGAAAGAGTCTTGCATCAACTTCAATCATTAAAGACTTTAGAATCATTCCAAGGATTGCCAGAATATTTAGCAACTTATATCGTTTATGGCAAGCATAGCGAAGTTGGAAAAATTACGAAGTGGCATACTCCACACGATATTGATGTTTATCTCAATACAGAATTCAAGCAACATTCGTTGCGAAATCCGATTGTTGAGAGTGTTGTTCTTGAAACACTTCGCGTGGTTCGCGATCTTTGGCAAGTGCACGAAAAATTTGATGAAATCCATATCGAATTGGGTCGTGACTTGAAAAATCCGAGAAATGTGCGTGAGCGGATGACGAATCAAATGCGTGAAAACGAAAATACGAATTTCCGCATTAAGACATTACTTGTTGAATTAGCTAAATTTAGTGGAAAGGATGAAATTAAACCTTATTCGCCAAGTCAACAAGAGAAACTAAAAATCTTTGAATCGACAATTATTTCTCAATCTGACCCAGACCAAGATATAAGCGATATCATTAAAGATTTATCCAATCCTGCTAAAACGCCAACAAAATCACAAATCGAACGTTATAAGAGTTGGCTCGAACAAAAATATCGCTCTCCATATACTGGAAAGATTATACCGCTTTCAAGATTATTTACTTCAGATTACGAAATTGAGCATGTTATTCCTCAATCTCGCTATTTCGATGATTCTTTTTCTAATAAAGTGATTTGTGAAGCAGAAGTAAACAAAAAGAAAGACAACCTTTTAGGTTATGAATTTATCAAGTCTCATCATGGATCGATTATAAAACTCGCAACAGGAGAGATGGTTAAAATCTTTGAAGTAGATGAATATGAAAAGTTTGTTGCAGATACTTATGCGCATGCACCAGCAAAGCGTAAGAAGTTACTTATGGATGAAATTCCAAGTGAGTTCATCAATCGTCAACTAAACGATAGTCGTTATATCAGTAAGGTTGTTAAGAGTTTGCTATCGAACATCGTTAGAGAGCAAAACGAAGATGGAGAGTACGAACAAGAAGCTATCTCAAAGAATATTATTGCATGTAATGGTAGAATAACTGATAAACTGAAAAAAGATTGGCGCATTGGTGAAGTATGGAATCATATTATCTTGCCAAGATTTGAACGCTTGAACCAACTTACTGAATCACATGAGTTTACTGGTGTAACAATCGATGGCTATACAATTCCAAGGGTACCACTTGCTTTGTCGAAAGGTTTTCAATCTAAACGCATTGACCACCGACATCACGCAATGGATGCCATCGTTATTGCATGCACAACGCGTGAACATGTCCAGCTACTTAGCACTGAAGCTGCACAATCTGAGAATAAAAATATCAAATATTCGCTTTCGCGTAAGTTGAGATATTACAAAAGAGTAATCATCGAAGGACACTCACGTGAATTTCCAACAACATTCAAATTGCCTTGGCAAAACTTTATAATGGATGTGGAAAAGGCACTGCAAGAAATCGTTATCAGTTACAAGCAAAATCTTCGTATTCTTTCTAAAGCGACAAACCAATATACTGCATACGAAAACGGCAAGAAAGTCGTTCGTCATCAAATCAGTGGCGACCATTTTGCTATTCGTAAACCACTCCATAAAGATACTGTCTATGGAGAAGTCAACCTGCAACGTATTCGTCAAACATCTTTGAAAGAAGCAATCAAACAACCCAATCGAATCGTAAACAAACGATTAAAAGCGAAAGTAAAAGAACTTTTCCAAAAAGAAAAATATAACGAATTACAAGTTCTTACTTTCTTTAAAACGTTTGCCCATGAATGGAAAGATGTTAATCTAAAGAAAGTTGACGTGTTCTATTTCACCGATGAACGTGAGTCAATGGTAGCGACACGCTTTACGAACGATTTAATTTCTATTTTTAGTGGCAAGAAGAAAAAGGATGAAGTCGAAAAAGTAATTGAAAAAATTACCGATACCGGAATCCAAAAGATTCTAACCAATTATCTCAATCAAAATCTTCATCGCATAGAAGAAGCTTTCTCGCCTGAAGGTCTTGATGATCTAAATAGAAACATTACCTTATATAATAATGGTAAACGGCATAAGCCTATCTATAAGGTGAGACTTGCTGAAACAAAAGGTAAGAAATTCGCCATCGGGCAAACAGGAAATAAATCTAAAAAGTTTGTAGAAGCGCAACAAGGAACGAATCTTTTCTTTGCTATCTATCAAAATGACGAAGGAAAACGTAAATATGAAACAATCCCACTTGAAACAGTTATTGAAAGAAAAAAACAAAAACTCAATCCTGTCCCAGAGGTGGATACGGAAGGTAATAAATTATTGTTCACGCTTTCTCCAAATGATCTCGTTTACGTTCCAACTGAGGATGAACGCATTAACGGCAATGTTGATATTGATAAAATTGACAAAACGCGCATTTATCGATTTGTAAGTAGTAGCAGTACGGATGCATTTTTCGTACCAAATACGACAGCAAGCCTTATTTATAAAGTATCAAAAGAACAAGCTAACAATCTTTTTAAGTCCAATACTATTGTGAACGAGTATGGTTTAGGAAGTACACTTGATAAAACGCAACGTATATGCACAAATAATCTTGAAACAGCAGGTGAAATGATTAAAGAAATCTGCATCCCTCTCAAGGTAAATCGAATCGGAAAAATAGAAATCAAATGATAAAAAAGACGCTTTGCTTTTCAAATCCCGCCTATCTCTCAGTGAGAGATGGGCAGTTGGTCATAAAATTGCCAGAAGTTGTCAATTCAAATGTAAGCGATGACTTCAAAAAAGCATCTGAAACGACACGACCAATAGAAGATATTGGAGTGGTATTGCTTGATAACAAACAAATAACCATAACATCTGCTGCACTTGATGCGCTTTTGCAAAATAATTGTGCTGTAATCACGTGCAATTCAAGTTCAATGCCTGCAGGATTGCTCCTTCCATTATCTGGAAATACTATCCAAAGTGAACGTTTTCGAACACAAATAGAGGCATCTTTACCTCTTAAGAAGCAATTATGGCAGCAAACAATACAATGTAAAATCAGTAATCAAGCCAAAGTGCTTGAACGTTTTACTGACACAGAAACTCGATGCATGAAAAAATGGGCTAACGATGTGAAAAGCGGAGATAACGACAATCTCGAAGCGCGAGCAGCAGTCTATTATTGGAAAAATCTTTTTAAAGATATCAAAGATTTCGTTCGCGAAAGAGATGGCGTTTGTCCCAACAATTTGCTCAATTATGGTTACGCCATCCTTCGCGCTGTTATTGCGCGAGCACTCGTTTCTAGTGGATTGCTCCCAACATTCGGCATTCATCATCGTAACAAATACAATGCTTATTGCCTTGCTGACGATATCATGGAACCATATAGACCATACGTTGATCAACTTGTTTGCCAAATCATTCAACAATATGGTCATGATCTTGAATTAACAAAAGAAATTAAAGGACAACTCCTCACAATTCCGATTCTTGATGTCACAATCAACAACAAAAGGAGTCCTCTAATGATTGCAGCAACACAAACAACAGCATCTCTCTTTAAGTGCTTTAACGGAGAACGACGAAAAATAATCTATCCCGAACTTTAACAATGGAAAGATTTAATGAATACCGAATTATGTGGTTATTAGTACTCTTCGATTTGCCTACAGAAACCAAGAAAGACAGAAAAGCGTACGCACTTTTTCGGAAAAATCTTATTCGCGATGGCTTTACTATGTTCCAATTCTCAATCTATGTTCGGCATTGTGCAAGTTTTGAAAATGCCGAAGTACATAAAAAGCGAGTAAAATCATTTCTTCCCAAATTAGGTCAAGTCGGCATTATCTGTATTACCGATAAACAATTTGGAAATATCGAAATCTTTTCAGGTCAAAAGCAACAAACACCAGAAACACCAGGGCAACAACTCGAATTATTCTAAACAAAAGAATCCCACCATTCCAGTGGGATTCTCTTCTTTTCACAAACAATTTTTTCTTTCCTAATTTCTATCGCAAAACGCTGTAAATCAGTTACTTTCTCTAATCCAGTTGTTTGTGATAGTGCAAATATACTATTTTTAAAGCAAATCACAACCTAGGATGGGAGAATGGATTATCGCATTTGTTGTTTGTGATAGTGCAAATATACTATTTTTAAAGCAAATCACAACCGTTGCTGCTCTCGTATTCAAAAGTCATCGGTTGTTTGTGATAGTGCAAATATACTATTTTTAAAGCAAATCACAACCACGAGCGTAGCAGCAATAAGGTACTCCGTGTTGTTTGTGATAGTGCAAATATACTATTTTTAAAGCAAATCACAACTGTACGTAACGCAAATGGTTATTATACAAGTTGTTTGTGATAGTGCAAATATACTATTTTTAAAGCAAATCACAACTCCTTCAGAGCGGAGCGCTTACCTTTATAGGTTGTTTGTGATAGTGCAAATATACTATTTTTAAAGCAAATCACAACTGATGGTGAAAGTAATCCCTCTTGGCAATTGTTGTTTGTGATAGTGCAAATATACTATTTTTAAAGCAAATCACAACTGTCGCTTGCACGTACATTGACGCTATCGTGTTGTTTGTGATAGTGCAAATATACTATTTTTAAAGCAAATCACAACTATAAAAGGTGTACAAACAGATAACAAGGGGTTGTTTGTGATAGTGCAAATATACTATTTTTAAAGCAAATCACAACATAAGTGAATTTCTCAACCTCAGAGTGTAAGTTGTTTGTGATAGTGCAAATATACTATTTTTAAAGTCACTCAAAAAACATTCGATAGGTTAATCCTTCATCGTCATCATCGTTATATCCATCTTCGCCTAACTCTCCGCTAAATGGATTCTCTGATATGCGTTCAAGAAAAGCTAGATCATAACCTTCGAAACGGCGTTTCTTCTCATCTTCGGACAAGGCATTCCATTCCGCCATCTGTCGAGCGTCTGCAGCTTTCGTTTTAGCCCACAATTCTTCAAATTCTTCGTCTGTCATAATAGTTAGAATTTTTACTTGAATTTTATTTGATTGCCAGTTAAAACTTTCTGCGTTCCGTCCATATAAGTGAGTATAACTTTGGTTATATTCATGTGAGTTGCATCTCCCGCTGCATAATATGAAGAATAATCCCAACTCCATGAAGCGCTTTCATCGTATGCCAAAGGTCCAGTTCCTTTGAAATGCCCCGAACATCTAACATCATTTACATCATTTTTAATTTTCCAATAAACATCAATATACTTAATTGTCTTTTTATTTGTATTGATATATCTAAAATCAAATGTTACAAAAGAATATTTATTATTCCATGACCATGACTCAAAATATCCGTAGGGAGCCTTTTTTTCTATGTCTTGGTAATATTCTAAACGATATTTGGCATTATAATAGTTTAATAGAGTTTCATTTAAAAATGTTTCATCTTGCTCTAAACTATCTTTAAAAGCCAAAACATGCTGACTAAATTTTGGATCTTTTGCAAGCATCAATGGAATGTGTGATTTATGAACTATAGTATAGTATTGATCCAAATCTCCTCCACCATACGTTATATAAACAATGGTATCTTTAACAATACCTATTACATAAAGTTCATCTTCTTTGATCGTTTGATTACAAATTTTACATGTTAAAGCAATATTCGAAGTTGGGACATCATGATAATTATGCGTTCTGCGATATCGTGCATATTCTTTTTGTTTTGCTGCATTCTGAATCGAATCTTCTTTTGCTTTTGCAATTGAATCTGCCTTCGCCTTTGCAATCGAATCTTGAATAAAGACGCGACGTTTTTCGTTTAAATTTAAAAATTTAGCATCCAACTGCGTAGAAACTTGATTGATTGCGTTTTCCAGATTTGTACCCTTCAATTGCGGAATGTTCTTATTCTTTTTATAAATCTTTGCATAAGTATCTTTCAACATTACAATGCAATTACCATTGTTAGTTTCAACAAATAGGTTTTGCGTTTTTTTATCGTATGCATAAATTTTCTGAATATTTTTAACTTCGTCTAAAGATACATTTTCTGTCTTTTGGTAAAATCCGTGTGCATCTTTCGTATAAAGGATAATCGCTTTACGAGAAGTTGATTCGAAAGAGCCAAATTTAACCCCTAAATTTTGTGCAAAAGCACATAAAGGCAAACACATAAATAATAATGTAAATACTTTCTTCATAAGTTTTAGTTTTTATTTTCGTTTATTAAATCAGTAATAGGTTCGTTTGTGTCACCACAAATATAGCAAAAAAATGAGATAATCAAAAATTCCACATAAAACAGTGAAAAATTTTACATAAAACTCTTCAAAATTCCACAAAAAG
>Ga0065708_1006733_pt1 | contig 12680 bp, 8 predicted proteins | sample Hoacrofraction12_2_FD_59095 | JGI IMG/M metagenome (GOLD analysis project Ga0065708, IMG submission 59095) | Hoatzin crop microbial communities from Cojedes, Venezuela, sample from fiber fraction 12 v1 | ecosystem: Host-associated > Birds > Digestive system > Esophagus > Crop | place: Venezuela... | reverse complement strand
ACGGTCATCAAGTCTAACCCGGCCCAGCCGGGACCGCACCTGCCGGTGGGGCAATATGAAAAAGCAGGGGCAGGCTAATGGCTTTGCAGCCATTGATGCAGTCCGTGGCGGACGGAGCGTAGGCCGAAGAGCTCGGTTTTGATTTCGTCGATTGGGATCCACATTGTCTCTGCGGCGTCGTCGTCGGCTTTCAGGGTGCTGATGTCGTCCACGGCGCACTCATAAAACATATCGAGGGTATGAATTTGCATACCGGAATACATATAGAGATTCGGGAGGCTGAAGAGGTATTTCACTGTTTTCACTGTGAGGTTCGTCTCCTCTTTCACCTCTCTTGCCACTCCCTCTTCTCCTGTCTCGTCCATATCCGCGAAGCCTCCGGGGAGGTCGAGGGTGCCTTTGGCGGGGTCTTTGGCCCTTCTCACCACGAGGAGCTCATTCTTGTCGTTGACAATGAGCGCCACGGTGGCACTGGAGGGGTTGGCATAATACTTAAAGCCGCAGTTTTGGCATTCCTTGCTTTTTGCGTTGCTTTCCTCAAAATGTGAGCTGCCGCATACCGGGCAGTACTTAAATTTCTGTAGCGGGTGCATAATTTAAAATGTTAAAATCCTAAATATCTTTTACCTTGTTACTTAATTACTTATTGTCGTATGCGTGTTGCGGGTGGTCGATGGTGAAGTGCAGGCCTCTGCATTCCTTTCTCTCTATGGCCCAGCGGGTTATGAGGTATCCTGTGTTGATGATATTACGCAGCTCGCAGATGTCTCTCGACGCCTTGACCCTCTTGAAGAGCGCTTCCGTCTCCTCGTAGATGATGTCCAAGCGGTCCCAGGCGCGTTTCAGGCGCAGGTCGCTCCTGACGATGCCCACGTAGTTGCTCATTATCTGGTTCACCTCNTTGATACTCTGTGTTATAAGCACNTTCTCCTCGTTGGTCATCGTGCCCTCATCGTTCCACTCCGGCACCTTGTCNTTGAAGTCGTAGTCGTTGAANTGCTCCAAGCTGTCCTTTGCGGCGGCGTCGGCATATACCACGGCCTCGATGAGCGAGTTGCTGGCGAGTCGGTTGCCTCCGTGCAGTCCTGTGCAGGAGCATTCCCCGATGGCATAGAGCCGGTTGATGCTCGACCGTGCGTTGAGGTCCACTTTGATGCCTCCGCACATATAGTGGGCGGCGGGTCTCACGGGGATGTAGTCGGTGGTGATGTCGATGCCTATCGACTTGCATTTGGCGTATATGTTGGGGAAGTGGTGTTTTGTCTCCTCCGCGTCTTTATGCGTAACGTCGAGGCAAACGTGGTCGATGCCGTGGATTTTCATCTCCTTGTCGATGGCGCGTGCCACGATGTCGCGGGGTGCGAGCGAGAGCCTCTCGTCGTATTTCTCCATAAACGACTCTCCGTTGGGCAGTCTCAGTATTCCGCCGTACCCTCTCATGGCCTCTGTGATGAGGAATGCCGGGTGGGTCTCGCCGGGGTGGTAGAGGGCTGTGGGGTGGAACTGCACGAACTCCATGTCGGCCACTGTTCCTTTTGCCCTATATACCATTGCCTCGCCGTCGCCGGTGGCAATCACGGGGTTCGTGGTCGTCTCATATACCGCTCCGCAGCCTCCGGTACACATCACCGTAACCTTGCTCAGGTAGGTGTCCACCTTCTGCGTCTCGGGGTTCAAAACGTAGGCCCCGTAGCAGTTTATCTCCGGCGTGCGCCTTGTTACCCTTGCCCCGAGGTGGTGCTGGGTGATGATCTCCACGGCGAAATGGTTCTCTTTCACCTCGATGTCGGGACAAGCCCTCACGGCGGCCATCAGTCCCCTCTGAATCTCCGCACCCGTGTCGTCGGCATGGTGGAGGATTCTGAATTCCGAGTGCCCTCCCTCGCGGTGCAGGTCGAAGTTGCCGTCTTCTTTGCGGTCGAAGTTCACTCCCCAGTTCACGAGTTCCTTGATTTGCTCCGGTGCGTTGCGCACCACCTGCTCCACTGCCGCGCGGTCGCTGATATAGTCACCGGCGATCATCGTGTCTTCGATATGCTTGTCGAAATTGTCAACGAGCAGGTTGGTAACAGATGCCACGCCACCCTGTGCGAACGAGGTGTTGGCCTCGTCGAGCGACGTTTTGCAAATCATACACACTGTGCCTTTTTTCTCCCTTGCCACTTTCAGGGCATAACTCATACCGGCCACACCGGCACCGATGATGAGAAAGTCGTATTTGAATATCATAACTAAAAATTTATCCCTTTGCGGTGCAAAATTAGCACAAAAAAGCGATAAAATTGCCAATATTATAAAAAAAAGCAGAAAAAATTTTCTCAATTCAAAAAAAATAACTATTTTTGCAAGCGTAATAGTGTAAAAATAGTTTTGTGGAATATCTTTGGATTATAAATATCATACTTGCGGTATGTGTGGCTGCTGCTGTGGCCTACATCCTGATGTCGAACCAGAAGGAGCGCAAGATTAAAGAGGATGGCGATAAGCAGAACCGCCGTCTCGTGAATATTTTGACCTCCGGCAACGTGACATTGTGGACCTACGACACCCTGAAAAAGGAGTTTACGATGTATGACAACGACCTGAGCAGCTTCACGGAGACTTTCGAGGAGATGCAGGAGCGCATGGAGCCGGCAGACTTCGAGAACCTTATGTCGTGTGTCGCCAAGGTGGCACAGGGGCTCTCGGAGAAGGAGGTCTTCTTGCAGCAAGTGTCGAGAAGATATGGCGGCAAGCAGGCAGAGCTCACCGTAACGCCGTTGAACAAGAACTACAGCGGTCAGTGCACCTCCCTGCTCGTGACACAGCACGACATCACCAAGGAGCAGCAGCAGAGGGTGGAGGATGAGAAGGCGATGAAGATGTACCAGTCGATCTTCGACGGCAGCTTCTTCGACGTCTTCATCTTCGACAGGGAGGGATACCTCGTGGACCTCAACCAGCACGCCTGCGACACACTGAACGTAAGAACCCCACAGGACATTATCAAGGATAAACCCAACGTCAAGGATGTGGAAAATCTGTCCGAATTCGTGTTCCAGGACCTTGAGAGCCACACTATGGTTACTATCGTCGAGTATTTCGAGGGCATGGAGAAAGTCAGGATACTGCCCGTGGTGAAACCAGGGCAGAAAAGATACTTTGAGACGGCCCTGATACCCATCTTCGACGACAAAGGGGAGTTCGTCTATCTCTGTTTGCGAGGCTTGGACATCACCGAGGTCGTGGAAGGCTTCCACAATATCAGGAAGTCCTCGAAGGCTTTGGAAACGGCGACACAGAGGATTTCGGAGGTCATCAACGATGCCGACCACGTGCTCAGCAGCATCGACTGCAAACTCTCCGTCTTCGACCCGGGCAAGCGCCGCCAGTATTTCTACCACACCATCGACGTGCCTACCATGGAGCTCGATGAAATAGAGATTTTCTATACCATCCAGCCGGAGAGCTACCGTGTGGTGATGGACAATATCCTCAAGGCCATAAACCGTGTGGACGAGAGGCTCACCTTCCCGATGCACTCGAACTACAAGAACGATGACGGCAGCGAGAGGTGGCTGAAGATGATTTTCAACCCCAGCTACGACGAGAAAGGCCGGGTGGTGAGATATGTCGGCGCCCTCTACAACGACAGCCAGCTTATCGCCACCACCAACAAGCTCACCGAGGAGAGGCAGAAAGCCTTGGAGGCAGAGACCGTGAAGAGCTCCTTCCTGAAGAATATGAGCTACGAGATCCGCACGCCGTTGAACACCATCGTGGGCTTCAGCGACCTCCTCGGCAGCGCGCACTCCGAAGAGGACGAGAAGGTCTTCGTGGCAGAGATAAAGAAAAACAGCGACATGCTGCTCAATCTTATAAGTAATGTGATTCTCATCTCACGCTTAGACAGCAATATGGTGCAGATAAAGAAACAGTCGTGCGATATGACGGTGGAATTCAATAAGATGTGCCACGACTCCTGGGACAAGGCCGGCAACACACAGGTGCCGCTCATGGTGGAGTCGCCATACGAGAGCCTTGAGGTGGAAATCGACGAGACCCACCTGCAGATGATCGTTGACAAAATCATCGAGAACGCCGCAAGATACACCACCGAGGGCTCCGTGCACTGCCGCATGGAGTATGTCGGAGGGGCAATCACATTCACCTTCGAGGACACCGGCTGCGGAATCCCCGAGGACAAACTCCCCATTATTATGGAGCGTTTCGTCAGGGTTAATGAGGATGACAACTACGGCAGCGGCTTGGGACTGCCCATCTGCAAGGCCATGGCAGAGCTTATGGGCGGCACCGTGGGCGTCAGCTCCACATTAGGTAAAGGCACACAGGTATGGGTTACCATCCCCTGCCTCGTGTCGGAGATGAAAAGAAAGAAAATCGTTTACGTCGAAGAATAATAGATATGGAAACAATAGCAATCATCATTTTCTCCATACTGCTGCTGACACTCCTCGGCTGCCTCTTCGTCATCTTCAACGACAACAAAAGGACAACAGCATACAAGAAGTCGTTTATGAAAATTCACGGACTCCTCGCACAGGCCGTGAAATACACAGAGACTATAGTATATAATGTAAAGGAGAGGCGCACATACAACGCCTACGGCAGCGACATCCCCGAGGAGGGTCTTTCCGCGGAGGAGACCAACGAGCGCGTGCATCCCGACGACGTGGAGAACAACAACCGCGTGGCTGTGGAGCTGGCAACGGGAAGGAGAGACAAGGAGAGGATGACCTTCAGGTGGAACAAAGGCACCAAGGAGAACCCGGTGTGGGCAACCTACAGGGCTTACTGCTCGGCGGAGAAGGATGCCAACGGTCAGGTGAGCAATATCTTCTACTCCTTCTACAACGTTACCGAGGAGGTGAAGAAGAAAGAGCAAATCAACCGCCTGACATGGATTTTCAAGCAGATTTTCGAGAAGAGCGCAGCAGGACAGGCATACTATACCCCCGACGGCACACTGATGCACGCCAACTCAAAAATTGTAGAGCTCTATACCCAGGTGGGCTCCGAGGAGGCATTCAGGAAGACCAACTTCTTCGACAAGGAGCCCATGAAAGGCGTGCTGAGTCCTAAGAACCTCGACATCTTCCATGTCTGCTCGCATTTCGAGAGGCTCGACGGCTCCGAAGACCTCTACATAGAACTTAAGGCATATCCCATCTACGACAGCAAGGGCACCCTGCTCTTCATCGCCACATTCGTAATGGACGTTACGCAAAGCCGTAATATCTACCTGGAGGCAAGAGACAAACGGCGCAATGTGGACGAGCAGAACGCAAAGGCACAGAGATATGCTAAGCAGTATGCCGCGATGATGACCAACGGCAATATGGCAATGTGGAGAATCAACTGGGACAAGAACCGGTTTATGCTCACACAAGACTTCTTCAACGAGTATGAGGGCCCCGACGTTGACGAGTATGCTTTCAAACTCACCGAGGAGACAAGGCCACTGTATCTCGCAGGACTGAAAAAACTGCGTGAGAACTGGACGGAGCCGATGCAGCTGACACTGCACCTCAACTCACACGCCAACGGCAACAGCGACAAATGGGTTATGGTAAGCGCGGTGCCCACAGAGCCCGACGAGAAGGGAAGGATGCAGTATTTCGGACTCCAAAGGGATATCACCGACCTCAAACTCGTGGAGCAGCAGCTTATGGAAGAGACAGAGAGGGCCAACAACTCATCGGTTACCAAGAGCCACTTCCTCGCGAACATGAGCCATGAGATACGCACGCCGCTGAACTCCATCGTAGGCTTCTCAGAACTCCTCGACTCCGTGGGAGAGGAGGAGAAGAAAGAGTTCGTGAACATTATCAAGCGCAACTCCGAGGTGCTACTGCGCCTTATCAACGATATCCTCGAACTATCGACAGTGGATAACGGAGGACTGAAGTCGGAACCGACGAAGACCGACTTCGCAAAGGCCTTCTCCAATATCTACCAGTCGTTGAAACAGCGTCTCACCACGCCCGACGTGAAAGTGATAATGGAGAACCCATACGACAGTCTGATTATTAATGTTGACGTTGACAGAATGCAGCAGGTGATTACCAACTTCGCCAACAACGCCTCGAAATATACCAAGGAGGGGCATATAAAAATCGGATACACATATCAGGACGGACTGCTGTATATGTATTGCGAGGACACCGGAGCCGGTATCCCGGAGGACAAGCACGAGGTAATCTTCGACCGCTTTGTGAAACTCAACAGCTTCGTGCAAGGCACGGGACTGGGACTCTCCATCTGCAAGGCCATTGCCGACGGATGCGGAGGCTCCATAGGAGTGAAGTCGAAAGTGGGAGAGGGCAGCACTTTCTGGATCAAGATACCTTGCTGATAAAAAGGGGAGAAGAATGAACATGACTAACGACAAAGATAAGACAGACAGCAGTGCCGCCGCACCCCGGGAGGCACAGAAGAAAAGCATACTCACAACACTTGTAAACTCCGGAATAATTACCGTATGGACGTGGGACTTGGATACTAATGTCATCACTCTCTACGACCAGGACACCAAGAACGGTAAGAAATTCGACTTCACCTTTATAAAGAACAGCCTGGAGCCCGACGATGTGGAGCGTATACTCGCCGCCGGACAGAAGGTGGCCGTGGGAATGAGCACGAGGGAAGTGGTGAGGGCAGTGTCGAGGCATTACGACGACGCCGAGGCAGAGCTCTCCATAACACCGCTTGTCACCACTGCCAGCGGGGCTGCGAGAGTGCTCCTCGGAGTGCAGCGCAAGGTGCCCAAGGAGACGATACGCCGTGAGCACGAGCTGATATACAAGAAGAGATATGAGTCAATCCTCGACGCGGCACTCACCGACGTTTTCGTTTACGACATCACCGGCCAGCTGCTGCTCGTCAACAACAGGGCGAGGAATGCTTACCACCTGCCCGACAATGCGACTTTGCGGGAGCAGAAGATGAATATCCGCGACCTGCCGTGGTTTGATGCCTTAGACATCGAGGAAACCATAGGAAGGGCGTTCACAAGTTGCAACCCGCAGCATACCAGTTATTTCAAGGCACAGACGATACCCGTCTATGACGCTGACGGAAAGATAGAGTGCATCTGCTTGAAAGGAAATGATGTTACCGGCACCGCCATAAGCGCAAAAAACTCCAAGAGATACACAAGGCTAACAAGAAACGGCACCGAGCGCCTCAACTCACTCCTCGAAAGGGCCAACTATGCCATCAGGTCGGCAGGAATACGCCTCGTTACATACCACCCCGACGAGAGGAAGATAAAATTCTGGGGCACACTCGCAGAGGTGCAAAGGGAAATCGACGAGATGGAGATTTACACACTCGCCGACGCCAATGCCGTGCAGTCGATGGCCCGTGAGATGATGAAAATGGACAGGAAAGAGAACTCGCCAATTGAATTCTCCTTCAAATACTCCATCGACGACCGCTTCCCCACCGAGACATATATGCAGTGCAAGGGAAGACCCATCACCGATGCCAAGGGACGCATAAAATACTATTTCGGAGTCGTCTCCGACGAGACGCAGCTCATCACCACAAGGCTCAAGCTCGAGGAGGAGCGCAACAGGGCCCGGGAGCGCGACAGGGTGAAGGACGCCTTCCTGCAAAATATGACCAACGAGATTACGGAGCCGATGCAGACCGTGGTACATTGTGCCGGACGGATGGCGAGCGACGGCAGCGATGACGAGCAGCTGATAAAGGATATGAGGCGCAACACCGACAAGATGCTCAAAATCGTTGATAACGTGCTGCTCCTCTCACGCTTGGACGCCAATATGGTGGAGAGCAAGATACAGGAGACCGACATCCCCGACCTCTTCGAAGGCGTATATAAAGGTGTGGCATCGAGGAATGAGGGGAGAGGCATAGAACTCGCCGTGGAGAATATGTATCAGCAGTTTACTGCCACCTTGGACGCCAACAATTTCGAGGAGGCAGTTACAAGGACCCTCGACAGCTTGTCGAAGATGCTCAAGGGAGGTCGGATTTACGTGAGATACGAGTATATCGGAGGTACCATAACCGTGTTTATCAGCAACGACGATGTCACGGTGAAGCCGGAATGGTTTTATATGGACAAGAACGTGGTGAAAGACAATGCCGGGGCCGTGCGCTTAGACCTCACGATAGCGAGGATGCTCACACAACTCGCCGGCGGCAGCGTGAAGATTGACAATAAGAAGAGCGGCACCGGCATCTGGCTCAGCGTGCCATGCAAGGTCTCGGCCTTGAAAGAGAAGACAATGATTTACAGATAACAAGGAGTGTATGCAGGAACAGACATTCATCGACATATTATACGAAGAGGCTTTAAGAGGCAAGGAGGTATTCCTTTATGATGTGAGGGAACGCCTCTGCCACGATGTCATCGGCAGTCCCGAGTCGGAGGGCAATACCCTCTCGGAGGAGGCCCTGACGTTGCACCCCACCGACATGGGAAAGTTTCTCAAAGCCACCAACGCGATAATAAAAAGGGAAAAGAGCGTTGCCAATGTCAATGTAAGACATAAAGGCGATGAGCCGGGGAAATGGGAATACTTCAGGATTACCCTCGTGCCGGAGATAAGCAAAGACGGCGAGGTGGAGAAGATAATCTACCAATGCACTGTTGACACCGAGTCGCTCAAGAGGGAAGAGGAGGTGGCCAATATCTCCGCCACTTTCCAACAGCTCTTTGAGCAGTCGGACACCGCACAGGCATATTTCGACCCCCAAGGGAGAATACTCGGACGCAACAAGATGGCCGACGAGATTTTCGGGCGCATCTTCGGGCTCGACCAGATGCCCAAGCTCAACCTCTACGACATCTATGCCATCGAGGACATCGTATCCGCCAACGACCCGCAGCCCGTGGACTTCTGCCTCCGCACGAGATACGACAGGTATATCGAGGTGAGCATACGTCCCTTCTCCGACGACAATGGTCAGCTCCTCTTCATCTCCGCCACTGTCTCGGAGGTTACAAACATCCGCAATATCTTCAGAGAGACGATACAGAAGCGCAGGCAGGTCGAGGATACCAACAGCAGGGTGGAGGATTACGCCAAGCGTATAGTGTCGCTCATGGAGTTTGGACAAATCGTGATGTGGAATATGCGCGTTGACGAGAAACGGTTCTACTACACCAGCGACCTTGAGGACCAGTGGGCGGGAATGACGCTCGAGGAGTTTGCCCAATTGATGTATGACGACAGCAAGGAGCTTTATCATCGTGAGATTCAGAAGATTATAGAGGGCAGAAACGAGAATGTCAGTATGCTTGTTCACGTGAGGCACACCTCATATTCCGGCGACGCCTGGATAGCGGTGAGCGGCGTGCCGGTATGCGACAAGGACGGCAAGGTAACGGAGTTCTTCGGAATACAGCGCGACGTGAGCGATATGAAGAATAACGAGGACGAGCTGAGGCGCGAGACAGAGAAGACCAAGAACTCCGCGATGCTCAAGACCCTCTTCATAGAGAATATGACCCACGAGATACGCACGCCTTTGAATGCCATCGTGGGCTTCAGCGACCTGCTCCACGACAGCGACCCGGAGACGAAGCAGCAAATCACGGAGATTATCAAAGCCAACTGCCTCCAGCTTGAGAGGATGATTTCAAATATCTTCGACATCTCGAATATGGAGTCGGAGGGGGTGAAGATGGAATATGACTTCGCCGACTTCTCCGTCGTCTTCCACAACCTCTGTGCACGCCTGCGCTTGCAGGTGACAAATCCCAAGGTGGAGTTTATCGAGGACAACCCCTATTCGAAATGTGTGTTGAACATCGACCGTTTCAGGGCAGAGCAGGTAATCAGCAATTTCGTCAGCAACGCCATAAAATTCACCGACGCCGGGAGGATAAAGACCGGCTACCACTACGACGGCAAAAACCTCTATGTGTATTGCGAGGACACCGGACGGGGAATTCCCAACGACAGGAAGAAGGAGATTTTCGAGAGGTTTGTGAAAGTTGACAACTTCGTGTCAGGCTCCGGTTTGGGACTGGCGATATGCAAGGCCATTGCCGAGGGCGGCGGCGGCAGTATAGGTGTGAACTCCGAGCCGGGTCGCGGCTCCAGGTTTTTTGTGAAAATCCCTGCCGAGGCGAAAGAAATTATTGAGGAGAATGGAAAACAATAAAGAGAGGGCCCTTGCCATGGGCCGTGAGCCGGTGGGCAAACTGCTCGCCAAGTATGCCTTGCCATCTATCGTGGCAATGTCGGCATCGTCATTATATAATATGATCGACAGCATCTTCATCGGTCAGGGAGTGGGAGCCATGGCCATCGCCGGCCTCGCCATCACCTTTCCTATGATGAACCTCTCCGCCGCCTTCGGGGCCGGTGTGGGAGTGGGCTCCTCGACCTGCATCAGCGTGAAGCTGGGTCAGAAGGACTATAAGACTGCCGAGCACGTGTTAGGAAACTCTGTTACGCTGAATATCATTATCGGTCTTGCCGTGGGAATCATCGGACTGATTTTCCTCGACCCCATCCTGCGCTTCTTCGGGGCCAGCGATGAGACCTTGCCCTACGCCCGCGACTATATGGTGATTATTATGGGCGCGAATGTGTTCAGCCACTCTTATTTCGGTATGAACGCCGTGCTCAGGGCCATGGGCAAGCCCAACCACGCCATGGGGCTTACCATCTTCACGGTGATAATGAACCTCATCCTCGCACCCTTGTTTATTTGGGTATTTAAATGGGGCATCCAGGGAGCCGCCTGGGCCACGGTGATAGCACAGTTTCTCGCTCTATGCTATCAGATGAAACTCTTCTGCAACAAAGACGAGTATATCCACTTGCACAAGGGCATTTTTAAGCCCAAGAGCGATATCGTGCGCAATATCATCGGCATCGGCGTGTCGCCATTCGCTATGAACGCCTGCGCCTGCCTCGTGGTGATTTTCATCAACAAGTCGTTGGTGAGCTATGGCGGCGACATGGCGGTGGGAGCCTATGGTATTGCCAACCGTGTGGCTTTCCTCTTCGTGATGATAACCATGGGCATCAACCAAGGAATGCAGCCTATTGCAAGCTATAACTTCGGCAGTATGCAGTACGACCGACTCACGCAGGTTTTAAAGCTCTCTATCTTCTGGGCCACGGTGATAATGTGCGCCGGCTTCCTGCTTGCGATGCTTATTCCGCAGCAGATGGCACGCCTCTTCACCACCGACGCCACGCTGATACAGATGAGTGCGAAGGGGCTGCGCATAATGATGTTCGTCTATCCCCTTGTCGGCTTCCAGATGGTTGTCACCAACCTCTTCCAGTGCATCGGCAAGGTAAAGGTGAGCATCTTCCTCTCGCTTTCGAGGCAGTTGATATTCCTGCTCCCCTTGATAATTTTCCTGCCTAACTGGTTTGGGCTCGACGGTGTGTGGTATTCAATGCCTGCGAGCGACTTCATCACCACTGCCACCACGGCGTGGATGCTTATTTTGCTGTTGAGGAATTTCAAGAACGAAAAGAACAAAAATGAATGAGGATATGGAAGGAAACGGTAATTTGATAATAAATGTCGGCCGTCAGCTCGGCAGCGGCGGACGTGCCATAGCGCAGATGCTCGCCAAGGACTTCGGATGCCAGTATTACGACAAGGGCTTGCTCGACCTCGCCGCCCAGGAGAGCGGTTTCAGCAAGAAAATTTTCGAGAAGAGCGATGAGAAGACGGGGTTCCTGCACTCTATCTTCCATTTCAATGCGCCTTTCATCAACGAATCCTCGTGGTATGGCAACGGCATGAGCCAGGAGAGCCTCTTCAAATTCCAGAGCGACGCCATCAGGCACGCCGCGGAGCAAGGCCCCTGTGTGTTCGTGGGGCGGTGCGCCGACTATATCCTAAGGAATTTCGACAATGTGGTGAATATCTTCATCACTGCCGATATCGAAGACCGCATACAGCAGGTGATAGAGAAGCACGGCTTCGACCACGACAAGGCCTTAGCCTATATCCAGCATAAGGAGGCGGCGAGAGCGTCGTATTATAATTACTATACAGGAAAGAAATGGGGAAGCAGCGAAAGCTACGACCTCTGCATAAACTCATCGATACTCGGAATAGAGAAAACGGAAAGTTTTATTGCTGATTTTATCAAATTGAGAGTTGATTGAATATTTGTCTTTAGGTAAGGTAACAGGCCAGCATCTTGCGGAGATTCAGGAGGCGGTGGCGAGGGTTACAGAGAGCGGATGGTATCTGCAAGGCGCGGAGACGAAGCTCTTTGAGCAGGAGTGGGCGCATTACTGCGGGTGCCGCCATTGCATAGCCTGCAGCAACGGCTTGGATGCCCTCACCCTGATTTTGATGGCATACAAGGAGCGTGGACTTCTTGCGGAGGGCGATGAGGTGGCGGTGCCTGCCAACACATATATCGCCTCGATTCTCGCTATCACCCGTTGCGGACTGACTCCCTTGCTTATCGAGCCGGATATCAATACCTTGCAGATTGACGGCACCCGCATCGAGGAGGCTCTCACGCCGCGCACGAAAGCCTTGATGATAGTGCATCTCTATGGCCGCAACGCCTACACACCCCTTATCGGTGACATCTGCCAAAGGCATAACCTGTTGCTTATCGAAGACTGCGCACAGGCTCATGGAATAGAAAAACTTACGGATATGAGCCGTCCTTTGCCTTCCGACCGCCATGCGAGGGCATACAGCTTTTA
>Ga0065708_1006981_pt1 | contig 12683 bp, 9 predicted proteins | sample Hoacrofraction12_2_FD_59095 | JGI IMG/M metagenome (GOLD analysis project Ga0065708, IMG submission 59095) | Hoatzin crop microbial communities from Cojedes, Venezuela, sample from fiber fraction 12 v1 | ecosystem: Host-associated > Birds > Digestive system > Esophagus > Crop | place: Venezuela... | reverse complement strand
CGAGCGGCTGTCATCGCCCATGCGGATGAATGATGCCTTGTGATTAAGGTCGGAAGCGTCGGGCGTGTAATACCTGCCGTGGGTCGAGAGGTGGATGATGGCTACACGCTTGCCACTCAACGCCTTGAAGCTCTCCTCGGTGGCATCGTTGTATTCAAGCAACGTGGATGAGGGCAACAACTTGTGGATGGCCTCCACCTCGCGCTTGGAGCCCGTCAAATGCCCAACCTCGCCGCGCAACAAGTTACCGCCGCGCAGGGCGGGTACGCTGTTATAGGCAAACATCGTCTCGTCAGCCTTGGTGGTCTGTGCCTTTTCCGCCAGCGTTTTCAGACTCGTATTATAATTGATATCGCCATACAGCACAGCGCCATCGCCGCGCTCGTGATTGCGATTCACCAGCTCGCGCGTTGACGATAAGCGGTAAATGTTATACGCCTCCATTCCAGGCAAATACTCGATGCCCAGACGGTGCAACTCGCCCGATGGCGCAAAGTAAATATTCTTCACACCCTTCAGTGCCTCACTTAACGGCCCCCACACCACCTCAGTCATCGCTGGGTCAGCAGAGAAAGCCGCCCTATCATCCATCTTCAGCTGCTTTTGTTCAAACATCGTCACCATCCGCGGCATCGCGTCCCCCTTTCGCAACGTCAACGCAATATAACGAATTTGATCATTCACGGTCGGGAACGAAAGAAATTCGATGGCGATATCATCATCCTGGAGATTGCGCTGCACATCTTGCCACGTCAACCGCAAATTCCGTGTAAAATCCCCAAATGCCGTTGACATCCTCGCCAACTCACGCTCCTCTTGTTCAATCAGCAACCGCAAAGAATCGCAATTGAGCTGTCTATCTGCAATGGGCTTTTCTAACTGTTTGTTTAGCATCAATTGGTTGTTCCGCAATTCTTCAAACTTCGTCAGTGCCTGTGGGTCTCCACTCTCTTGAATGAGTTTCCTCATCTCGATATCCGCATTCAACAGCAACCCCTTAGCAAACAATGCACAATTATCATACACAACTCCCGCCTGCGTTGGGTCGTTAGCATAGTAAAACATGCGAGGGAAATACATTGAAAACTTAATTTCATGTTTACCCCAAAATATCGTTCGCTCTGCTGAATTTAATCCAGTGAAGGTCGATAGTACATGATTTTGTGTGCTCGCCATTGAGCTTTTAGCATACTTCGTCGCCTCGTTGTAGTTTCCTGAACCAGCACAATAAACAGCAAGATTCTCCAACGATGTGGCATAATCTGGATGCTCCGTGCCAAGAGTCTGTTTGTAAATATCTAATGCTTCTGTACAAAATTTGGTAGCCTCATTATAGTTTCCAAGAGCAGAATAATACCGAGCGAGATTGTTTAGTGACATAGCATAGTTGGGATGCTTCTCACCCATAGCTTTCTTATTTATTTCCATCGTTTCAGTACCGAAACGTATCGCCTCACTATAATTGCCAAAACATGAATAATATAGAGCGAGATTGTTTAGTGACATAGCATAGTTGGGGTGTTCCTCACCCATAGCTTTTTTATTTATTTCCATCGCTTCAATACCAAGACGCACGGCCTCACTATAGTTGCCAATAGCGAAATAATAATTAGCGAGGTTGCCTATCGACTTGGCATACTCAGGATGCTCCTCACCCAGAACTTTCTTGTAAATTTCCATCGCTTCAGTACCGAAACGTATCGCCTCAATGTGGTTGCCAAGATAAGAATAATACAAAGCGAGATTGTTTAAAGACAAAGCATAGTTGGGGTGCTCCTCACCCAGAACTTTCTTGTAAATTTCCATCGCTTCAGTACCGAAACGTATCGCCTCAATGTAGTTACCAAGATAAAAATAATACAGAGCAAGATTGTTTAAAGACAAAGCATAGTTAGGATGCTCCTCTCCCAATGCTTTCTTGTAAATTTCCATCGTTTCCGTGCCGAAACGCACAGCCTCACCGTAGTTGCCAAGAGCGGAATAATACTGAGCGAGATTACTCAATGACGTGGCATAGTCGGGATGCTCCGTGCCAAGGGTCTTCTTAGCGATTTCCATTGCCTCAGTACCAAGTCGCACAGCATCGCTATAGTTACCTAATTCGAAATTATTGATAGCGAGGTTGGACAGCGATGTGGCATATAGGGGGTGCTCCGTGCCGAGAATTTTCTTGCGAATTTCCATGGCCTCAGTACCGAGGTTGATAGCTTCACCATAATTGCCAAGAGCAGAATAATACTGAGCGAGATTGTTTAGCGACAAAGCATAGTCGGGATGCTCTGTGCCATAGACCTTCTTATCGATCTCCGTCGCTTCCGTACCGAGTCTTACCGCCTCACTATAATTGCCAAGGTAAAAATAATATAAAGCAAGATTGGACAGCGATGCAGCATAGTCGGGATGCTCCATGCCAAGAATTTTCTTGCGAATTTCCATAGCCTCGGTACCGAGGTTGATAGCCTCACCATAATTGCCAGAATTACAATAATACCGAGCGAGATTGTTGAGCGACAAAGCATAGTCGGGATGCTCTGTGCCAAAAATTTCCTTGCGGATTGCCATCGCTTCAGCGCCGAGACGCACGGCCTCACTGTAATTGCCAAGGTCGGAATAATAGCCAGCGAGGTTAGATAGTGATGTGGCATAACTTGGATGTTTTGTACCTAGTAACTTCTTGTATGCCTCCATCGCCTCGGTGCCAATTCTAACAGCTTCATTATAATTTCCAAGAGCTGAATGATATAGAGCGAGACGACTTAGAGATGTGGCATACAGTTGATTATCCGCACCTGATATCCTTTTAGTTACAACTACTAATTCTTGGGCATAAGGTAATGTCAACTGATATTCACCTAAGTTGTAGCCGCTGTTTGTAATTGCGATGAGCAAATATTGATAATCCTCATCTATGTCATTTTTCTTATGTATCTGCTTATAAATTTTAGCAGCTGCAATAAGTTCTGGCAGAGCAGCCGCATAGTCGTTCCTCTCAAGTTTTGAAACGCCTGCAATGTAATGCGCGTTATAAGCATCAAGTGGGGAATCATTGCGTTGCCCAAATGCCATTGTTGGCTCATCTTGGGTTTTGATTTCATCTTCAATTTGGAGATTAGTTCCTTCTGCCAATGACACATTAAATGCCAGGCATGCAATCAAAATAAAGAAAAATAGCTGTTTCATCGCCTTATATCTGATAATGTTTGTTCATTTTTCAACTTCTTTTGAGAGGTCGTGGATTTCCATGGTTTCGGGCGGGGTGTCGTGGGTTCCGCGCTTGGCATCGCCAGTGGTTTGCATGTAGGTGCTCTTGGGCATCGTCACTGCCGTCTTGTCGAGCTTGCTGGCTTGCTTGTTGGAACAGGTTTTGGCCTTTTTTATCGCTTCCTTCACGGTGCAATGTTGCGGTGTGTTCAAGCGATAGGAGACGTTGTCCTCGGTATCGTAGATCACGAGTTGTCCCTCGACGGTGATGTCAAGCCTGGAGCTGTTTTCCATTGGTTTCTTGAACTTGACTTTGCCTTTCTTCTTCTGGTCGGCAGTGGCGACAATCTTGTGCTTGGACTGGAAATAGACCATGTAGCGCTCGGCAGTGGCATAGTTAAATGCCACGAAGCACATCAGCAATAACACGAGTAGATGTTTGGTTCTTGTTTTCATTTTATAGGAGATTTTTATCGGTTAATATTCATGCTTTGGTGGGTGAGCGAACGGGCGTTGCGGGCGGCATAGTAGAATCGGTGGGCGTAGGGCAGCAGGGCAATGACCAGCAGCGATGGCAGGATGTCCACATAGACGTTGGCCCAGCGGAACAGGATGAACGCCACGGCTGTGAGTAGCAACGACCAGCACAGGTCGGTCAACGTGATGAGCAACCGCGAGTCAGCCAAATAGACGTTGCGCGCCACTGTGCGGTCAGCCACAGTGTCACGACACCAACACAGCGACAGCTCCAGCAATAGCGCCATCACGGCGGCAATGAGCCACGACCAGGGGAAGCCCACCAGCTTGACGTCGTGATGCCGCATCAGCGTGTCCAACGAGTAGGCGTGAATCGCCATCCCAGACAACTTGCCCACAGGAGTGGGGTGACTGTCGGCGGGATCGTCGTGCACGCCCACCAGCACAACGTGACCAGTCAGGTCATCGGCATGCTGGTCCAGCTCGGCACAGTTGACGATGCGGAAGTCGGTGGCGCCATAGTCGATGGTATATTCGCGATTCTGGGGCAATGGGCAACCCAAGCTATTGGCGATGGCGGCGGCAAACGACCATTCGCGCTTGCCGTTCACCTGCTGGCTCACCGTGTAGGTGCGGATGGGGCGCCCCGCCATGTTGTCGGTCAGATTGCTATAACCGTGCATCAGGCTATCGGTGACAAAAAACGAGTTGGCGACCTCGGTGAACGCCTTCGTCTGTTCGTTGTAGGTGGGCAGTTCGCTGGCAAACACGGTCACATCCGACACCTCGTCAGCAACCTCGCGCAACACTTGGTCACCAGCAGGATCCTTCGCGCGACCAAAGTGCAAATCCACGCCTATCGCCAACGGTTGCAGGTCGTAAATGTCTTGCAGCAGTTGAGCAATGTCGGAGCGGTCGGTCAGCTGGCGCATATCCACCAGGGTGATGTGCTGGTTCTCGGTGTTGGTGTGGAAGCAGTTGCGCTCCGCGTAGTAGAAGATGTCGAGCAGGGACAGATTTTTCATCGCCGTGCCCACGGGTTTGAGCAACGGCAAGTGGAACGTGCATAGTCCCAACACAGCGATAATGAGAGCGGTCAATGCCACCACCCACAGGTGTCCATTATGTATCAGTCGTTTTAACATCATCGTTTATAGGTTATTAATTAGAATCGAGGAGGATGAAGGAGGCCCAGTATTGCGGGGAGTTCCATTTGCCACCGTCGGTGGTGCGGAGGTGGTGTTGGGCACTTTGGAAGGCGTCGCGCTTGGTTTTGCCGGCGACCAGTTGGCGGTAGAACTCTGTCATCAGGATTTCGGTGGCGGTGTCGTCAACGGGCCAGAGGCTCATCAATAAGGTCTGCACGCCAGCTTTCTTGAAGCCACGTTGCAGGCCGAAAACGCCCTCGCCGCTACCCAAGTCGCCCAGGGCGGTTTCGCAGGCACTAAGTACTGCCAGGTCGCAGCCGCGCAGATCCACTTGCGCGATTTCTTTGGCGGTCAATACGCCATCGTCAACGCCGTCCACGGTTTCGGGGTCATCGCCGAGGACGTTGTTGGCACCCGCCATCATCAAGCAGCTGCGGGTGAGGGCTTTATCCTCTACTGAACGGCTGTCATCACCCATGCGGATAAACGACGCCTTGTGGTTAAGGTCGGAAGCGTCAGGCGTGTAATACCTGCCGTGGGTCGAGAGGTGGATGATTGCTACACGCTTGCCACTCAACGCCTTGAAGCTCTCCTCGGTGGCGTCGTTGTACTCAAGCAGCGTTGACGATGGCAACAACTTGTGGATAGCCTCCACCTCACGCTTGGAGCCCGTCAAGTGCCCCACCTCGCCGCGCAACGAGTTGCCGCCACGCAGGGCGGGCACGCTGTTGTAAGCAAACATCGTCTCGTCATTCTTGGTGGTCTGTGCCTTCTCCGCCAGCGTTTTTAGGCTCGTATTATAATTGATGTCGCCATACAGCACAGCGCCATTCCCGCGCTCATGCTCGCGGTTCACCAGCTCACGTGTTGACGATAGACGGTAAATGTTATACGCTTCCATTCCAGGTAGATACTCAATGCCCAATCGGTGCAACTCGCCCGATGGCGCAAAGTAAATATTCTTCACACCCTTTAGCACGTCACTTAACGACCCCCAAATGACTTCAGTCATCGCCGGGTCTGCGGTAAACGCCGCCCTATCATCCATCTTGAGCTGCTTCTGCTCAAACATCGTCACCATCCGCGGCATCGCATCGTTTTTTCTCAACGTCAACGCGATATACATCACGCTATCACTGTTCTCCATCGGGAACGACAAAAACTCAACCGCAATATCATCCTCTTTAAGATTCCTTTGCACATCCTGCCACGTCAACCTCAAATTCCGCGTAAAATCCCCAAACGCCGTTGACATCCTCGCCAATTCACGCTCTTCTTGTTCTATTACCGCCCTCAACGAATCACAATCCATCTGCCGCTTATCAAATGATTTTTCCAACTCTTTATTCAGCATCACCTGATGATTTCTCAATTCATCAAATTTCGTTAGTGCGGCAGCATTGCCACTCTCTTGAATGAGTTTCCGCATCTCCGTTTCCGCATTCAACAATAGGCCTTTAGCAAATAACGCACAGTTATCATACACCACCCCCGCCTGTGTCGGCTCATTAGCCCGATAAAACAACCGTGGATAAAACGTTGTAAACCCATATTCATGTGTATTCCAAAACATCATTCGCTCAGTTGAATTTAACCCAGCAAAGTTTGATAGCACATGATTGCGAGTGACATCCATTGCGCTTTTTGCAAATTTAGTTGCCATACTGTAGCTCCCTGAATTAACATAATAGCCAGCGAGATTATTCAGCAACGTGGCATAGTTAGGATGCTCCGTGCCGAGAACTTTCTTACAGATTTCTATCGCTTCCGTACGGAGCCGTACCGCCTCACTGTAATTGTCCAGATGAGAGTAATAGCTTGCGAGGTTATTCAGCGATATGGCGTAGTCGGGATGCTCCGTGCCGAGGGCTTTCTTGTAAATTTCCATCGCTTCCGTACTGAGTCGCACAGCCTCGTTGTAGTTGCCAAGATCGGAATAATAGCCAGCGAGGTTGTTTAGCGACAAGGCGTTGTCAGGATGCTCAGTACCGAGGACTTTCTTGCGGATTTCCATCGCTTCCGTAGCGAGCCGCCCAGCTTCATCATAGTTGCCAAGATACGAATAATAAGTAGCAAGGTTATTCAGCGATATGGCATAGTCTGGATGCTCAGTGCCGAGAAGTTTCTTCTCGATTTCCATCGCTTCCGTACCAAGCCGCACCGCCTCACCATAGTTGCCAAGATGCCAATAATAAGTAGCGAGGTTAGATAGTGACTTGGTGTAGTTGGGATGCTCCGTACCGAGGACTTTCTTGCGGATTTTCATCGCTTCCGCACCGAGGCGTACAGACTCGCTATAATTGCCCAGTTCGGAGTAATAGCCTGCAAGGTTGCTCAGTGATGTGGCGTAGTCGGGATGCTCCGTGCCGAGGACTTTCCTGCGGATTTCCATCGCTTCAGTACCGAGACGCACCGCCTCACTGTGGTTGCCCAAATGAGAGTAATAGTTTGCAAGGTTGCTCAGTGATGTGGCATAATCGGGATGATCAGTGCCGAGGACTTTTCTGCGGATTTCCATCACTTCTGTACCGAGACGTACCGCCTCACTATAGTTGCCGAGTTTAGAATAATAACTTACGAGGTTGTTCAGCGACAAGGCATAGTTGGGATGATCCGTGCCGAGGATTTCCTTAGAGATTCCCATCGCTTCCGTACCGAGCCGCACAGCTTCACCATAGTTGCCAAGATCGGAATAATAACCAGCGAGGTTGTTCAGCGATATGGCATAGTCGGGATGCTCCGTACCAAGAACTTTCTTGTGGATTTCCATCGCTTCTGTAGCGAGCCGCACAGCCTCACCGTAGTTGCCCAATTTAGAATAATAACTTGCGAGGTTGTTCAGCGACAAGGCGTAGTCGGGATGATCCGAACCAAGGACTTTCCTGCGGATTTCCATCGCTTCTGTATCGAGCCGCACAGCCTCATCATAATTGCCCAATTTAGAATAATAGCCAGCGAGGTTGTTCAGCGACAAGGCGTAGTCAGGATGCTCCGTACCGAGTACTTTCTTGTTAATTTCCATTGCTTCCGTTCCAAGGCGGACAGCCTCGTTGTAATTGCCCAAATGAGAGTAATAGCTTGCGAGGTTGTTCAGCGACGTGGCGTAGTCGGGATGATCCATGCCACGGCGATTCTTTGTTATAGTTACATATTCCTTAGCAAATGGTAGTCCCATTTGATAATTCGATGATAGCTGTGTACAAATCGCTATTATTCCCAACAGCATTTGATAACCTTTATCTTTCTCTACATTATAGCGTTGCTTATAAATATCGGCTGCAGCAATTAGTTCTGACAAGGCAGAAGTATAATCTTTAGCTTTAAATTCTTCGAGCCCTGTATTGAAATGTTTAGTAAAGTTTTCTTTAGTCGCTGCCTCGGTTTGGGCGTTTACGAGGTGGATGCTGAAGCAAAATAGCAGGGATAATATGACAAGTCGCAGTTTCATGTTTAATGTCTATTTTTTGAAAGAATGGTTTTTCAAGGTGCAAATGTAGGGAAAAAAGTTGAGGTAATGCAGGGGGTGGGGAAAAAAGCCACCAAATGGGAAAAAGGTGGAGGGGTAGCCCTCTCCTGGGGTGGTGGGAGGAGGGGGTTAGTAGGTTTTGAGGTAGCCGTGGTAGGTGCAGCGGAGGGCTTCGTAGAGGCCATAGAGGACAGCGCCGTAGAAGATGAGGGTGCCGCCTGTCAGGGCTGTGAGGCCGATGCCGCCTGCCACCCATGCCAGTCCTGTCCAGATGCGTCGCCTGAAAGCGCTGCGCAGTCCGCTGATAACGGCGTCCACTGCGATGGCTGCGTCGCTGTAGGTTCCGCCTGCGTTCACCAGTTTGTTAATCACCTGGCTGCGCGACTGTTTGTTTTCCATCAGGTCGTCGGCAATGACGCTGACGATTTGTTCACTGTTGCGGTCGAGGGTTGTGGTCTGAGTATTCATTGTTGTTTGTCGATTAAATGGTTGATAAATGTTGTTTGTTTGAAACTTGATACCACAATGCCCGAAAATGTAAACATCGACCGCGCAAAAGCCCGTGAATAGCAAAAAAGCGCGCGTGGAAGTGTTACATTTCAAAAAGTTTACCTACCTTTGTGAACACAATTCAACTGAAATCGCATATCAATGAAGAAATTCCTAATCATAGCCCTGGTTGCCGCACTGGCGCTGTTGCCCATGGATGCCAACGCCCGCAAACCCACCCGGGGCAAGCAGCGAACCACTGCCGCCACGCAACGCAAAACGAAGCGGGCGTTCATGGTGGGTATATCCAATTATCGCGCCAATGGTCGCGATGCGTGGGGCAACATCCACGGCGCCGAGGACGTGGCGATGCTCAAGCCCGTGCTGGCGCAGCAGGGCTTCGCGGTGACGGCGTTGACCAACGAAGACGCGACCTACGCCAACATCAAGAAGCAGTTGACTGCCTTTGTGAAAAACACCCGCAAGGGTGACATCGTGTATCTGCACTTTTCGGCTCATGGTCAGCCCGTTGAGGATGGCTTGAATGGTATGAAGAAGGACGAGGCAGACGGCTGGGACGAGTCGATTGTGCCGATTGATGCAGGCAGTCGATACCAGGCGGGGCACTATGTAGGCGACAAGCACCTGACCGACGACGAGTTGGAGGCCTATTTCGAGCAACTGCGCAAGAAGATTGGTCCCACGGGGGCGCTATACGTCATCATGGATGCCTGCCACGCTGGTGGTGGGTCACGGGCGGCAGATGAGCAAGGCACCGTGCGCGGCAGCAACGAGGGATTGTCGCGCAGCGGGGCCGTGTTTGACCCCAGGAGTGGCGATCGCAAACGTCATTACGACCTGCCCAAGGGTAACGGTCTGGCACCAACGCTGTTCCTCGAGGCATGCACCTCGCAGCAGCGCAATCACGAGCTCAGGATCGACGGCAACGAGGTGGGCTCGCTGTCCTACAACGTGAAGTGCGCCCTGCAACAGCATCCGCTGGGCAAAAACGTGACGCAGTTCAAGACCGACGTGCAACAATCTACCCAGCAGCCTGGTCGCTGGCCCAGCCGCCAGACGCTGGTCGTGGAAGAGTAAATCAAGCGAAAAATTATGGAAACATTATCACATAAACTCAACAAATTCCTGTCGGACTGCCGCGACAAGACGTTTGCCTATATGCGCAAGCGATTTGACGGGCTGGACGACGAGTCGCGCCAAGACGTGTTCCAGGATGCGTCGATGGCGCTGTTTGACAACATCGCGAACGGTAAATTCCGCTCGGGCGATGCCTCGATGTACACCTACTTCCTCTCCATCGTCAATAATCAGGCCAACAAGGCGGTGAGGGGCCTGGGCAAGACCGTCTCGATGGACGAACTGGTCCGCGTCAAGCCGAACGAAGAGGACGATTTCCAGGACGAACAGTTGGACAAACTGATTGGCCTGTGCGATGACGACGCGGTGCAGAACGAGGACGTGCATCACCGCTTACAGGTGCTGGTGCGTGCCATCACACAATCGCTCACCGACAAGTGCCAGGAGTTGCTGTGGGGACACTATGGCGACAACCTGACGTGGGAGACGCTCGCCCAGATGAATGGACTGGCAAACGCAAATGTGGCAAAAAGTTCGGCCAACCGCTGCCGCAGCCAGTTCAAGGATAAGTTTAACGAATTAAGTGCACGACAGTATGAAAACCGATAACATTGAACGCATAGAACGCTACCTGCGTGGACAGATGACCGAGGACGAGGCGGCTGCCTTTGAGCAGGACGTCCGTCAAGACGCCGAGTTGCGCGACGAGGCTCGCGCCACCGCACGGATGATCAAGGAGATGCGCCGCCAGCGCGCCGAGCAGGCACAGGAGATTGTCGAGGATGTGCAGGCGGCTGTTAACGCGCCTGCCGCTGCGAGTGAAATTCCGTTTGATGTGGATGTCCCCGCGGCTGCTGCAAGGAGATCCGCGGCCAAGGTGGCTTCTGCAAACCCGTTTGCACGTTTCATGAAATACGCAGCATCCATTGCGGTGCTGTTGTGTCTGTCGTTGGGTGGACTGCACTTCTACGGCACCAACAAGACCAGCAAGTTGTTTGCCCAGAACTACCAAACCCTTGAGCTGACCGCCTCGCGAGGCAACGGTCAAGCCGCCATGGAGTTAAAGGAATTGTTTGACAAAATCGGCACCACCGACGGCAAGGAGCTGGGACTCACCATATACCAGCTGCAACAAGCCTACAAACAGACCCGAACCAGCTACGACTATGGGGAGTACATCTACGACATCCAGTGGTATATGGCGCTGGGTTACCTCAAGAAAAACGAACTTGGCAAGGCTCGTCAACTGCTCAGCCAGATCATTCAAGAGAATTACTCCGACAACCCATACCTGCCCCGCGCCATCGCCCTCTACGAGGAAATCCACAACCTCTACTTCCTCTAATCCATCTCCTTCATAAGACACCCCTTATTGAAGAGCTACACAAAATAATAATGTAGCCTGGGATGAGAACTACCATAGCCCGAAGAGGTAGAGGAGGGCGAGGGCGAGTTCGGCAGCGATGATGCCGATGCTGATGGAAAAGATGATGCGGAGGCGGTGGAAGGTCTTGCGGCCGAAGTATGCGCCGTCACCGTGGCTGATGATTTCGTAGCATCGGTCTCTGCTCTTTTCGGCCACTTGATTGATGCTCTTCTTGTGCTCCTCCAATATGCGTTTTTCCTCCTCCAACAGTGCGTTGTAGGCATCCTCTAACTGCTTGATACTCGCATCGTCAAGTTGGTGTGTGATAGTAACCTTCTGGGCCTCCTCAATAGCCGTCTTGATGCCTTTTGCGGCCGTGTCGGCGTTGTTGGCGGCAGTGGTCAGGGTGCTTGTCGTGTTCTGGATGGCAGTAGTTGCTGCGGTGAGTTTCGCGACCTCGCCCTTGATGGCTTCCACGTCGGTAGTGATGTGTTGCAGCTGTTCTGCCAGGTTGTTTTGCTGCTCCTTGACTTCTTCTTGCTTGTCGATTTGCTCGACCAGTTTGCTATATTTGTTGCTCATAGTGTTATCGTTTTTTTAGCGGGTTCTTCTTCTCTTTATCGGCTTGCACAGCCAGCTGGCATGTCGGGCGCAACGGCGTGCCCAGTCACGGTCGTCCTCGTCCTTGCTCTTGCCCCAACCAGATGGCGTGCTACCTCCGCCGCCGCTGGATTCCGACATGGCGGTGGCTGCATCAACATAGTTCTTGAACAGCAGCAGGGCAACGTTCAGGACATCATCGTGCGACGCTGCATCATTGTTGACCTCGATGGCCTCGTCCATCGCCTTGTAGGTCTCCATGGGCATCTCGATGCTATAATCCTTGCCGTTAACCGACAGCTGGCGGGCGAATACAGATGGCACATCTGGCGTGGTGTGGGCAACCACAGGCCGTTGAACAGCACGACTATCCACCACCGTCGGGCGATAGGTAACAGTGACTGTAGTGGGTTGCACGACCTTAGGAACGGGATGGAGCTTGCGCCAAGTGCCTTCCAGTTTCGACACCATCAGGTTGCGCCCTGTGCCCAGAATGGAGGACTTGAAGCGGGAGTTACCACGCATCACGGTGTGTACCCATGCAGCACGCCCTGCTTGTCGCGTTGCTCCTTCACCTTGTAGCCCAGTAGCTCCAGGTGACGTTTATACACGCTCCAGCTGTAACGTGGCATCCGCTCAAGCACCGACAGGCAGGCTGCCGAGACCTCCTGCACATGGGCATTGTGAATGTCCTCGGGCAGTTCCCAACCGCGCTTGACGTTGACGGCGTGGGCAGCCCTTGTCGCACGCTGGCCAATGAAGGAATCATTGATGAGGTTGCCATCCAGGTCAATGCGGTTGATGAGGATGTGAAGGTGCGGGATGCCCGACTTGGCAT
>Ga0065708_1040246_pt1 | contig 12703 bp, 24 predicted proteins | sample Hoacrofraction12_2_FD_59095 | JGI IMG/M metagenome (GOLD analysis project Ga0065708, IMG submission 59095) | Hoatzin crop microbial communities from Cojedes, Venezuela, sample from fiber fraction 12 v1 | ecosystem: Host-associated > Birds > Digestive system > Esophagus > Crop | place: Venezuela... | reverse complement strand
CAAGGTCGGCATGCAAAAAGTCGTTACCACCTGTGGTAACGTCATCTGTGGAGCCGTCCGTGCAAAGGAGACGCTGGAATGGATAAGCAACGATATCTTCGGAAAGGTCAAGCAGACCAAGTACGGACAAAGTATCGCTGACGGTAAAACGACTATATCCATAAACGAGAATCTGGAGAGTATGCTACCTCCAAGTAAAATTTCCGATATGCCTACCGGATGGCTTGCAGGACAGACCGCAAAAGACTTTATTGCAACCGACACATCGAAAAAGAAAATCAATCTGGAAGACTCAGCCGAGTTTCAACCTACCAAATTTTTCTGTAAAACCAACTTTAACATGAAAGAAATCAAAAATGAGGAAGATCACTATTATGAAATACCTAAATTTTATGATTTTGGCTCACAGGAAAGAAAAGAGGAAATCCTTATGCAGAATTTCCGTAAGGTCAATGATGAGATTAAAGCTATGTGCAAGGAAGTCTTAGATAAACAGGTAATATATAAAAGTAATAACTAATGACTATACTCTTCTACCGCAGTGATTATCTTTACGCAAAGGTACTTCAAAAAATACATTACTTAGCAAGAAAATCTACGCTTTTCTTGCCTAAACGTACTAACAAATTGTCGAAGTACCCCTATCGCTACAAGATAACCCCTGCTGTGGGGAAATTATATTAAAATAAAAAGAGTATAAAATGGAAAAATTAAAAGAAAAAACAGAAGAAATCTTCGACAAGACAGTAAAAGAATTAAGACTAGAGATGATGAAGATGATAAATAAATATAGCAATGGTGGTCAGACAGAATATACACCTTATGCTATAAACCGTGCTCTTGCACAGATTATGATGATTACAGAAGATGAAATATTAATAAATGACGGAATAGAAGATGAAATCCGTACCAAAAACATACAAAAAGAAGCAAGAGAACTTATGATAAATCGTCTAAACACGCCAAAATAAATTATATTCTTCCCTAAGGCTAAATTTACAAGCATTTAGAGGGAGTTTCGACCGAAAAATATAAAATTATGAACGACTACAAAATTTTAAAAAAGCAGAATAAATCTTTCTGGTCAGGAAAGATGAAGAATTTAGAGACTTTTACAGGCCTGAAAGGCTCACAGACCTATACAGGTGAGTATTATGCCGAAAGAATCGACAGGAACACAATACCAGATGGTAAATATCTGTATTTCATACGGCATACACCTCAGTCAAGAATGGTACCGGAGGCAATCACAAAAGACGCTACGCTTAATTTTATGGCATCATTCGTTACTGACAAAGAAATAGAGTTCAGCGAAAATAATACTATCCTTATCAACAACTACGAATGGCTGAAATACGAGCTGGAGATGATCGATCCGCTAATCAGTAAGACCACCGATGAAAAGGAAAAAGAGTATTATAAGGCATATAAACTCACCTTGCAGCACATGCTGGAGAAAATGCCGGAAAAAGAAACAAAACAGATAAAAAGAAAAAGATAAACAAACAAAATTATAAGACTATGTTAGATTACACAAAAACGAAGACTTTAGGAAGTCTAAAAAACATCTTAATTACAGCCATCATAGACGGAAAGGAAACAGATATTAAGGCTGAAATGTCCGATTATCGGATATCCAGTGACACTTTGCCCGAAAATAAGTATCTCTATACCGTTCAGCACTCAGAAGATGATGACTCATATCCTGAACGGATAATGAATAATGCCTTCGTCAATTTTATGTCAGATATTATCACCGACAAACCGCTTGATATACCTATCGAAGGTATAGAAATTAAAGATATCAAATACATAAGAAATGAATAAAGAAAATATATTCTTCATAATAGACTCTCTTGATGACGTAAAAAATCGTCTACAACAGTGTACGGCAGATACCAATATAACAACAGACGTTATGTCAGCATACCTTGCGGCACTAGGACACATTGAATCTGCCATTGTCTATATGAAAGCCATCAATCCTTTAAATAATAATAGCAATGAGACGAATACTATTTAGAGCCCTTACCTTAGATGAAGGTAAACCTGTATATGGGCTACCTTCATATAAAAATGAGCAGCTATATATTGGCAACATACCCTGTAATGAAGATTCTTTGTCAGAATATACAGGCGTAAAAGACAGTAAGGGTCAGGAGATATTTGAAAATGACAAAGTATTTATAAATATCCGAAATGATAAAGAAAACACTCATTTCCGTACCCGTATGACAGTTGTATATAAGAACTCGGCTTTTCGTCTACAAGGTGGCACTAGTTATTATGATAACAAAGTATTAAGTGATGTCTTAACCAATTCAGGAGACGAACAATTCTCACTTACACTCTCTCTTTAAATGGATCCACTATACGATGCAATAAAGATAATGCTTTTAGTCTTTGCTATAACAATCATAGTAGAGATAATCATTATCAGGGTTCTCGTAAAGCGAGATGAAATAAATAAGAAAAAAAATAAATCTTCTCATGATGATAGATGAAATTAAATTTAGAGGAATAGACGTTCAGACAGGTGATTATAAATACGGATTACTTGCTAGTCACAGTAAGGTTTCCTTAGACCCAAAGGAAGACCTAATACCCGTACCTCACATTGGTGGCTATGAAGTCTTGCCAAATTCCATATCACAATACATAGGCATTAAAGACTCCGACGGCAATGATATCTACGAAAATGATGTAATTAAAATTACTCTTCACAATCAATTAGCCGACCTGCATCTTGATTACGAAGGAAGAATCATCTACGACAAAACAGCCTATCGCATCATCGGAACAGGTTCTTTCCTCGATAATACACCTATCGGTGAGATTAAAACCACATTTCAGATAAAAGTTATCAAAAATGGCGAAAGAAACAACAATAATTAAAAAACGCACCGCCCTTCAAAAAAGGGAATTAAAAAGCATTAGCGGCAGGAAGGTCGTCCTTCGCTGGGCTACGGGTGTAGGCAAATCCAAAGCAGCCATTGAACTTATGAAAAACTATAAGGGTCACACGCTACTTATCGTAGCAGAGATTCTACATAAAGACAACTGGCAGAAAGAATTTGATAAATGGAATTTTAAGGGTGATGTAACCATTGAATGTTATGCTAGCCTTAAAAAACATATCGGTGAGAAATGGGACACTATCATTCTTGATGAAGCCCATCACACCTTTACCGATAAGCGTATTAATGTTCTCACTTCAATGAGATACGATAATATTGTACTCTTATCAAGTACACTAAGCTATAATCAGATGCAAGCAGCAGAAAATATCTGGGGAAAATTCGAGGTAAGTACCATAACACTTAAAGATGCCACAGATGAAGGAGCCCTTCCGGAACCTGAAATCAATGTCATTTATTTTGACCTTGACGATACCAATAAATGTTACGAGTATCAGATGGGCAAAAAGAAGATTATGGTCACTCAGAAGAAATACTACGACCTCATTGACGATAAATACGAGTATTATAAAGAGCGTTTTGACGCATACCAGGATAACGGCAATAAGATACAGATGCTCCGTGCCGCAGGTGAAAGAAAGAAATTTATTGGCTCCATCAAAGAATCCCTCGCAAGAGATCTATGTCAGAAACTAGACAAAAAAGGCATACGTTATATCTGTTTCTGCACTAACATAGAACAAGCAATATCTTTGGGTGGTGACAGACAAATCAGCTCAAAAAATACACCGGGTAAGAATAGATTTATCATGAATGAGTTTGACACTCACAAGATAAACTCTCTTTATGTTGTATCAATGGCTAATGAAGGAATGAATTTAAAGGACATCGAGCGAGCCGTTATCGTACAATTAGACGGCACAGTACGTCTTTTTATTCAGAAATTTGGTCGTTCTATGCGAGCCACTAAGCCTATACAGTATATCTTATGCTGTAATCAGACACAGGATGTCAAATATTTCCAGCGTATCGCAAAGGAAGTAGATGAAAATCATATCCACCTATATAAAGTTGACGAATATTTAAATTCAGACATAATATGATAAATATAATGAAATTATTACATTCAAAAAAGAATACAAATAATAAAAAGAAGGTCTACATATCAGGACCAATCAAACACAAAAACTTTACAGAAGTAAGGCACACCTTCGACAGAGCCGAAAGTTTAATTAAAACATATACGACCCTGGAGCCTATAAATCCCCTTAATAACGGTATAAAGCAGATTGAAGGTGATACCAACTGGCAAGAGCACATGCGTGAGGATATCAAAAATCTCTGTTCATGCGACTATATAATGTTTCTCCCAGGTTGGACAGAAAGCAAAGGGTGCCGCCTAGAACTGGATATAGCAGCCAGCATAGGCACAGAAATATTACTCATCATCGAAGATGAGAGTGACTGGAATAAAATTAAACAATTATAAACATGGAAGAACAATATAAATACTGTATAGAAATAGATTATACATACACTTACAAAAAAACGAAACAGGCAACCTACACAGAAGTAGACGCTATCTTTGACACAAAAGAAGAAGCCTATAAATATCTAGAAGAAAATTATAAAAAATACATTCAAGCTGAAATTGATAGAGGATACCCAAAATTTAAAGAAGCATCGCTTATATTATACGAAAAAAGCGAAAAAATAAAAAATTTAATCATAGAACTAGAAGGCAAAAAAAATACTTTCATATTTAACAAAAAAATACCAATTAAACTATTATATAAAGTCACAAAACATAATTTTAAAAAATCAGAAATTATAGAAGATTGGGATTTTATGCACAACAAAAAAATAAACAAAACTCAAAATGGCAACTAAAAAAGAAATACACGATAAAATATTAGAATTAAAGGATTTATCCCTTAAAATGAAAGCCACTCTCGAGTGGCTACATGATAACGATGAAGAAGACCGTATAGCAGGAGAAAAAGATTTATTTACATTATCTGAAATATCAGCAAGCGGTAAGACACTTGAACTCGGTATCGGCGATAAATCAGTCAAAAACATCATAAACGAGCGTCTAAGCAAGAATATAGACGGTACTTTTATAGCATTATACATAAAATAAGCACATGAATAACATACCTGATATATCGACACTAGACGAACTCACAGAGTACATCAACAAGGAAACAAGTGAAGATCAATACTCATTTCCGGCTACCGACGTATATATACTCTGTATGAAAAATAAATGGACCCTGACATACTCCAGCGCAACAGAAACATTAAAAATAAAAGATAATAAAGGAAATATATTAATTTACGAAGAACAAAAAAGAACAGCATTACTCACAAAAAAATCATAACTATGAATAAGTATATTGAAATCAAAGACGTAATTAACCTTTTCAAGGCAATCGCCATTCTCTATCCCGGAATTTTTAAATACAAGACACACGGACTAATCATAATTAAGAACGGCGAAGAACAAAAAGACGCAAATATTCAATTAGAACTCCATGACATCGACGAGTATTTCAGGGAAGAATTTGTAAGACTGGAAAATGATAAGGTCAACTACAAATTCACTCTCAGCACCTATGGTCTAAGAGCACTTATTAAGTATATCTTCCGTCTTTATGACCTTAGTACAATGTACAAAAAGTCAATCGAAGATCTGATAAGCAAAGCAGCAGAAAACCCGGCAACAATCACGAGACTTGTGCCGAAAGAACGTAGAGAAGAAAAATCAGATGTAATATTTATAGAAAAACTCCAAAAACAAGAAGAACTACGACAAAAGAACCTACATCTAAGCAAACAAACAAAAAAAGAAAGCACTAAAGATATAGATAAAGAAACTACCAAAGACGAAGACAAAAAAGCAAAAAAAGTAACTAAAAACGTATCAGTCAAAAGAGAAGAAAAACCAAAAGAAAACATAACAAAAAAAGATCCAGTAAAAAAAACTGCACAAAACAAAACTCCAACAAAAAAAACAACGGTAAAAAAATCCACAATCACTAAATCAAAAACAAAATGATAATATCCTTCTTAATACTATGCAGCTTTGTCTGCCTAATTTTTCCTAAGTGGTTATTTTTCCTGCCTGAAAGGTGGAAGAAACGCAAATATGCCTTACTGACCATTATTTTAGGATACTTTATCCTTTTCGATATAGTGCTCCTGACACCCGAACCTGAAATGGTAGGATATATAACAGTCGCAGTAGATATAATAATAGTAATAATTCTACTTCTGCTGAAAAAATACATCAAACCAATAAAAATAATACAAGCAGAAACTTTAATGGAAACAAATAAAAAAGGCTATTCCATTGTCCTTGACACAGAAACGACAGGGCTCTCAGCCACAAATAATACCTTATTACAGATATCTATGATAGATGCAGACGGCAATCTACTTATAGATAGCTATGTTAAGCCCACGAAAGACCATTATACAGGCAAAAAATTCACAAGTTGGAAGATTGCATCAAGAGTAAATAAGATTACCCCGGATAAAGTAGAAAACGCCCCGTCATGGAACGAAATTAAAGATGACGTACAACATATAATAGATGATGCCGATGAAATCATCGGCTATAACATACCTTTTGATTTGGGGTTCTTAGAATCACACGGCATAAATATAGACGAAAACAAAAAAATAATAGACGTTATGGACCTATATGAGGCTATGTACTGTAAGGTAAAACTCACCGAAGCAGCCGAGCATTATAACTATGACACAAGCAGCGCACACGACTCGCTGGAAGATGTAAAGATGACTCTTCACGTCTATAATAAACTCAAAGAAGAATTCACATATAAACAAGAAAATGACATACAACACGCATAAGTTTAGTTTTTGGTTTAACAATGCCCAGACCAATCTTTTTCAAAATGGATTTATTTTCAAAGAACTCATATTGTTGTAATTTTTTTAATTGGTCTGGAATCCCTTTCTCTGTCGTGAAGACAGGGGAAGGTTTTAGAAGAAGCATTATTTTTCATATACAAATTTTTATGTACACATTTTCCATTCGGTAGTCTGTGAAGATAGCCGAATTTTAAACAGAATCTTTTTATTACATAAAATATCTCAAACAAAAATTCACAAATCAGTTCGTGAGAATAATTAGTGATTGTAAAACATCCAAAAGTTGAATTTATTATAGTGTGTTAGTTACTACGTTGTGAAACGTGGTAACTTCTTTTAAACAGAATATTAACATTAAAAATTATATATTATGACGGAAACAATAAAAACTCACGAAATTACAGAAAAAGACTATGCCCAGTTTCTATCGGATTGGGATGATCTAAAAGGTATGATTGAAGATATAAGATATAGTTATAATATATCCATCATACACTACGGAAAGACAGAAGATGATATGTATTTGCTTAAATCCACTATTATCGAAAACCACAAAAAGGAAGACAGATACAAATTATCGGAAGATTTTTTGCAGCAATTCCTCAGCGACTGGAAGAAGCTAGAAAGGTCAATAGGGAAAATAAACACACTCTATGACATAGAACTGACAGATTATAATGTCATATATGCAAAACTTTTATCACTAAGGGCAGATATTGACAAATCATTATTAGAAACGGCAAGAAAACATTAAGACTATGGACGCAAAAGAATATTTCGGAACATTAAAATTTCATCTAAAAAAAGCGCAGGAAGCAGCACAAGAATTAGCAGATGAAACGAATAACGAGGAAGCAGACGTTATTATAGATAGCATTGACAATACTATAAGCAAGCTGCAAGAAATAAGAGATGACTTACAGAAATTTGTAGATAAAGCCAACAAAGAAGGCTTAGTTTGATACTAAGAACAAATAAGCAATAGAAAATGAAGAACTTACCGAATGTAAAGAACATAGAACTGATGATAATAGGCGATGAAAGATTCTTTAATATAAGAACAGACTAGCTCCTATTATGGTTGCACTCTTTATCTTTATGTAGCACTACATAGGTTATTTTGGAACAGGAATAACGATATTATTTATAGGTTGTATAGGAATGTATTTTGTTAAAAATAAAATAAATTGAATTATGTTAGAACCAATGGAAGATTGTAGATTAGTAGTAAATGACTATCAGAAAGAAGCATTAAAGACTGCTATTTATCCACAAGAGTTTAAGATTATTTATCCTGCTCTTGGTCTTGCAGGAGAAGCAGGAGAAGTTGCTGACAAGGTTAAGAAACTGATAAGAGACGATAATGGTGTCTTATCTGAGGAAAGAAGAAAGGCTCTTATGTACGAATTAGGAGATGTTGCTTGGTACTTAGCCGCGTTAGCAAAAGATTTAGGCTACGATTTGGAAGAGGTGTTTGGAAGAAATCTTGTAAAAGTACAATCAAGAAAAAAAAGAAATAAATTAAAAGGAAACGGAGATAACAGATAAATTATGTGGGTAGAAAGAACAAAAGAAGGGGATTTGCATCTATATGATACAAACCCAAGTTTACTCGTGAATAAAGAAGTTAAGGGTGTAAGATTGCCTATTTGGTTCTGCCCTGAATTAGAACGTGGATGTTCGCAAGAGGTAAGGGATATTAGAATAGAATTAAAAGATTGATTATGGAAAAAATATTACACCTTGTGCTCAAATCCGAATGGTACGACATGATTGAAGGCGGAGTAAAGACAGAAGAGTACAGAGAAATAAAGCCGTATTGGACTAAACGGTTTAGGAACTTTGACTTTACTCACGTTACCTTTCATAAAGGTTATACCAATGAAACAATGACATTTGAAATAAGAGGTTTTGAAATTGGTAAAGGGAACGAAGAATGGGGCGCACCCGATAAGGATGTGTATATAATCAAATTAAAATAGAATTAGAGGAAAGATTATGACAAACAAAGAAATAATACAAAGAGTAAGAGAGATTGCTGAAACATTAGACGCGGATGCAAGAGATTTCGTTGATTGTGAGAATAATGATTTTGAAGTCTTTATAACGTGCGTTAAAGACGCACGAGACGAATTGAATGAATTACTTAAAGAATTGGGAAAATAAACATGGTAGACGTTAAGGATATAGAGTTAATGATAATAGGCGATGAAAGATTCTTCAATATAAGAACAGACATCGCCCTACCAAACGTATCATGGTCTTTACTCCCTTACGAAGCGGACCTCCTTATTATGAATAAGAGCGGTTATATGACCGAATTTGAGATAAAACGTTCACTTGCGGACTTAAAACACGACTTTGACAAGCGCATTTTTCACTACTCAGAGCTCATAAGCAAGTTTTACTATGTCTTACCCATAGATATAGAAGATAAAACCTACAGGCTCTTTGAGGAGCATTTTGAGGATGAAAAATATATTCAGGTCTTTGGCGGGCAAGAAGGACTCTTAAAGCCATACCCCAATGTCATATTCTATGACGAAAAGGGAATACAAAGAGTAGACACCAAAGGACACTATCATGTAATGAGCAGATACAGGAAACTCTTTATCGAAGAAAAGCTCACGCTACTAAGACTCTTTTCGATAAGATACTGGAATTTAAGAAAGAAACAATGACCATGTTTTTTTTACACATATTATTAGATTAATTCTTTAATTGGTATTTATTATTCGTGAGAACAGTAAATGTCTTCAGACAAGTTTTTATTTAATTGTTAGTAATTAATTAGACTCATCTTCGTTGTGAAACGAGGATGTTTTTTTATAACAAAAAACTATAAACAAATAATCTAATCGTATTTACAGCTAGAATTTAATATGGACGATAAGCACCAATTTTCCTCCCTATAAGAAAATAATTCAGACACACAAATATCCAGAGTGGACTTTAATGGACTGAATACTAAAGACCATCAAAAGCCACAGATTATTAACAAACGACTACAACATTAAACACACTAAAAACTTGCATTATTGCGCAAGTTTTCTAAGTTTTCCACTTTTGCACCTAAAAAATATCCGAACCATTATCCGAACTTCCAAACTGTTTTCCAAACATTTATCCAAATAACCGAAATATTATCCAAACCGTTATCCTAACTTCTATCAAAATAGTACAAAGGAAATGGATGATATTTACTATGAGAAAATATTTCCCTCCCTATAAGAAAAAAAATCATACACACAAATATCCAAAGTAGACTTTCCTCCCTGAAAGAAACAAAATCCCTTACCTACAGCTATATTCAGCCACAAACAGGGGACAAAATGTTTCATAAAAAGCAACCAAATGTATTATTCAAAATCATCCTGTAATAAATAATCTCATACCGATAAACACCGAAAATGTACCTCTCCATCAGAAAATAAAGAATAAAACTCATTCTTCTCCCTAAAGCTACAATCAGTCTATCTTTTTAACTGCACCCAATAAAAACAGCCCCGCCACATAAAGTGGTAGGACTGCATGCGGGCACCGCTCGTTGAGAGACGGCTCATAGCCCATTCAACCTTAATAATCTTCTCCCTAACGGGATCCCCATGAAAAACACGTTACCATGAAGAGATACTGCAAAGGTACACTTTATTTTGATACAAAAACCCAAAATCATGATTTTTTTGGGAAAATATCATATAATATCACTAACTATCATAAATAATCACTATCTTTGCAACCAGAATGAATAATTATTATATTCATACACTTAAAAAATTTGAATGATTATAATTGTGATTTTACTGTTTTGTTCGTGAGAATAGAGCAGTTTTTTTTAGCCGAAGGGAAGAACATAAGGTATTATGTGCCATAATACCACCTAAGACAGAAGAATCAAGCCAGCAAAATATCCCTCTCCCTACGGAAAACCACAAACTTAAATTCCCAATTCGGAAAAATCCCAATTTTTCCTGGAAATTTTCCCATTTTTCCCACAAAAACGACTCTTAACCACCATAACACATACCCCATCCACAATCTGTGCCCGCCCACAACGCAGTTCGGTTCCAAGCGGAAACACGGTATCATTTGGTGGTAACTCTATCATAAGGTGGACTGCAACGACCTCTGGCTCAGGGTTTAGCATTTCTCCGTCTTCATCTGATAAGGGTGGTGACTTTACAATTAAAGTTACTGCAACGAAGAATTCTACCGATTATGATAACGTTACTACGTTAGGTACGGTAATTATTAAGTCTGGCTCTAAGACAGAAAAAGTGACCGTTAAACAGGCTAAGGCTACACCTTATCTTAATGCAAACAATATTACCGTTGGTTCTGGCTCAGGTTCTACTGGTTCTACTAGTGTAAGTTCTAGTCATACATGGTCTGTTAAAAGTACATCAGGAGATGTTACGGCAAGTAAGAGTGGTAACACGTTGAATGTGACTGTCACATCAGCAAATACATCTACTTCACAGCGTCAGGCTGGTACTGTAACACTGACTAATGGTAGGACCACTAGGACTATTACCGTATATCAGAGTGGTGCTTCATCATCAGAATCTGGTGGTGGTAGTTCTGGTGGAGAATCAAGTGGTGGTTCGGGAGGAAGTACACAAAAATCGAAAACAAAAACTATTTGGGATGCAGATCCTAATCCTTCAGTTAGTGTTTCATTTAATGATAATGATTTAATTTTAAATGGAAGTGTAAAAGTTAAAATATCTTTACTAGGAATATCTAAAGATATTGAATGGTGTGATGGTTATTCTGATTATATTGAAACATGGAGGTCAAAACTTACTTGTAATTTAAGTTATAAAGATGCGGGTGTATTTGATTATGGTATTTCTCATGTAGGTAGAAGTAGTACTGTTAGTGGTGTAAGTTTTTCTAAAACATCTGGTATTAAAGATGGAGAAACTATAACTATTACTTTTAATAATGCAAGTTATGCGAGTGTTTATGATGCTGTAAGAAGTGAACTTTCTAGTACAAATTGGGGTCCAGTAGAAGGTTTGGGTAATGGTTTAAGTCCTACAATAGGAGTTAGTTTAACACCTGTATATCCTTCTGGTTATGACTCAAGTACTTATCCTATTAATGATTCTTATCATACTGTTATAGTAAGACTTTATTAAAAAAAAAGGATGTGCCAAAATAGGCACATCCTCTCTTTTTGTTATTATTTTACAATTTTAATTCAGCAAAACTATGTGATGTTAAAACATTATATATATCCCAATTACTTCCTTGTCTTAAATCATATCCATCAGGATAATTAGTTTCCATAACAATTTCTACTAATATATAACCTATTTCTTCTGCATCATCACCATAATACTTTTGATAATTTTCTATAGCTTCTGTAACATCTAGATTTTTTAAAGTTATTGTTACATTTTCGCTACTTTCATAAATTGCCGAAGGGGAACTAGAAATATCATAAGTAAGAGGATTATTTTTTGTTGAAGTAAAATTATAAAGCTCATCATCCCCATCTTTATTAAGAAGTCTTACAGAAAGAACACGTGGATAACATGATAGTTTATCTCTATAGCTTTTTACATATTCATTATAATCTTCGACATAACCTACTTCATAAAAACCTAATTTCGCCCCACTCTTTAATGTCATTGTACCACTAATAATATTATTAGAGATAGTCAAATTACTATTTTTTATAGAAAATTTCCAACTGGCCCTATATCCTTGAGTTGTACTTCCTCCCGAATCATATAATAAAAAAAAGAAGGGCATTGCCCTTCCCTTTTTTTATATATTTCATTTTTCAATACTTAGTTAAATTTTCAATATATGTCTAAAATTCAACAATATACCATGTCATTGACGAGGATTTACCTCCTGTTAGAGGATCTTCC
>Ga0065708_1006937_pt1 | contig 12715 bp, 6 predicted proteins | sample Hoacrofraction12_2_FD_59095 | JGI IMG/M metagenome (GOLD analysis project Ga0065708, IMG submission 59095) | Hoatzin crop microbial communities from Cojedes, Venezuela, sample from fiber fraction 12 v1 | ecosystem: Host-associated > Birds > Digestive system > Esophagus > Crop | place: Venezuela... | reverse complement strand
TTCTTTTTCATATTGCTAAGTTTTTAATAGTTGTTATTTAATAATCTTTTTACCATTCTTAATCACGATGCCATTATAGCTGTTGTTCACGCGCTGTCCTGCAAGATTATAGCTCTCACTGTTTGTTGCTGATACACTTACTGAAGAGATTTTTGTAGTGCCGTCAAAGTTGAGGGTAATAAAATTGCTCTTTGCGGATGCTGTTACAGAGGCTGCCGGGATATAAGCTTTGCCTGCTTTCACTGTCTTTGAGTTCGAGGCGTAGTAGAAGCCGGGAGTGCCGCTCTTAGCTCCGAATACATAGTCGCCCTCCTCGCAAGTGTATGTCGATGTAACTCCCTTGAGCAAATTGTTGCTGATAGCATCTGCTGACACAGCCACGGGAACAGAGTATGTGGTGCCTTTCTTTCCCTCAAGAATCAATCCTGTGCCTGCGGGCACTGCTGATGTTACTTTCTCTGTCGTTGCTGTGGTACCGTCGGCAGATGTTATGATATATGCCGTGAGACCGTCAACATTTGAAAAGTCGAGAGCCTGTTCGGCATTGCAGTAAGAGAGGTATCCGTAGTTATTGCCGAAAGTGATGTCAACACTGCTGCTTGCTGCTGTGGCCTCTACGCTGATGTCGTCTAAAGAATTTACAAAATCATATCTTATGCCGTAGGTATAGAATCCGATACGTGAGATGCTTGATACTTTGTTGGCGAAAGCGTCGGTGGAGAAGTTTTTCAAGTCGCCTGTAATTGTGGTACCTTTGCTGTCGGTTGACGATATGCTCAAGTCTGTAATCTTTTGATTATCGATGTCAAGAGTAACGCTTACGGTGATATCGCACCCCCTATTGTGGGTATCGCCTGTAAGTGCAAAAAATTCTCCCTCTGTAGTTGACTTCGTGTTGAGATACATATAGCCATGTCTTCCGCTGTACATAATCTCAAAGGCTTTCGTTCCCTCTGCATCAGCGAGATACACACTGGCGTAGGTGTCATCGGAATTGGAGATGTTGGTGGCGAAGGTGAACGTTGCCTTCATCTTGCCGCTGCTCACGGCGTTGAAAGTGGCATAGCAGTCAGAGCTGCGCGTCTCTCCTTTCACTGCCTCTCCGTAGGTGGATTTTAGTCTCCCTGCCTCTGTGTCAACGGCCTGTGTAACTGTTCCTTGTGTTGTGCCGGCCGTGAAGCCATAATCGGTGATGGCTGTTGACGTGCCTGTGAAGTCTTGTTTGAAGACTGTTGTGTACGTGTCGTCTGCCTGTGCAGACACCGCACCTGTCAACATTATAGTTGCGAGTGCGGAATGGAATAAAAATTTTCTCATTTGTTTGAAATTTAAAATGTTAATAAAAATAAATTATTTACTCTTTTTGAGTAGTCTGATGCTGAAGATATTTGGCAATGGCAGGTTTTCTGCCGCCTCAATTTTTATGGTGTATCGTCCATCATCCGCCTTGTTTAAGAAGATGTCTTTTTCGCAGAAGCCACGACCTTTGTCAATTGTCATCTCGGGCATCCTTTTGCCGTTTACAACAAGTTGGAAAGTTTGGTTCCGGCGTTTGTCTTTAATCATCTTTAGCCGGAGTATGCAATTGTCGGTTTTTTGTGTGTCGCAGAGGGTATATTGCACATATCCTCCTGCCTTCGCCCCTCTGAATCTCTCACCTCCGTATGTTGAGGCAAAAGAGTTGGCACTGTAGGCATAGTCGTGTCCTGCCTCGCTTTGCTGCTCTCCCGGTGATACGAAGTCTAATGTTTGTGCCGCAAGTCGGGCTGCCTCCTCTTCCTGTTTGGCAAGGTCGCTATGGGCATATTTGTTGGCTGTGGCCTGATACCAATAGCACATATATCTGCGATGATGAATGCTGAAAAACGGCTTCAGGAGGATTGTCCCTGATGTGTTTGTGGCATTGTCGATGGCGAAAAGCAGGCTGTCGGCATTCACCGTCTGGACGTTGCTTATCACGTCTTTGCGCTCTCCGATGAGCATTGGGGCCTCTGTGAGCCGCCGTGCCACAGCCATGTTTCCCGGTGCATGGTCCATACGTCCCTCCCCGGCATATTCGTTCTTCAGGTCATCACCTCCGGCTACTCCTCCGAGAAGCACCGGACCGTAGAAGAAAGCGATGTAGTCGTCGAGACCGGGGCAGGTTTCAAAACGCAACGACGTGGGGTAATCCACTTGTATCACATCTCCGCTCTTCCAATGTCGGCAGATATGTGCATAGCCATCGATTAACTCCGCATCGTTGTTGCTGTTGTTACCCTGAAATATCAATTTACCATTCACACGTATGGCGTAGTTGTCTGACCAAGAGGGTTTTCTCACCGCCACTGTGTAAGTGCCTGATTTTCCTGTTGTGAGTTTCGACTTCCACCCGTATGGGAAGTCTGTCTGCTGTGTTATCTCAAATTTTTTATTCCGTAGTCTGCTGGCGATAAAGAGGTTTACAAAAAGTGTGTCATCGCCTTTGTGGGTATAGATATATTGCGCATATTTGGAATGGTTTTCCATTCCTGTCCCCACGCAGCACCACATAGCTTTATTCACTTGTGAATAGATACGGTATCCTAAGGGCCGTAGTGTGGTGAAATACACATATCCTCCTGTTTCCGGATCTTGAGTTGACAGGATATGGTTGAGCATGACTTTCTCGTAGAAGTCTGTCAGCTGTTGTCTGTTGCCGTCTCCGTCGGCAAGCATCTCCGTGAGTTTAAGCATATTGTTTGAGTTGCAACTCTCTGGTCCGTCGAGTTCTGTGATATATCTCTCCGGGTGCTCGGAGTTGAGGAAATGCTCGTGTATGCTGTTGCCACCGATGCACACGGTGCGGTTGTATGCGATGTCGTTCCAAAAATTCTTTACCGCCCGTGGATAGTTGTCGTCGAGATGGTTCTTGGTGAGTTGGTAGATTCTCTCGAAACCTATATATTTAGGTATCTGCGTGTTGGCATGGTATCCGTCGAGGAAATGCGGGTTAAGTTCTTGCATGCCCTCAATCATCGCCTTTTGTGAGTACTTTTTTGCCGCCAAGAGGAAATTAATGTCACCGGAAAGATGGTATGCGTCGGCCAGCACCTCATTCATACCCCCGTATTCCACGTTTAGCAGTTCCTGCATATCGTTGTCAGACACCTCTTTAATAATATCTGCTGCCCAATGGCTCATTTTCAGAAATATCCGCAGTGCCTTTTTATTCTCGGCATACACGTATGCGTCGCGCAGTCCTGCGAGTATTTTATGCTCACAATAGAAAGGCACCTGTCCTCTCACATTGATGAAAGGTTGGATATCGCCTTTGTATAGAGCCTGCCATACTTTCTTCAGTGGCTGTCCTCCGATGAACCCCCGCATTCCCGTGGTGTCATTATCAAACACCCTTTGGCATTTGTCGAGGTAATCCACGATATATTCTATGCGCTCATTAAGTTGTGCGGCGATATTTTTGTCGTGACAGGCAGCCATGGCCAATGACAGGGCTGTTAGATAATGCCCTCCCACGTGTCCGTCGAGGTTGAAACCTCCACTGCCCCAATTGGGAAACGACGGGTGCTTCTTCTGCCACTCCTCATCGATACCAGCCTCTTTTATATAAGGTGTGAGCAGACGGTCGGCATCATAGCTGAGCAAAGTGCGGATGTTTATGTCCATAGCTTTCTTGAATGGTGAGCCGGCAGACAATTCCACCTCGTGGAGGTTGAAATGTGAGGGATAGAGAATACTTTGTGCTTCCGCCACTGCTATAACCCCAAAGAGCAGGAGCAGTGTGGTGGTGGCAAGGTGCCACAACCGATGATGACTGTTGTTCATGATTTCGTGTTTCATTTCCTTTTTTTGTGCAAAGTTAGCACAATAACAATTATATATAATGTAAGAATGTACGCATAGTATGTAATTCCATAAGCGATTGAAAAAAACCGTGTTGTGTCAAATCGTCTATGTCAAACGTACATTTTTACATTTCTGTTTCCTGTTTTCGCCGTACCTTTGCAACCGAAAACAACAGTCTGATATGGCTGTGCAACGGATTACAAACAATTTAATTTTTTACAGTTATGAAAAAGAATCTTTTACTTGCAACGGCAGCAGTACTGCTCTTGTCAAACAGTGTAATGGCAGAAGAGACATCACAAAAGGTGTTGTACTCACAAGACTTCTCTGAGGGAGTAGGTGACAATTGGTATGGTAAATACCTTACAAAGAATCTTGTAGAAGGCGACGAGACTTACGGAAGTTATGTTACCTTAGGCACCAAGGACAACTCCAGAAGCTACTATTCTTATATGTTGTTCTATAGCGACACAGAGAATGGCATCTACACCGATGTTACTAAATACTCTATCGAGTTCGACGCTTTCTTTGGCCAGGTAACATTCTACACGGAGACCAATGAGCTGGGACTCTTCGGCGAAGGTTTCACAGCACCCTCAAGTCCACGTTATGGTGATGTCAGCGACCTTCTTGAGGGCGACTACATTTTCGACTTTGAGGGTGGCGGCAGCACAACGAAGTATTCCATCAACGAGAACTATGACCAAGACTCTATCGACATAGAGAGCGAGGCATGGTATCACTTCAAGGTAGATGTGGATATGGATGCAAGCAGTGCCAACTACACCATCAACAAAGTGGGTGAAAGCACAACAATTACAGGCAGTCTTACCGACATCGGCAGTACCAAGTGCCAGGGTATCTTCTTCCGCAGCGCACGTAACAACGGATACATCGGCATTGATAATATTGTAGTTTATGCCGACGCTGCCGCAGGTATTAACGATATTAAAACCTCTGTAAGTAATAATGGTGCCACATACACACTCTCTGGTGTTAAGACAAATGCTACCGACAAGGGCGTGTATATCCGCAACGGTAAGAAATTTATCGTGAGATAATGCTACAATAAAGAAAGTAAAAGTTTTTTCATCTTTCATCGTTTTGCTAAGCAAACGAGAAGTTTGGTTTTAAGTTAGTTTTGAGTTAGTTTTAAGTTAGTTTTAGTTAGAACTTTGTAAAGTACCAGTCTCGTGAGGAGCCTGGTACTTTTTTCTATTTCAGCTGCATGTCAACATTGGCATTCCTGTCACATGTAATGATGCCATCATTATATTTCAGCTCTGCCACTATTGGTTAACAATATATTATGCAAAGATACCACCGATGAATGAAAATAAAATGTATAAACGCACATATCGTTTGTAAAAATGCGATAAGTGAAATATTTTTTGTACCTTTGCAGCGGAAAATTATAATTTTAGGATACAAAGATGACATTTGAAGAATTGGGCGTGAGCGGCGAGATACTGCGCGCCATTGACGAGATGGGATTTGTGGAGCCCATGCCGGTGCAGGAGAGAGTGATTCCCTACCTGCTGGGCGAGGGCAACGACGTGATAGCACTGGCACAGACAGGCACGGGCAAGACGGCAGCATACGGAATACCGCTGCTGCAACGCACAGACCCCTCCACACGCGAGACACAGGCGATAGTGCTCAGTCCCACCAGGGAGCTGTGCCTGCAAATCGCCGACGACCTCAACGCCATGGGAAAATATATCGAAGGCCTCCACGTGCTGCCCGTGTATGGCGGTGCGTCGATAGAGACGCAGATACGGTCGCTGCGCCACGGCGTGCAGATTATCGTGGCCACCCCCGGCCGCCTCATCGACCTCATGCACCGTGGCGTGGCAAAGCTCGACAAGGTGCGCAACGTGGTGCTCGACGAGGCTGACGAGATGCTTAACATGGGTTTCTCCGAGAGCATCGACGCCATTCTCGAAGGGGTGCCGGCAGAGCGCAACACACTCCTCTTCTCGGCGACGATGAGCCGTGAGATTGAGAAAATCGCGAAGACATACCTGAAAGACTATCAGGAAATTGTCGTCGGAAGCCGCAACGAGGGCGCGGAGCACGTGAACCACATCTATTATATGGTAAATGCGCGCGACAAATACCTCGCACTCAAAAGGGTCGTGGACTACCACCCCCGCATCTTCGCCATCATCTTCTGCCGCACGAAGATAGAGACGCAAGACATCGCCGACAAGCTCATCCGCGACGGATACAATGCCGAGGCACTGCACGGCGACCTCTCGCAGGCACAGCGCGACCTTACGATGCAGAAGTTCCGCCAGCACCTCACGCAACTCCTCGTGGCCACCGACGTGGCGGCGAGAGGACTCGACGTTGACGACCTCACGCACGTGATAAACTACGGTCTGCCCGACGACATCGAAAACTATACCCACCGCAGCGGCCGCACTGGACGCGCCGGAAAGAAAGGCACCAGCATCTCTATCGTCCACTCGCGCGAGAAAGGCAAGATAAAGGCCATCGAAAAAGAGATAGGCAAGGAATTCACCGAAGGCACGCTCCCCACACCGAAAGACATCTGCACAAAACAGCTCTACAAGGTGATGGACGAGATACTCAAGACGGATGTTGACGAGGAGCAGATAGCGCCGTTTATGGCCGACATCAAACGCCATTTCGACTATATCGACAAGGAGGACATCATCAAGAAGATAATGACCAGGGAGTTCGGACGCTTTCTCGCATACTATGCCGACGCACCGGAGATAGAGAAAGTGTCGGCGAAAGGCGAGGGCAAGCGCGACCGCGACGGAAAGAAAGGGAAGAGCGGGAAGTCGAGCGCGAAAGGAGGACCGGCGGAGAAAGGATACAGCCGATTGTATATCAACCTCGGCAAAGACGACGGCTTCTACCCGGGCGAGGTGATGCAGTTTATCAACCGCAACGTTGATGGCCGCCAAGACGTGGGGCATATCGACCTCTACGACAGATACTCGTATATCGAGGTGCCGGAGAAAGACGCGAAGAAAGTGGTGCAGGCTCTCAACGGGGCATGGTATGGCAACCGTGAGGTGAGGTGCAACAGCGCCGACGACGGCACGGGAGGAAAGGCTTCTTCTGGCGGAAAGGCTTCTTCTGGCGGAAAGGCATCTTCTGGCGGAAGGAAAGGCGGCAAGGACGGCGACGGCAAGGGCTCGAAGAAAAAAGGAGCGCGCGATGACGGCCGACAGGACAGGAAAGGCCGAAAAGGCGACAGTGCCAGCAGCAGAGGCGACGGCTTTGGCAAGAAAAATGCCAAAAAGAAGAAAGGCAAGGAGACAGCCGACAGCGGCGACTGGAGGCAGTTCTTCAAACCCGGCAAAAAGGATTTTGAGTGGGCTGACGAAGAGCCTGACTTCTCCGAGGAGGGGTGGGCGAGAAGGCACCCGAAGAAAAAATAAACTGAAAACTTCAAATACTGACCACAATGAAAAGAAGCGTAATGTATGCAGGGATTCTAAGTGCCTTGCTTATTTGCCAGACATCGCAAATGGCGGCAAAAAATATCACGGTGGCAAAAAAACAATGCTGCTGTCAATATGGTATGACCGTGAGCGAAACCATAAACCCGCCGGTGGCGTGGCAACTCACCGCAGACTACAACGGGGCAAGGGAAACGGCATACGAAATAGAGGTGTATGACCTGCTGACAGGAAAAAGAATTGCCACGACAGGGAAACAAGCATCGCCTTATACCGCCGATGAAATGGGCTCTGGCAATGGAAAGGGCACTGCCGATGAAATGGGCAATAACGATGGAATGGTTCATATCGATGGAATGGGCTCTCCCGCCCGGAATGCTTTTACGGCATTTGCTGACGTAAAGGCAGTATCCCCTATGCATCGCCTGCCGATAACCTCCGATGGAATCTACACCTGGAGGGTGCGGGTGTGGAATGAAAGTGGAAAAGCATCGGAATGGAGCAACGCTGATACCGTAATCGTGCAGTCGGCTGCCACGGCATTCCAAAATGCACAGTGGGTGGGGGCTGTGACCAAAAAGCAGGCAAGGATACCAGAGGGCAGACTATGCACCGACTCCGTACTAAGGAGTAAGGCAAACAAGGCTTTATGGGCTGCCACCGACCCAGTTTCAAAACGAAGTATTACTTTAAGAAAACGTTTTCAATTATCTGAAAATAATATAATTGCAGCTTTTGTGAATGTCAGCGGACTCGGTTTTTGCGAAACGGTCATAAACGGACACAAAACAGGTGATTACATTATGTCGCCGCTGTGGAGCGACTACGATAAAAGCGTCTTTTACAATACCTACGACATCCGTCCGCTATTGAAAGCAAATGGTGAGAATGAGATAACGCTGACCCTCGGAAACGGATTCTACAACGAGCAGGGAGGCAGGTATGTGAAATTCAAGGGGAGTTTTGGACCGCCTACTGCCAAATGCCGCATCACGATATACTATAAAGACGGCGGTAAGATTAAGCAGCAAACTGTAACCACGGGCGATGATTGGGAATACTCCCTGAACCCCATCACTTTCAACAGTATCTTCGGAGGTGAGGACTATAATGCCTGCTTGGAGGACTCTTTCGCATGGAAACAGGCAGTGGTGCAGGAAAGTCCTTCAGGCATGCTGAGGCCCGTGATGGCCCCGCCCGTGAGACTTATGCGCCGCTACGGCATTAAGGAACGTCTCGACTCTGAAAGCGGGATGCTCTTCAATATGGGGCAAAACATCGCCGGTTTTCCGCAGATAACCTTGAAAGGCAAAAGAGGGCAGAAAGTGAAAATCACCGTGGCGGAAAGGATAAACAACGGCAAGGCAGACCAAAGGCAGACAGGCAAGCCGCATTATTACGAATATACCTTGAAAGGAGAGGGAGAGGAGACCTGGCACCCGCTGTTCTCATACTACAGCTTCCAATACATACAGGTGGAAGGGGCTGTGGCAGAGGGAGATAACAACCCCGACGGACTACCGGTGATGACCGACCTGCAGTCGTGCCTCATCCACAACTCCGTGCCGGAAATAGCGGAGTTCGAATGCAGCAACAGTTTGATAAACCAAACCCGCCAACTGATTCAGATGGCGGTGAAAAGCAATATGCAAAGCGTGTTCACCGACTGTCCCGCACGTGAGAAACTCGGTTGGCTCGAGCAGGATTACCTCTGCGCAGCAATGCTGTCATACAACTACGACCTCCGCGGATACTGGAGGCAGGAGATGCGCAATATCGCCGACGCGCAATGGGAAAACGGAGGGGTGCCGACAACAGCGCCGGAATACATCTACTTCGTGCAGTACCCGATGTTCCGCGAGTCGCCGGAGTGGGGCGGAGCCATCGTTTATATCCCTCTCTTCTACTATAAATGGTATGGCGACGACAGTCTCGTAAGGCAGTATTACGACAATATGAAGAGGTATGTTGACTACCTCGCAGGCAAAGCCAACGACGGCATCCTGAAGTTAGGCTTGGGCGACTGGTATGACTATGGCGAGGGGAAGGCCGGCTTCTCGAAGAACACCCCCTTGGAGATGACCGGCTCGGCACACTATTTCCTGTGGACGAAACTCCTCGCCGAGGCCGCACGGCTCATCGGGAATGACGGCGATGCCAAGAGCTACGCTGACAAGGCCGAGGCAATCCGCAAGGCAATCAACAGCAAACTCTACCATACCGACACTCATCAGTATGCCACCGGCTCGCAGGCCGCCAACGCTTATGCCCTGGTTATGGGCATCGTGGAGAAGAGCGACGAGCAGGCGGTGCTGCAGAACCTCCTCGCCGACATAAAGGCACATGGCGACAGACTCACCACTGGCGACATCAGCAACCTGTATCTCTTCACCGCGCTGTCGAACTATCATAAAGACGAGCTGCTCTATAAGATGCTCAACCACTATGACGCGCCGGGCTATGGCAGTCAGATAAAATATGGTGCCACGACGCTCACGGAGCAGTGGGACCCGCAGTATGGCGCTTCGTGGAACCATTTTATGATGGGGCATATCGAACAGTTCCACTTCAGCAACCTCGCCGGCATCTCTTTCAGCGGCAATGAGTGCACATTCGAACCACGGTTTTTAGACGATCTCACATACGTAAAAGCCTCAACAGAAAGCGCTTACGGCAAAATAAAGGCGGAGTGGCGGCGCACAGGCAATGCCATCAACTACCACATCTCCGTGCCGGTGAATATGAAGGCGAAAGTGATACTGCCGGGGAAAGAGCCGATTTTCGTGGAAAGTGGTGAACACAATTTCAGCAATTAATTTTTCATTTTTTACTTTTCATTTTTCATTTGCGACCAGAGATCGTCACCGCGTTTTGCGATATATCGCCGGGCTCATTCCGAAGTGTGCCTTATTTAAAGCACAAAATTAAGGCTTTTAAGGTCTTATTTTATAAAAAATGAAAAAAAATTGCATTTTCTTGCCGAAAAATTTGCGAGTTTAAGAAAAATGTTTTAACTTTGACCCGAATTTAAAAAGTTTAATTAAAAGTTTTAGTTATGAACATTATCATCACATTACTCATTGGCGCTGTTGCCGGCTGGTTGGCAGGCTTCATCGTGCCGAAAAGCAAAGGAGGTTTGCTTTGGAATATCATCATAGGTCTTATCGGTGGCTTCATCGGAGGTAACGTGCTTAGCTGGTTCGGCATCGCCTGGGGCGGAACGGTTCTCGGGGCTATAGTAACAGCCGTTATCGGAGCAGTGATACTTATATGGCTTGTGAACTTAATAAAGAAATAACTGCTGACTAAACTAACGAACGCGGGCGGACATCACCGAAGAGAGAAGGTGGTGCCCGTCTTTTTTATGTGATAAACTTAGACGGACTTATTCGACAGATTTATTCGATAGGAGTAAGGGGAGAGGCATCGATATCCTTTTTCCCGACACCGAGGCTGTCCTTTTTCCCGGATTCGGCATTCCCCTTATTTCCCGAATCAGCATTATCCTGCTTCTCGGCAGCGGTATTTTCCTTATTCTCGGCAGTATCCGTATTCTTTCTCTTCGATTTCTTTCGGAAGATGTCGCCGATACGTGTGAAGTCTTTTTTGGCAATGATGCCTATGCCTTGTGTGTTAAGGCTTGACTTCGTGAAATAGCGGTCGTTGGTTTGGTTATACACTTTCAGTGCCAGTGTGCCTCTGGGGTTGAAAAGGTATCTGATGTCGAAGTCGCCCACGAAACTCTGGCTAGCTGTGCTGGCCTTGTCCTTATATCCGAACTGTCCGTTTATGAGCAGTCGGTTGTTAAGCATTTTCCCGCTTACGAGTCCTTCGTATTCAGCATTGTTCCACCCCTCGGTGCCGGTGGAGATGTTGGCTCCGAAATTCCAATTGTCATTTTTGATTACTGAAGAGAGCACACTGTTTATCTGGGTGCTAAGGGCTCCTGAGAAGATGCTCTGCATTGCGCGGTTGGTCTGGTTCGTGTTACTGTTTGCCGCAGCATTGTTGGAGCCGTCGTTATAGAAACGTCCTATGGCGAGGAGGTAAAGCACCTGCTGGTTCATATTCTCCTGACCGTTGAGTATCGACTTCACCATCTGCTGCTCGTCGCTGTTTACCGTCGGCAGCTCGAGGTCGAAGTCAACCACTGGACTTTGCGGCTGTCCGTGGATGTTCATAAAGCAGTTCACCCTGATGGTGTTGGTGGAGAAGGTGTTGCTGGGGTCGAGGTCTGAGAGCGACACTCCGTTTACGGTGTAGAGTGCTTTCAGGTCGAGGTCTGCCCTCATGGGGTCTCCTCCGAAAACTATCGTTCCTCCGGGCTGGAAGCGGAAGTCTTTCTTTATAATCTTTTGTATTGTGAGTTTATACACTCCGCTGTTCACTGTGTATGTGCCGTAGAGGTCGAGAGTTCCTTTGTTGAAGAAAGCCCCTCTGATGCCCCCGTCGCCATTGAGTGCTATATAGTCGTTGGTCTGGCTGTCCATAAGTAGTTTTATGGTGGCGTCCTGGTTGGTGTTTATGAGCAGGTTCATATAGATGTTTGCCGGTATGCTCGGCATGTCGGCATCTGTGGTGTCTCGCCTCAGGGTGTCTTTCTTCGTCCATGTGATGAAGTCGTCGCCCGACACCGACTCCGGTGACGAGGCATTATACGTGAATATGGTGTTTTTCTTCGGTGTGAGGTCGATGTCGATGAGTATGTCGTTGCCTCTCTGGCTGATATTCGCTTTCCCGTCGCCATACACCGTTCCGCAGAAGGTGGCGTCGCCGAAGTCCTTGAAGTCATAGCACAGCAGGTTCTCGGCGTCCACGTTGATGTCGAAGGTGAGTTTTGTGAGGTGCTGGTGGTGCAGTCCTCCGGTTATTATTCCTTTGTTGCCGTCTTTGTCGTGGAATACCTGTCTTTCGAAGATGATGTCGTCGGGGATGAATTTTATCGTGTCGTCCTTGAGGGTGTAGGTTGTCCCTATGGGCGTTATGTGTGTTGTCCCTTCTACAGTGAGCATCCCGAGGAGTTGCATCTCGCTGAGCGACCCTTTGAGGTTCACGGCTCCGTTGGCGCGCAGTTTGATATTGTCCATAAACGAGCCGCAGAAGCTTTTGGCGAAGTCGGCGTTGGTGTTATGTGCCTCTATCATCAGGTCGATATCGTTTCTCTCTGGCGAGACGTTGCCGTTGACGAGTGTCTGTGCCGTGAGGCTCTCGTCGGCGTGGGCGGTGATGTCTATCTGCTTGAGGGCCTGGTTGTAAACGGCGTTGGCGTATAGTGTTCCGAGGTTTCCGTACTGGAAGAGGAAGTCATCCACCCTGATGTCGGCGGTGAGTGCCGGTGTGTTGAAGACATTGGATATCATTGCCTTTCCCGATGCCATTCCTCCGAATTCCACGGAGTGGAAGTTGAGGATGTTCATAATGTACTCGACATTAATTTTGTTGAGGTCAGC
>Ga0065708_1006844_pt1 | contig 12727 bp, 13 predicted proteins | sample Hoacrofraction12_2_FD_59095 | JGI IMG/M metagenome (GOLD analysis project Ga0065708, IMG submission 59095) | Hoatzin crop microbial communities from Cojedes, Venezuela, sample from fiber fraction 12 v1 | ecosystem: Host-associated > Birds > Digestive system > Esophagus > Crop | place: Venezuela... | reverse complement strand
AAGAGGCGGGTGGGCAGCTACTTGCATCGCGCCGCTACGACCTGATACCCTTGCTATGTTCCCATCCTGGGGGATTCTCAAGGAGCTGGCCGTGCAAGACTGCCCATTTGCGGGTGCAAAGGTACAACATAAATGGGAAAGAGCGAAGCCGAGGCTTGAAAAAGAGCCTTTCATTAACGTTTTTTATGCAAAAAGAGCATAAGAAGACTTTTTTTTCAACGTACATCTTTCGGTTTTCAACTTTAATTCGTACCTTTGCAGCCATGAGTCCGATGGAGTTTATTCAGCTGCGCGCCTTTGCACGCCAAGAGGGTGCGTTTGTGGGGTTAATATGGGTGGCAAGTTTTGCTTGCTTCATACTTAACTTCTCGCAGCCCCTGATGGGTATGGTAGCTATGGCGCTGGCTGCCTGCTCGGTGGTGCTTGTGGCCATGCGACTACGCGGGTTTCGCGACATCATTCTCGACGGGCACATCTCGGCGCGACGCGCGATGGCCTTCGTGATTCTCGTGTTTTTCTATGCTGCGTTGCTGCTTGCGGTGGCACAGTGGGCATACTTCGAGTTCATAGACAAGGGCTTCGTGGCCGCGCAATACGCCCGTATGATGGACACTCCTGAGATGGCAGCTGCACTGAAGAGTTACGGTATGGAGCAACAGATGAGAGAGAGCCTCGCGCTAATCCAGCAGATGCGACCGATAGACTTTGCGCTGAACGTGCTGACTATGAACATAACGCTTGGCATCGTCTATGCCGTTCCGCTTGGACTCGTGATGAAGAAAAGTTGAAGAAACAGAATAATAACGTGGATATATCAGTCGTTGTACCTCTTTTTAATGAGGAAGAGTCGCTACCTGAGCTTTACGCTTGGATAGAGCGCGTGATGAAAGAGAATGGCTTCAGCTACGAGGTCATCTTCGTGAACGACGGGTCAACCGACGGCTCGTGGAGCGTGATAGAGAAGTTGGCCGAGCAGTCGCCGCAGGTCAAGGGAATAAAGTTCCGTCGCAACTACGGCAAGAGTCCTGCGCTCTACTGCGGTTTTCGCGAGGCACAGGGAGACGTGGTGATAACCATGGACGCCGACCTGCAAGACTCGCCCGACGAGATACCCGAACTGCACAGAATGATTGTGGAAGATGGCTACGACCTCGTATCCGGATATAAGCAGAAGCGCTACGACCCTCTCTCGAAGACCATCCCGACAAAGCTCTTCAACGCTACGGCACGCAAGATTAGCGGCATAAAAAACCTTCACGACTTCAATTGCGGTCTGAAGGCATACAAGCGCGACGTGGTGAAGAACATCGAAGTGTATGGCGAGATGCACCGCTACATTCCCTATCTTGCCAAGAACGCAGGCTTCACCAAGATTGGAGAGAAGGTGGTGCAGCACCAAGCTCGCAAATACGGCACGTCGAAGTTTGGCATCAATCGTTTCTTCAATGGCTATCTCGACCTGCTTACGCTCTGGTTCCTGAGCACCTTCGGCAGCAAGCCGATGCACGTGTTCGGTTTCCTCGGCACGCTGATGTTCTTCGTGGGATTCATAGCAGCCGCCATCATCGGCGCAGGAAAGCTGGTGGCACTCTCGAAGGGCGTTCCCATGCGCCTCGTAACCGACTCGCCTTATTTCTATATATCGTTGACCATGATGATTATAGGAACGCAACTATTCCTTGCAGGGTTCCTCGGCGACCTTATCAGCAGACAATCGCCTAACCGCAACGATTATCAAATAGAAAAACAACTAAGATGCGCAACATCCTCGCAACAATAATGGCACTGACTGTGCTCGCGGCATGTTCGAGCATCAACTGTCCGCTGAACAACACAGTATATTCCTCTTATATGTTCTATAAGGCAGGAGGCGACAAGGACACGCTGACCGACTATCTGACAATATGGACGGAAAGAAGCGACGGTAGCGACTCTGTGCTGATAAACCTCGACACAAACGTGGACTCTTTCATACTGCCAATGAGCTATGTGCACGAGAGCGACCTGCTCTACTTCTCGTTCACCGACAGCGTTGGCACCCGTTTAGACACAGTGAACGTAAGAAAGAAAGACTGGCCACACTTCGAGTCGCCCGACTGCAGCGCCACGTTCTTCCACGAGATTCTCGGTGTGGACCACTCGCGAAACGCCATCGACTCTATTGTAATCAACAATAAAAACGTGAACTTCGATGCCACGAAAGCTAATTTCCGCATTTATTATCGCCCTCGCTCTTAGCCTCGCCACACAAGTGCAGGCGCAGAAGAAGGAACAGAGATCGAGCTTCCTCAAGTTGGAGAAGGACTCGGTGCCGTTCTTCCGCGGCTTTGCCGTGTCGGTGGATCTCGTGGGGCCACTGATGATGCAGCTCGGAGACTATGGGCAATACGAGGGTGCGCTTCGCCTAAACCTGCACGACCAATTCTTTCCCACCGTGGAGATAGGCTACGGAAAAGCTAACCACGACCAGGACATCAATACGGGAATAACATACAAGACCAGTGCTCCCTACGGACGAATAGGCATCGACGTGAACGTGCTGAAGCGCAAGCATACGGGAAACCGTGCCTTTGTTGGTCTGCGCTACGGATACTCGAACTTCAAGGTTGACATCTTCCGAGAGACGCTCCCCGACCCTGTTTGGCAATGGGACTCGCAATACTCAATAGTAGGCGACCCTTGTCAGATGCACTGGCTCGAACTGCTCTTCGGAGTGGATGCCAAGGTGTTCGGACCACTCCACCTCGGATGGACGGCTCGCGCAAAGAAGCGCCTGTTCCATAAAGAGGGCGATTGGGGCGAACCGTGGTACGTGCCGGGCTTCGGACTTAACGGGTCGATACGCCTTGGCGGTACCTTCAATGTGATAATAGATATATGATAAGCAAGAAGAAACTCGCCTGGCAATTGCCGTTCCTGCTATTCTTGATAGTGGGAACTGTCATAATCATACGCAACCAACGACTTACGCCCTATCAGAAAGACTCAGGCTCAGTGTTCGGCACCGAGTACCATATCACATATCAGTCAGACTCGTCGCTCCAGCAAAGCATCATGGCCGAGCTGCGTCGCGTTGACGAATCGCTCTCGATGTTCAACCCAAAGTCCACCATCTCGCGCATCAACAAAGGAGAGACCGACCAGGCTGACGAGCTGTTCGCAGAGGTATTCCAAAAGGCTCAATCCATCTCTAAAGAGACAAACGGAGCGTTCGACATCACCGTGGCTCCGCTCGTAAACGCATGGGGCTTCGGCTTCAAGCAAGGCACGGAACCCACGCAGCACGCCATCGACTCGCTCCTCCGCATCACTGGCTACCAGAAAGTCTCGCTGAAAGGCAGCCGAGTGGTAAAGAGCAATCCGCAGGTAATGCTCGATTGCAGCGCTATTGCAAAGGGTTACGGAAGCGACAGAATAGCGAAGTTGCTCCGTAGTCGTGGCGTAGAAAACTATATGATTGAGATTGGTGGCGAGATAGTAACACGAGGTATCAGTCCTAAGCGATTGCCATGGAAGATAGGCGTAACCAAACCCACCGACGACACTCTTAACATGAGCCAAGAGCTTCAGACCGTGTTGAACGTTACCGACCGAGCAATGGCCACCAGCGGAAACTATCGAAACTTCTACTACAAGAACGGGCGAAAATATGCCCACACTATCGACCCGAAGAGTGGTCGCCCCGTACAGCACGACCTACTCTCAGCCACAGTTCTCGCCGACGACTGTGCCACCGCCGATGCTTACGCCACGTCGTTTATGGTACTCGGTCTCGACGGTGCCAAGAAAATACTCGCCAACCACCCCGAACTTATGGCCTATCTCATCTACACCGACAAGAATGGCGACCTCGCTGTCTGGAAATCGGAAAAGTTGCGCGAAGAGCCTTGATTAATCGTGAGCTCAAAGTCCGTCAACCGTCAAAAGCATAAACCACCAAGGCCGTGTTCGACAAGTTACTCCTTCTCCCACTCTTTCAAGGACTAAGCCACGCGGAACTCGAAGCCATCGTCGCAGGAACGAAGTTCGGATTCACCAAGGCCGAACCAGCGCACTATGCACTACGCGAGGGGCAATCTTGCGACGCGCTATGGTTTCTCATTCGCGGCAAAATAGTGGCGGAGACGCGAGCCAACGACGGTTCCTACAAAATAGAAGAACTGCTCACAGCACCTTGGCTGATAGAACCAGAGCGACTCTTCGGTATGCGACAGATGTTCGGATCGTCGTACAAGACAACAGGCGACAATGCTCATTTCCTCACACTATCGAAGACCGAAGTGCTACGTTTGCAAGACGAACACCTCATCTTCCGCCTAAACTTCCTCAACATCATATCCACCCAAGCACAACGCATTCGCCAGCGGCAACTTCGACAACGACCATCGACGCTCCGAGAAGCCATAATCGCATTCATCTCCAACCGCTGCCTCTATCCCGCAGGAGAGAAGACCATACACATAAAGATGCAAACATTGGCCGACGAACTCAACGAGCAGCGACTGCTCGTGTCAAGGGAACTCCACGCTCTCGAAGAGGAAAAACTGATTACCATCCACCGAGGCCAAATCCACATACCACGACTCGAAAACTGCCGATAGACCATCATACCGAATAAAAGTCCCCGTAGGAACGAGTTTCCTGCGGGGATTTTTCTGTTTCGCGCTATCGGAGTGAGGGTGTGGTTTAGGCTGAAGCAGGGGGTAATTTAAGCTAAATCACGTTCTGGTTTAGCCTAAATCATAAATACGCGTAGTGGGCGAAAGGTGATGCTGCCGCCGATTGTGTGAAAGAAAAAGAGGGAGAAAGCTGGTGGCTGCCGCCTACAGATAGTATGGGCCAGAGGGAACCTTGCGCTTCAAGACGTCGAGTTCGAGGTCAGCTCCCACGATGATGCCGTGGCTGCGCAGTGCCGACTCTATCGTCTTACGGGCGAGTTCGGGATGATTGTTCTCCTCGCTTAGGTGGCAAAGCCATACGTGGCGTATCTCTGGAGTTACGTTAGCCAAGAGAGCCTCGGCGCAGGCGGCGTTTGAAAGATGACCGGTGGAAGAGGCTATTCTGCGCTTCAGATGCTCTGGGTAAGGCCCTTGCTGGAGCATCTCTATGTCGTGGTTGGCCTCGATTACGAGATAGTTTGCCTCGCCGATGTACTGTTTCATCTCGTCGGTTACCTCGCCGGCATCGGTGATTAGCACGAACGTCTTTCCGTCGGCTGCTATTCGGTAGCCCACGCAGTCGGTGCTGTCGTGCGGCACTGCGAAGGGTGTTATGCTGAAGTCGGCTATTTGGAACTGCTCTCCGGTGCTGATGTTATGCTGCAATGCCACGGGAATCTTCTTTGTTACGCAGTAGTTGTGGACGATGCCCTCGTGGACGGCCTTGGTGGTATATACTGGCAGTTGCTTCTCGTTGCTTATTGCTCCGACGGCCTTGATGTGGTCGGCGTGGTCGTGGGTTACGAGAATGGCGTGTATGCTCGCGGCTGATATGCCGTAAGCGTAGAGGTGTTTTTTCAGAGCTCTGATGCCAATTCCGGCGTCTATGAGCAGTGTTCCGTTTTCGGTAGTTAGACAGTAGCAATTGCCGCTGCTCCCGCTTCCAAACGATAAGAATTGCAGCATTGTTTTCTCTATTTGGCTGCAAAGTTAGTCAAAAGTGTTGAGAGTTGGAAGCCAGTAGTTGAGTTTTTTGGCTCAATCGTCGTGATTTTGACAATTATTTACTATCTTTGCGGCAAAATGAGGAGAGAGGAGATTCTAAATGAGGAGTGGGGAGAGAGGAGTGAGGAGTGAGAATAGCTTTGGTTATTTGGGGAGAAGTGATTTTTTGAGGAGAGAGGAATGGGAAATGAAGAGTGAGATAAGAGACAAGATATGAAGAAATTATATGGTATTCTGATTGTGGCGACGATGCTGGTGGGTGGTTGCTCGGTGTCAGACGAGCGGACGAAGGGCGACGCCGAGGTGGTGGCGACGGACTTTGCACGCCACTTCTTCAACTGGCAATACGAGGAAGCTATGGAGAACTGTGCTCCTGAGAGCGAGAAGTGGATTAGGCTGCTTGCGTCGAATGTCAGCGAAAGCGACGTGAAGATGTTGCGGGAGGGCGACGAGGCCACGGTTAGCATCGAGCATCTCGACCTTGCCGACATGACCGACTCCGTGGCGGTGGCATCGGTAGAGGTTCGCGATTTTCTGGTGCGCGACTCGATAGGCGGACAATCGGAATGGGTGGACGAAGGAACGTTCCACTTCGTTCTTGTGCATCGCGACGGGCGGTGGCTCGTCAAAATGGAAGGCCTACCGCAAAGTGAAAAGTGAGGTCGCGACTGATACGCGGGTGCACTATTGGGAAATGCTGCTCGCTGTCGTCATAGACAGGATTCACGGCTTTCATTCCGAGGTCGAAGCGTAGGATGAAGTAATCGAAGTTGATGCGTAGTCCTACTCCGTAGCTGACTGCGAGTTGCTTCAGGAATGTGTCAAACTGGAACTGCCCGTCGGGTTGGTCGTCGTAGGCTCTCAGCGTCCAAATGTTTCCTGCGTCGATAAAGAGTGCGCTGCTGAATTTCCAGAATAGTTTTGCCCGATATTCTGCATTAAGGTCGAGCTTGATGTCTCCTGTTTGGTTAATTATGTCGATGGCTCCGTTCTGACGGCGATAGGCTCCTGGGCCGAGTCCTCTGACGTTCCACCCTCTGACGCTGTTGGCTCCACCACTGAAGAATCGCTTGTCGAAGGGCAACATTGTGCTGTTGCCGTAGGGGTAGGCAATGCCGAAGTCGGCGTGCAGAGCCAGCTGGTGCCCCTCTGCGAGCGTGATGTTCTTCACGTAGTCAACATAGGCTCTCGCGTATTGTGCGAAAGCCACTCCTACGAGTTTGTATTGGCCGTCGTCGTTCTGACTTGCTCCGAATAGGTGGGAGCCGAGGTTCAACAGGTTTCCCGCCGTGGCAAAGTTTAGGCGGACAGCATAGTCGTTGGCGGCGTAGCTGTAAGAGAACGACGTCTGCGCGATGAGCAAGTCCTCGTAGTTATATTTAAGTATGGCGTTTCGAGTGCTCACGTTGTCGAGGTAGAGATTTCTGAACGTGTCGGAAATCCATGGCATCGATATGTATGTCAGGTCGATGACGTCGAACTGGAACTGCGGTCTGTGGTTCTGAAATCCCCACTTATATCGCCACGATGCGGTGAGTGCGCGTCGGTGGAACTCCGGTCGGTTTTGGGTGTTCCAAAGCAGCGACAGCTCTGATGCGGCGTTGAGTCGGCGGCGCGTCCCTTGCGCTATGAAGGGAAGCAGGAATCGCGGGAACGTCAGCTTCGTCTCAACACCGAACTCCTGATAGTCTTGGTTTGCGTATCCTTCGAGCCCCGTGATAGCCTCGTAAGCTCCACGCAGTTCGACGCTTAGCAGCTCCGACGCGCTGAATAGGTTGCGGTTCTGGTAGGCGAGCGTCGCAGCCACGCCCAGATTGCCAGCAGTGTTTGTGCCTTCGGGCTGGAAGCTGATGGTGTTGCGCGGATGTGTGCTCAGCGATAGTCGGCAGTCGAGCAGCCCGGAGTCGGGCACTTCGCGGAACTTGATGTTGGTGTATTTCACTGCTGCGAGCCTTGCGAAACGGTTGTAGGTGTTTTGCAGGTCCTGCTGTCTGTAGAGCTGCCCCTCCTGCAGCAGGCAGTTATCGCGGAAGACGCTCTTCCGAAGACGGTTGACAGTGTCGGTCTGCTCGTACTCCACGTTTTTTATCCGATAGACGGGATGCCGCCGAAGCGTGGTGTCGGCAGCCGAGCGGAACAGTCGGAGCTGCATCCTCAAGTCGATGTCGCGACTTCCTGCCACGCTGTCGGCAGTGTAGCCGATAAAGTCTTTGTGGAATCTGTAATAACCCTGGTTAAGCAGAAGAGTGGTGATTCGCTTGCGCTCCTCATCGAGGGTGTTCACATTGAATCTCATACCATCGTGCAGCAGCGACGCCTCATCGAAGGAAAGCATACGCGCGATGGTGGTGTCTTCTATCTCGCGTTCTATCTTCCTGATATAGTAAGGCTTGCCTAATTGCACCACGTATTTTGCCTTCAGTTTCTTGCCTTTTGTACGTGTCTCCACGGCCACTCGCGCGTCGAGGTATCCTCGGTTTTGAACCTCGGCAAGCAGGTCGCGGCACGAGAGTCTCGCCTCGGTGCTGTCGAAAATCACTGGTCGCTCGCCCATCGAACGTATGGCCCTGTTGACCCATTTCGACGTGTCGCGCCCCGAAGCAGAGTAGATGGCGAGTGGCACTTTCATCGAAGCAAACCATCGCGAGTTAGGTTTCTGTCGGACGTAGTTCTCCAGTTGCGACGACTTCACGTCGGTCTTGTCGTCTTCCGAGGAGCTCACCACGACGTCGATATCGTCGAGCATAAACTCTCCTTCCGGCACATACTTGGTGGTAGTGCAGGAGCAGACAAGCGTCAGACTGGCGATGGCCAGCCACAGCCGCCGCAAGAGGTTGGCGTTTCTGGCTCTGTTCATGGAAATTTGTGCAAAGGTAGTAAAAATTACGAATTACGAATTACGAATTACGAATTATTTGTGATAAAAATTACGAATTACGGATTACGAATTACGAATTACTTGTGATAAAAATTACGAATTACGGATTACGAATTACGAATTACTTGTGATAAAAATGAGTAGTAAGGGACGGAAATCGGGAAATATTTGCTACTTTTGCAGCCGAGCGACGAGCGGACGAAGGCCTCTCCACCGATTTCAAAGTCTGTCATTTCGAGCGCGAAACGAAACGACGACGATGGCCGAAAATCATCACGGTGATAGTGTCCGGTTTCCACGGTGATGGGAGTTTCTTTCCACGGTGGTGGGAGTTTCTTTCCACGGTGGTGGGAGTCGGCTCCTACGGTGGTGGAAGTTTCGCCCTACGGAAGTGGCTCATTTTAAACACGATATAGATTATGACTAAGAACGAGATAAAACTGATAAGAAGTCTTGCGGAAAAGAAGAATCGACGCCGCGAGGGGCTGTTCGTGGCAGAGGGACCGAAAGTGGTTGGCGACCTGATGGAACGCCTCCAGCCCAAGGCTCTCTTCGCCACGAAAGAGTGGACGGCGCAGCACGGCACAGCAGCAAAAGAGATTAGCGACGACGAACTGCGACGCGCCAGCCTGCTGCAGCATCCGCAACAAGTGATAGGGCTGTTCCCCTTGCCCGACGACCAGCCCGCGACGCTGCCACCGACGGACGAACTGTCGATAGCGCTCGACGGAGTGCAAGACCCAGGAAACGTGGGCACGATAATACGACTGGCCGACTGGTTTGGCATAAGACGAATATATTGCAGCCCCGACACCGCCGACGCCTACAACCCGAAAGTGGTGCAGGCCACCATGGGAAGTCTCGCGCGCGTACATATTTATTATATAGGGCTGCCAGCATTGCTGTCTGAATACAAGGGCGACGTCTATGGCACTTTCCTCGATGGCGACGACATCTATCAGACGGAGCTTGGCGCTGGTGGACTGATAGTTATGGGCAACGAGGGCAACGGCATCTCGACGGAAGTTGGGTCGATGGTCAGTCGCAGGTTGCTGATTCCGCGCTTCAACGCCGAGGCCGACAAAGCAGAGAGCCTGAACGTGGCCATAGCCACCGCTATAACGTGCTCTGAGTTTCGCCGACGTTTTTCAGTTAAAAAATCGTAAAGAAAAGAACAACGTATGGAAAATCACAGTATATTTGCACCGCAATCGGGCATAGCGCCCACTGCACTGTTAGTATAATTCAACCAAAGAGAGATTAAAGAACTTGTTTAACAATTAAAAAGAGAAAGGATTAAAAAGTTATGAAAAAGTTGATCTTAGCAGTTGCTGCCGTAGCAGCCATTGGTTTCACTTCGTGCCAGAACAACAAGGCTCCGCAGCAGGAGGCCGAGCAGGCAGTAGAGGAAGTAGTAGCAACCACCGCTGACGAGGCAGGAGAGCAGGCTGAGGCACTCATCGCAAGCATGAAGGAAAAACTGGACGCCCAGGATGCCGCTGGAGTATCAGAACTGGCAGGCCAGGCTCAGACCTACATCAACAAACTGATTGAGGCTGGTGACAGCACCGTAGCAGCAGCTTACACAAGCGCCATCACCAAGTTTATCAACGACAACAAGGAAGCACTGAACACCGTAGCAGCAGGACAAGAGAGCGTTAGCAGCCTGATCAGCAACGTTGAGGCTCTGCCTGAGACTCTGACCAAGAGCGCTACCGAGCTGGCAACTGACGCCGCAAAAGAGGCTGTCAGCAACGCTACCGACGCAGTGAAAGACGCAGCCGAGGCACAGGTTGACGCCGCAAAAGAGGCAGCCAGCAACGCTGTTAACGACGCAAAAGAGAAGGCCGGTGCCGCTGTTGACAAGGCAGCCAACGATGCCGCCAACTCTGCAAAGAAGGCTCTCGGCCTCTAATCAATTAAATGAAGAAAACAACGGATTCGTTGAAACAATTACAGAGAATGGTCTTTTCTGCGTAACTTTGCAGAGAAGACCATTCTCGTTTAAATGAAGATGAAGGAATCAAGCAGTTGGAAATCGCGATTGGGAACGACTTCGTGGCAGGAGGGAATAGTTCACGCCGTGCTGTGGAGCCTCTTGTTTATATTCCCCGTAGTCATAGAGTTCATACGCTCTACGAGCTCCAGCAGCGTTAGCTTCAACTGGACAGAGGTGTTCCGAGTGTGGATTCCCATCTTCGGAGCGTTTCTCATCTGGCTTGTCCATAACTTTTGGCTTGCCTACATCTTCGTTTACAAGCACAAATATTGGCAATATTTCGGTTGTCTCATTGCAGTGATAGTGGCATTCTCGCTGCTGCAATGCACCTTCCGACCGTCGCAACCGCCCAGTGGCATTCCCAACACGCCGCCGCCAGCATCGGTGAAAGAGCGGACGCCAATGCCTCCCGAACTGCGCGAGAAGATGGGACGACCAGGATTTTCGTCCGACATTCGCCCCGACATGAAGCCCGACGGCGAGCCTCCCCTGCTGTTCGGACAGAACGACATGGTGAGCCTCATACTGCTGTTTCTTGTCTTGGGCACTAATCTCGCCATAAAGTTCTACTTCAAGTCGCGAAAGGACACGCTCAGATTAGAGCAACTGGAGAAGCGTGAGCTGGAACAGCAATTAGAGTATCTGAAGCAGCAAATCAGCCCACACTTCTTCATGAACACGCTCAACAACATTCACGCATTAGTGGACATAGAACCAGAAAAGGCGAAGACATCGATACTGGAGCTCTCGCGCCTGATGCGGTTCGGGCTGTACGAAGGGTCGAAACCCACCGTGGCGCTGCGTAGCGAGATTGATTTCCTAAACAACTATCTTCGACTGATGCGGCTGAGATATAGCGACAAAGTGAAAATCGACATCGCCGTTGACGAGCCACTGCCAGAGATAGAGATTCCTCCGCTGCTCTTCATCACCTACGTGGAGAACGCTTTCAAGCACGGAATAAGCTACAAGCGCGACTCGTTCATCAGCATCCACATCGGGACCAAGGACGACTGCCTGCTCTTTGAATGCCGAAACAGCCGCCACAACGAGGAGACGGCAACAAAGAGCGGAGGCGTGGGACTGAGAAACGCACGGCAACGACTCGACCTCATCTACGGCGGGCGATACTCTCTCAACACTAAAGAAAGCGACAAGGAATACTACGTGGAACTGAAAATAAACATCGTATGATAAGATGCATAGCAATAGACGATGAGCCTTTTGCCCTACAACAATTGGGCTCCTACATCGAAAAGACTCCATACTTTGAACTGGTGGCAAAGTGTCAAAGCGCCCTCGAAGCAAAAGAAATCGTCGAGAGCGACCAGATAGATGCCATATTCACCGACATCAACATGCCCGACATGGGAGGACTCGACTTCGTGAAGTCGCTGCCATCGCCACCACTCATCGTCTTCACCACCGCCTACGCCGACTATGCCGTAGAGGGCTTTCGCGTGAACGCGATAGACTATCTGCTGAAGCCATTCGGAATGGAAGACTTCAAGCGCGCCGCACAAAAGGTGAAGGAACAATACGACCTGAAAAACCAAGCCACCGTGTCGGGACTCGACGAGGACGACGCCATGTTCCTAAAGACCGACTACAAGGTGGTTCGCATCAACACGGGCGACATACGCTACATCGAGGGAATGAGCGAATATCTGCGGATACACCTCGACGGACAGCCCAAGCCCATCATCGTGCTCCTCTCCATGAAAAAGATAGAGGAACGGTTGCCAAAGAACAAATTCATGAGAATTCACCGAAGCTACATCATTAACTTGGGAAAGATAAAGGAGGTGAACAAGAATAGAGTGATAATGGGAGAGGACATCTATCTACCAATCGGCGACATGTACAAGGAACAGTTCAACGCTTACATCAACTCTAAGTTCTTGGGCAAATAACGGTAGGAAAAATAAAAAATGCGCATTTGATTATGCACATTTGATAATAATTTCGTATCTTTGCAACGATTTTCAATGCAAAGTATGATGAAAAGAGCAATCTATGCCCTGCTGCTCTGCATCGTTGCAGTAGCGGCGGAGGCACAAATGGTAGAACCCGTCCACTTCTCCCAAAGCCTTAAAGTAACGGGAGAAGACGCGGGCGAAATACTTTTTACCGCTAAGATAGACCCAGGCTGGCACGTCTATTCCACCAACCTGACAGAGGGCGGCC
>Ga0065708_1040244_pt1 | contig 12744 bp, 9 predicted proteins | sample Hoacrofraction12_2_FD_59095 | JGI IMG/M metagenome (GOLD analysis project Ga0065708, IMG submission 59095) | Hoatzin crop microbial communities from Cojedes, Venezuela, sample from fiber fraction 12 v1 | ecosystem: Host-associated > Birds > Digestive system > Esophagus > Crop | place: Venezuela... | reverse complement strand
GTTACGACGCCGATCGGAGGTTGTACGCCTTATCGGCTACGAGAATAAAGCTTCCGGTCTTGACCGGATTAGTCCAACTATCTTTCAGTTGAGATTGAAACGGACGATACAGAAATAAAAAAGCTGTTCGGTGAAGCCGGATCAAAATGCGAGGCATATGCAATTGTCAACCTGCCAGATAACGTAACGATAGATGACTATTCACTAGATGGCCTCAAATCACTCGTTTACAGCACCACATGGCATGACAGCGACAAAGGATTTGCGAAACAGTCAAGCTTCGTAATGGAGGGGCAGACGACTGTCACCCTCCTTAGCCGAAAGAAGGTGAAGGTTGCCCAAGATACCATAAACGTCAAGAGGATTGCTTCGAAGGTTACCGTAAACGTATGCGTAGAGCCATCCATTGAAGTTACGAAGATTACATCCGGCATCAACGACACAATCTGGGTTGTTGAAACATGGGTACCTGTCCTGGACGACTCAGGAAACCTTACCGCATACCTTAACAATGCTTCTACAAAGTCGACCACGTCAGACGACCTGTTCAAGGTAACTGACATTAAGGAAGATCTTTTCACATACAATCCACGCAGTCCCCTTTCCGAGACGACCCAGGAGGACTATAACGGGACAACGTACGACTTCTATCACTTTGAGCCATTCTACACTTCTCCCGTAGAATGGGAGTATAGCGACCCTGATGCTCCATATGTCAAAATAGTATGCCAGTGGCAGAGGACCCAGACTGTAACGACGACAAAACAGAGAGTTAACGGTGTCTGGGGAGACAAGACTACCGAGACCAAATACAATACTACAGCAAAGAACTTCTACTACAAGCTCGCACTGCCTGGAACGACATTCAAGAAAAACAACTGGTACAATTACAAAGTATATCTGGGACTGCTTGGTAGCGACACCGATGATGCAGCTGTAGAGGTCAACTATGAGTATTATGTTGTCGATTGGAGCAAAGACACGCAGAAGATTGAAACATCTATCCTCGATGCACGCTATCTGAGCGTTGCCAAGGATACCATCTACCTTTACAATGAGGAATCGGTCAACATTCCCTACGTTACAAGCCACGATTGTAAAATCATCGGATACGGGGGAGCGACAAACATTACACACTCACACCTGTATCTTAAGGACGCTACACCCACCCGAAATAAAGTTGAGAATATCGATGATAGATACACCATCGAACTCGACACTTTAAACAATGAGCGTATCATAAGCTTTAACCGCACTCTCAACAATACAATTACGGATAAGGAGAAATTTGATTTTACCGTAGACACAACCAAGTTCAGGATATGCCATGCTGATGGCGATTATGGTAATATTTATTATCATGACATAGTTATCATACAGTATCCGGCCATATATGCTGACTTCCTGAAATCAAATTCCAAAGTATTTGTAAATGAACAATACTATGGGTATTATTGGTGGAACGATTATTACGACAGGACTGACGATGGGAATACCTTAATGTACGTCTACGATGACAACAACAAAGATATAGGTTCCATAGGAGATCCTGATGCTGTAGATGGGACGGCAAACAACACAAACCAGAACCTGTATAAGCTTTATGTCACAGTATTGGAAGATGACAATCTATTTATAGCTGATCCTAGAGAAGAAACAGGATCCTCCATATCTAATATAAATTCAAGTAAAGCCAAAACGTATAGGGCAACGAAAAAAGATGCCGGATGGGCAGTCGCCCCGGCCTTTATGAATGCATCTTCGTATGGAAAAACAACTGCAGTGACATACAACTATGCTGTTGAAAGATGTGCTACATACCAGGAAGCCGGTTACCCTGCAGGAAGATGGAGGATACCCACAAAGGGAGAAATTAAATTTGTCGTAAGCCTTTCCGTAAATGAGCATATTCCGAGCCTATTCAATAGTCAGTATTGGTGCGCAAGCGGAGAGTATTTCTCTACAACAGACTCAGAATTTCACACCGAAACAAATAGTAGCGCAACTCATTTCGTCCGCTGCGTATACGACCTGTGGTACTGGGGCGATGACCCTGTCCAGAGTGCATTGACAACCGCAAAATGGTCAGACAACCTTTAATGCAAGAGAATTTCGAGATGAAAAGAAAACTATCATACATAATATCCTCAGCTATCCTATTGGGTGCAGTATCCTGCGCCAAGATGGAGACCGAGGCTGTCAATCCGGAGATAAATTCCCAGGATGACAAGGTGACCATTGAATTTTGCGTTGATGCGGCAGAAGCGAATCCCGTGACCAAAGTCTTCTCCGAGGAGCCTAACATCACCAGCATGAAGGTTGCTGTTTTCGGCAGCTCAGGCTTCCTGAAGGAATACGTCGACGCCGAATACGAAAAGGCTGAGAAGAACTACGATGGCACGGATGAGACCGTCTATTGGTACAAGGTGAACCTAAGCCTCAGCAATTCATCGCTAAAAGTCCATTTCCTGGCAAATGGCCCTTCATCCCTTGCTTTCAAGTATGAGAGCGAGGTCATTGGAAAGTGCATCGTTGATGCACCTCAGGATGTTTACTGGCAGAGAGTGCTTCTGCCTGACGGCATAAAGGCCCAGACAAGGGTGAATGACAAGGGAGAGACCGAGTACATCACAAAAAATGCCGATGGCGAAATAGTGGCATATGATGATTACCCTCAGGGAGGATATCTCGTTGATCCCGAATGTGTAAAAAATATGACGAAAGTTCCCCTTGTCAGGAATTTCGCAAAGATCAAGGTGACTGCCGACGCGATAAGTACATCCAGGGTGGAAGTACTAGGCTACGCCCTTATGAACTATCCCAAGCAGGGGTCGGTAGCCCCCTATCAGGATGGATGGCTTATGGGAGAGACGATGGGGAACTACCAGGATTACGAAACATTTGCCGATCTTAACGAGGTATATGCAGGAAACCTTCCGGCAACCGCATCCCTTGACAAGAACGTTCCGACTAGTTTCACTTCCGCAGGAGACTACATGTACACCTTTGAGCGTCCTGTTCCGACATCGGATGCTACAGTCATTATCGTGCATGCAAACTACTATCCCAATTATAGTGGGGACTCCACTAACAAAGTGGACTGCTATTATAAGATAAATATCCAGGATGCCGCTGGAAACTATCTACCAATATACAGGAACTTCGAGTATGTCATCAACATCAAGGAGATTGTTCGCGCCGGTTACAGTTCAGCCGCTGATGCTGCTACCGCTACCGGTAGCGGTGACATTTCCGCTGACATAAGCACCCAGAACCTTACTGACATATCTGATGGCAAGTCCAGGATTTATGTTCAGTATACGGAGAAGACCTACACTGAATCAGGAACATATACACTCAAAGTAAAATATATTCCCGATGTCAAGACAGGGGAAGTGGATAATACCCGGGTCAGCTACCAAGTATTGACTGCGACCGATCCTGTCTTCGCAACCGATGACAGCGGCAACTACAAGATAACCGTAAGCGACACTGACAAGGAATGGATGACCATTACCTATACGACAACGGAAATATCATCCAACAAGTCTCAGCAGATAAAAGTCATCGGAACAGCACCTACAGGGTCGACTGTATATCGCTATGTAACCGTTCGTCTACTATCCCAGAAGGAGATGGTTGTAAAATGCGATCCGGAATACGTCCTGAAGAATAGTGGCGAGGAACTGGATGTCTATATATCCATAGCCAAGGACCTTCCTGAATCCATATTCCCCCTCTATTTCAAGATAGAAGCGGAGAATCTGAACCTTACGCCAAACAATGACAACCTGCCTGTCTATTCTGGCGAATCCTTCCTTTACAAAGAGACCACAGAGGACGGAAAGGTATACGAGGACGAAAAGGGAAGCAATGCGAAAAAGGCAAAGGATGGAACAAGCATATTCTACTATATGAAGACTCTTTCCTACGAAGACTATCTGGAATACCAGAGCGCATCCGAAGGAGAAGACCTTGTTACCTTTGCGACACATTTCAAGACAACCGATAGCGGATCCTCGGCAAAGGGAGGTATTGTCTATGTCATCAACGAATATTTCAATGATGCCTATGATGATTTCCTGCGATACGACATCAACAATTTCACAGAGCTCAAATACTCGAGTGGAAATATCGTATTTACCGGAGAGGGACAGGAGGTGGAATTCTCATTCAAGACAGATGAGATATACTCTTCACCTATAACCGTTAATCTTACCGGTCTTAAGCCCGCTGACACTGAGAAGAGCCTCACATGGGTATCAGGTGACACGTATATATACGAATACACCAAGGGAAATACCTCACACTCGTTTGACCTCGTAACAACAACAGAGGACGTTAACGTAGACGTTGCCCTTTCCGCACAGTACTACAATGACAACAATCAGTCATGTGAAAGAGGTCTGCTTGATTTCACAAATGAGGCATTCACCAGTGGAAGCAGCATCGCATATGGAAATGGCAAGACAGCCGCTTTCAAGTTTGACTATGTAGAGGGATTCGTTGAGCCAATAACCGTTACATTTACCGGACTGGATCCAACGAACCTGGAGCAGGACTATGGAACATTTGAACTAGTGAGTGGCACCACCTATACATTCACTCCTAGCTCAGATAAAACGACGACAATATACTTTGACCTTACGACTACTACGGTTGAGGACAATGTTTCTGTAACAATCAGCAATGACCATTACAATTCTTCAACTACAAAAGCTTCAAGGGCTAAGTTCAAATTCTCCAACCTGTCGTTCAGTACCGTATACCTTGGCGAAGGGCAGACTGGTACATTCACCTTCAGCTATGCAACAGGTGCGGTAGTTCCTATCACAATAACATTCCGAAAGGCAGTAGCAGTATCTTCCGATAACGGAAAATTCTCCGTTGCAACAGATAATGATGATGGAACGTATACATATACATATACGCCAAATGACAATACGACAATCACCCACGAGATAAAGATTTCTACGAAAGATTTCGGAAGCTACATGATGGCAACACTGAAGAATGAAAGCTATGATGATGCTTCTGCGACCAAGGGTAGGACACTCAAGATTGCCGCAAGTGCACTAAAAATGACAGGAGATTATCTTGCCTACGAAAGTGGAAACTCTTATTCTTGTAGACAAGTTACAGTCAACTCATCCACGACGACTTTTACCCCCACTGCTTCAACAACTGTCAGTGGATATGGACGATGGACATCATACTCGTACGACGGCTATTCATACAACGGAAGTGACATTTCATATGACTTCGATGATAGCACTGATGTAACAGATGATACTAAAATACCATTCTCATATACATATAGCTATAAGCAAAGGTCTGGATGGAGCAGCTACACTGTTACTGACACCTACACGGCAACATCAACTGCTGCATCATTAAACAAAGCAACATCAAGCGAACCTGTAGAACTTGAATTCACAACTGAATAATTTTAACGATAAGGGGTGGCAAAGGCCACCCCTTAGTTTTTTTTAATAATGGAACTACAAAAGGGGTAGATGAGACTGGTGAAAAACCTTTCTCTACCTACGGCGCTTCCCAACTCGCCAATATCTAGCCAATATAGACAAAAAAAATCGCTAACTTGTATCTTTCAACAAATTAGCGATTTTCCTGGTGCTCCCTCAGGGGCTCGAACCCTGGACCCCAACATTAAGAGTGTCGTGCTCTACCAACTGAGCTAAGGAAGCATTAACTTTCTTTGTGATTCGTTCGGGGCTCGAACCCGAGACCCCAACATTAAAAGTGTTGTGCTCTACCAACTGAGCTAACGAATCTTCCAATGCCGACCGAATCTCCAATCGGGATTGCAAAGATACCCACTTTTTTTAACCCTGCAAACATTTCAGGGATTTTTTTGCCCCAAAAAGTCGATTTTATGCAGAATCACAATCACCGGACTGTCACCTGACCCTGATTTCAGACCATCGCACACTAGAATGGACGATATCAAGAATCAAGGCACTCTCCCCTACTAATCCTGGGAATACTCCCTTATGCTCTGCTCATCGGCAAGCGAACATACAAGGAGATTTCCGTCCTTCAGGGACACTATGTAATCGGAGAGTCCCTCAACGACCACCCTTTTCGCATCAGCAGCGTGCACGACACATCCGGAGCAACCATGCAGACGCACATCCTCCCCTACCACGCTGTTTCCGTTGTCATCGGCTTCTATGTGCCCTTTAACCGAGCCCCATGTCCCAAGGTCGCTCCAACCCATGTCCCCTGAAATGACATAGATGTCTGGAGACTTCTCCATGACAGCATAGTCAATGGATATCTTCTCACAGGAAGGGAAATGCTCCTTCAGGACCTCCCTCTCCTTTTCGGTATACATGGAAGGTTCAATCCTATCCATCACCTCACTTATGGAAGGGGCATATCTCCTAAGAGCGTCATTTACGGTTTTTACAGCCCAGACGAAGATTCCGGCGTTCCAGAAGTAGTTCCCTGCATCCAGATACTCCTTCGCAACAGAAAGGGTCGGCTTTTCCTTGAACTGCCTTACCTTCACGACCTTTCCCTCTTCCACGCTTTCCGAACAGATATATCCGTAGCCGGTTTCAGGACGTGTGGGACGGATTCCGACGGTGACTATCCTGGATGATCCTTCAGCTGATTCAATGGCCTTTGATATGGCATTCGTAAATGTTCCCGTATTCAGCACAAGCGCATCGGCAGGAGTCACTACGACAGTAGCATCGGGATCCTTCAATGCAATCTTCCTGCAGGCATACGCAATGCATGGGGCGGTATTCCTCGCCGCAGGCTCCGCAAGAATGTGGTCATCCTTCATGAAGGGAAGCTGCTCCCTTGTCATGGACACATACCTTTCACCTGTCACAACCCAGAAGTTCTCATCCTTGCATACAGGACGGAACCTCTCGACAGTAAGCTGGATCATCGAGCGTCCAACGCCCAGTACGTCTATGAATTGCTTGGGGGTTGAGGGAGTGCTGATCGGCCACAGGCGCGAACCGACTCCTCCCGCCATAATTACTACATGCGTGCTCATCGTGGTCTAATTTTCCCAAATATAATTAATTTGTCAAAAAAAAGACTTACCTTTAAGTCATTAAAACATCTAAACCTTTTTAGAGACATGAAAAAATATGTAGCAGAGTGCATCGGAACAATGGTTCTGACACTTATGGGCTGCGGAACAGCAGTCTATCTGGGCTGCAGCACCCCTGCAGGTGTTGTTGGCACAGCCATCGCATTCGGTCTTGCCGTAGTAGCCATGGCTTACACCATCGGAGGAATCTCCGGTTGCCACATCAACCCTGCCATCACCCTCGGCGTCGCCCTTTCAGGCCGTATGAGCTGGAATGAGGCCGTAGGATACTGGGTAGCCCAGTTCATCGGAGGTATCATCGGAGCTGCCCTCCTGTTCCTCATCGTCAAGGTTGCCGGAGGCGGAGCCTTCGCAGGATCTGGCATGGGAGCCAACGGAGTAGCCAACGCCGGCGGTTGCGGCGGAGCATTCCTCGTAGAGGTTATCGCTACCTTCGTATTCGTTCTCGTTGTTCTCGGTACCACCGACCCCAAGGTTGGAGCAGGTGACAAGGCTGGTCTCGCCATCGGTCTTTCACTCATCCTGGTGCACCTCGTTTGCATCAACCTCACCGGAACCAGCGTAAACCCCGCACGTTCCCTTGGTCCCGCCCTCTTCGCAGGTGGCGACGCCCTCAAGGACGTATGGGTATTCATCGTAGCTCCCCTCATCGGCGGCGCACTCGCAGCCTGCGTATGGGGTGCAGTTGCTCCCAAGGACGAGAAATAGTCCATAGAGGAATCCTAGAACAGGGGCACCGGAAGGCGTCCCTGTTTTTTGTGCCGTTACTCATCCCTCCTATCTGCATTTTCATTTTTATATTCCAATGCGAACAAGCATCCCACGTCGCATAGCAGGCAATAGGATCCAGGTAGCAAAAAGCCCGAAGGAATAGCTTCTCCTCCGGGCATATCTTAAAATGAATCTTCTGTCAACTACGGACGTATCAGGTTCAGGAACTCGTTCCTTGTCCTTGCATCCTTGAGGAAGCATCCCGAGAATGCGGATGTGGTCGTAATGGCGTTGGACTTCTCCACTCCCCTAATCTTCATGCAGGTATGCATGGCCTCAATCACAACCGCCACGCCGAGGGGATTCAAGGCATCCTGTATGCAGTCACGTACCTGGACCGTCAGCCTCTCCTGCACCTGCAGACGACGGGCAAACGTATCTACCACCCTTGCCACCTTGCTAAGTCCCGTAATCTTGCCGTTGGGCACATACGCAACATGGGCCTTCCCTATGAAAGGAAGCATGTGGTGCTCGCACATTGAATATAGCTCTATGTCACGAACAAGGACCATCTGGCGATACTGTTCATCGAATATGGCCGACCTTATGATTAGCTGCCCGTCCTGGGCATATCCCTGGGTCAGATACTGAAGGGACTTGGCCACCCTCTCGGGGGTTTTCAGAAGGCCCTCCCTCTCCGGATCCTCACCAAGAAGCCGGAGGATCTCCTTCACATGGGATGCGATTTCACTTGTTGTGCGGCTATCGTATATGTCTTCCCTGCTATATGGCATATCAAAAAAATTGCTTGGTATGAATGTTGTTTGGAGTGTTTGTCGTTGCAAAATTAGGCAAAAGATTTCATTATACCTTTTTTTTACCTATATTTGCGCCCCATAAAGGAATGGGACAAAAACATTATTGATTGATTATAAATACCTTAATTCGGCACAGATATGTTTTGGACACTTGAACTGGCCGGCAGCCTGGACGATGCTCCATGGCCGGCGACAAAAGACGAACTGATTGACTACGCCAACCGCTCCGGTGCACCAGAGGAAGTCATGGAGAATCTTCAGGAGCTTGAGGATGATGGAGAAATCTACGAAAGCATAGAAGACATATGGCCTGACTATCCTACAAAGGAGGATTTCTTCTTCAACGAGGACGAGTATTAGGATTGAAGCGGCTTACTGATTGACAGTGAGATACCAAATGGCCTCTCCCATACTGCGGGAGGGGCTGTTTCCTTTTTACTCCGGATCGGTCTGATTGCCAAAAAGCGGGGGCACCGCACCGGCACCCCCGCTTTCACGTAAAGGTATTTCCTACCCCTAAGGCATCACTTCTTCAGCCACACTTCCATGTCGCCCGCCCCCCTGTGACACCACGCATAGTACGGTATCATCACAAGGGATTTCCCGTCCTTGGAATCCGCCTTTATGGCAGTCACCTTGAAAGAGGAGCCATCGGCCTCCGTATTGCTGATGGAGTAGTCATCCACAAGGGAGAAGTCCCTTTCCCCTAGCGGAGTTTCATGGACGTTGAAAGAAGGGTTGTCAGCCCATTCGGCGCAGTATACAAGGGGTCCCCTTTCAAGGGCTATCCTTCCCCTGTCGTCCTCCACCTTCTCATCTGCGACAACAGTCCGGGGAACCATGTCCATATGCAGTTCAACCCTGTCTCCGGATGAGAACTTTCTTCTTATCGAAACATATCCGTCCGCACCGGGAGCAGAAGGCACTTCCTCACCATTTACCGACACCTTCCAGGAAGTCTTCTTTCCGTCGGCAAAAGAGTACAGTCCTCCTGGAGTGACTTCACCCTTTACCCAGCCCGGTATTCTAAGCTTGAGAGTCATCTCGCCCTTTACAGGTGTATCAATCACTACCTTCACATCACCGTTCCAAGGATATGAGGTTTCCTGATGGAGCCCTACCTTTCCTTTTGAAGTCTCCACCATAGCCTTTCCATCAGCAAAAAGGTTCACATATAGGTCATCCCCCCTTACAGCATAGACATATCCTGGAATCGAAGGGATGAACCTGCACAGGTTGCTAGGGCAGCAGGCGCATCCGAACCATGGCTGACGCGTAGTCGTACCGTCGGCATTGAAGGCGTACTTCCCATCAGAGGAGAGAGGGTTCGGGTAGAAGAACCTTCCTCCGTCCACGCTCATTCCGCTAATTACACCATTGTACAGAGTCCTTTCAAGGCAGTCTATGTACTTTGAGTCTCCATGGAGAAGGAACATCCTCTGGTTCAGATACACCTGGGCGATTGCAGCGCAGGTCTCGTTGTAAGCCGTGGCATTGGGAAGCTCGTAATCGGCTCCGAACGCCTCACCCTGGTGACGCGCACCCACTCCGCCGGTCAGATAGTATTTCCTTTCAACAATGTTCTTCCATATCCTGTCTATTGCCCTTATATAGGAGGAGTCTCCGGTCAAAGCCGCCACATCCGCCATTCCTGCATACTGATATCCGGCCCTTACCGCATGCCCCCACGCCTCGGACTGCTCGATTACCGGCTTGTCGCTCTGAGTGTATATGTCCTTTATCGAAGTCTTTCCCCTTGTATCAAGGAAGAACTTCGCCTGGTCTAGGTACTTCTTCTCTCCGGTTACCACATAGAGCCTTGCAAGGGCCATTTCCGCAATCTGGTGGCCGGGTACCTTCACCTGCTGGCCTTCGCCTGGTCCAATCTCCCTGATGACGCACTCGGCATACTTCTTTGCTATGTCAAGGAACTTGGTGCTCCCAGTTGCCTGGTAGTGGGCTACTGCACCGTCAACCATGTGCCCGAGGTTGTAGAACTCGTGGCTCAGCACCTCCACGGAGTCCCACCTGTGCATTCCAGACCAAGGATGGGGATGCCATGGATTCATGGTACGGGGAGTGTAGAGGTAGCCGTCCTTCTCCTGCGCAGCGCCGACGATGTCAAGCACACTGTCGATGTAGTGCTTCAGATGTTCATCGGGATATGTCTGGAGAATGTAGCTGGCGCCCTCCACTGTCTTGTAGACATCAGTATCGTCAAACGGGAAGCCGCTGGGCGGATAGTCTGGCGAAGGGCTCAGGCACTGCTCGAAGTTCCTGTACCTGCCCGTCTCCTCGCATTTTGAGAAGGCAAGCGGGATGGTCACTTCCCTTGCCGCCTTCAGCCTCTGGCCGAAGAACGAGTCTTCGCTAAGGGATACGCTTGTAAAGGGAACCTGCGAATACGGATAGCCCGTACTTTTTCCCTGTTCACTTTTCTTCGTGCAGCAGCACGCTGCTAGCGCTACGGCAAGGACTGAGGCCAGAAGCCATCTCGACTGGATTTTCATGGAAAGGAATATGTTTGCAATTGGTTAAATGCGGTTTATGCTGCAATTTAGCGATTTTTCACGGAAAAGTCCCCTGCCTTACCCAAATGAAGACAGGGGACCAACCTAAAAAACACAATGTACTAGCTCTTGCTGTTTCTTAAACTGCTGCGATAGGCCTGGCCTTCACTGCCCTTGTCATAGACGCGGACGAACCAGGTAGTACGGAGATTGTCCTTGGTTGTGGTGATGAAGCTGTCGTCTCCATCTTCCTCGCTAGCCTTCCTTACGGTGTTCTCATAGAGCATTTCGGCATCATGTCCGCTCCATGCCCTGCGGTGCTCGAACACCAGGTCCCCTCCGTCTTCAGGGACAAGCTTGTAGCCTATTCCCTCTCCATAGTTGGTGACATAGCCTGCGAACAGGGCGTTGTCCCTCAGTCCAAGCGTAATCTCCACTAGGATTCCCTTGTGGAACACCCACTCGGCTCCGTTCACATACACGCCCTCAAGGTTGAAAGGCCTCTCGAAGCGGATGATGGTGACATCCTTGCTGGGAGTCGAAGTGATCTCCTTTGTGTTGATCTTCTCACCCACATAGTACGAAAGGTCCTTGTAGACCTCCTTCGGTACGGTCACACCCATGTACCAGGGATAGATTCCACGGAGGTTGCTGCACTTTGAGAACATCTCCTCCTTGGATTCGTTGTAATCCCACCGGCGACCCTGGGCGCTGGCATCGGTGATGCCTAGGGTGCATAGGGCGGCTACCGCCACCCCTGCGGCATAAAGTTTTAGTCTCATCTAGTCTTGATGTTAGGTATGATTTTCCTGTGAAAACTTATCCAGGTTCAATTGCACTTGATTACTTTCTAGGCTTCACGAAGTTCGGCTTTCCGCCGGCCGCCTTGAAGGCCTTTCCATACTCGCCAAGGTCAAAGGCGTCCATGTACCATCTAACGGTCCTGTCCTCGCCCACGATGACACCGACCTCGTTCCTGTCAGATGATGTCTTGGGAGATACGCTCTTTACGTACTTCATCTCGGCATCGAAGCTCTTCCATGAGCGCTCCTGGGAGTAGTAGGAGTTGCCAACCGGACCCATCTCAGTGAATCCCTTTCCCTGTCCGTAGCGGGACACGTGACGCCAAAGAAGGTCGTCGCTTATCATCCCGGCCCTCATCTGTACGAGGACATCCTTGTAGAACACCCACTCCGCTCCTAGAATGTCTATTCCTGAAAGCGAGAACGGAGCGTCGTATGTCACGATGGTGATTCCGTCAGTGAATCTTGTGGTGATAGCCTTGCGGTCGATTTCCGAGGAAGTGTAGTAAGCCATGTCGGAGTACACCTCGTCAAGGATGGTTACGCCAAGGATCCACGGGGTTATTCCCCTCATGTTCCAGCAGCGAAGGACCATGTCCTCATCGCTCTGGTCGAATTCGTACCTCTGCTGGGCCTGCGCCCCGAGGGAGAAGCATAGCGCAAGAAGCGCCACTGCAATAAAATGTCTTGATTTCATACTATATTTTTACTCAAGTTTCTAATGTAATTTTTCCTTTACTATTTAACCTTCTGTATTATTATCCCGTTACGCATCCTTCTTACGAACTTGATTTCCTTTACGTTCA
>Ga0065708_1000711_pt1 | contig 12755 bp, 8 predicted proteins | sample Hoacrofraction12_2_FD_59095 | JGI IMG/M metagenome (GOLD analysis project Ga0065708, IMG submission 59095) | Hoatzin crop microbial communities from Cojedes, Venezuela, sample from fiber fraction 12 v1 | ecosystem: Host-associated > Birds > Digestive system > Esophagus > Crop | place: Venezuela... | reverse complement strand
TCAACCAGTTTAAGCCTGAAAAAAACATTTGCCAGAATAGGATTCCGCAGCAAGGACAAGTTTCCCTTTAAATAATCCGATTCGCTGATCCCCGCGGGAAGGCCTCCCGGCGAGACGACCTCGATCCTGTCCTCAAACATGGATATGCGGATCTGCGCATCGACATCCCACTGCCTGTGTATCAGTGCGTTGGCAGCGGCTTCACGAAACGCCTCCTCGGGAATCAAAGCTTCCTTCCTGCGGGAGATTCCGTCGACCACTTCGTAAACGTAATAATCTCTGTAGATCCCCACGGCCTTCTCGTAGGCTTCAAGCGCGGAAACGTTTTTTATAGTCTCGCGCTTTTGAATTATGCTGATGCTTTCGCCGAAACGCGCTATATCGATCCCGGGAAAATCATTTTCGTCCGCCAAAATGGCGGCGGCATTGTTATATCCGTCCCTGTCAGAATATAAATTGAGCGTCCTCAGCGTGTCATGATTGAACGCTTCAAGATTGGCTTCCCTCTTCAGATAACGCTCCAAGACCTCGAACTTAAGCTCCTGAACATCGGCCGAAACGGCGTCATACGTAAGATTGCTGCCCTGCAGTATCAGCCGCTTAAGCTCTAGCGGATCAACCTCAACCGTAGCGGTATCATGGCGCCTGTACGCCTTGGATTTGTATAAATAAGGCTTGTCAGCGCCGGGCTCTACCGTCAGCGTAACTGTTTCGTCCGGGTTTATCTTCAAGAAATAATCAGGCNCCGGNGAAATGCTGTCGTTGATTCTGTTTTCAATCGAAAGGCACGCCGCCTCCGCATCGGCAAGGCCTTTGGCTTCNCCGCTGTCGTCAACGCCGAAAATAACGCGCCCGCCATTGTAATTGGCGTATGCGCTCACAGTTTTGAGGAAAGTGTTCGTCACATCCTCTTTAAATTCGATTTCAGGGCCTTCCCTCACGGCTGCGCCCTCCCTCCGAAAGAATTCCTTTAGGGAAAGCATAAATGATTTCGCGCGCAAAAGCAACCGCAAATTTTTACGTTTGTTTTTGCGTGCGTTTTTCGCGCGGTTTCNGGGTTTATTTCGGTTGTAAATCCAATCGTATTTGTTTGCAGCCGTTTTCAAACGGAATCTTATTTGNCCCGCAGCGGCGGATTACCGCCCTCGGCGCGTCAAATCCTCTTCCCTTCCGATGCCTGCTTTTATTAATTAGGGTGCAATCCCAATAGTTGTGATACAATACTTGCGTTTTATGGATTCGCGCATTCGCGGGAGATACTCGTATGAAAGACAAGAAACATTGGAACTCCGGCCTCTTCATCGCGGCGGGCACGGCGGCGGCGGTTGCCCTCTTGGTGTTCATGCTCGGGATGAAGGTACTTAAGGCCAACGTAGGGGCGGCCACGCGCAGCGGCACGGCCGCGGAAGAAAGCTCCGCCGCAGGTTCTTCATTTACAGAATCGGAAAATGATTCGTCAAGCGCCTCCTCTTCGAACCTTGAGGGCGAGGCCGAATCGTCCGACTACATGCCGGACGCCTCGCTCTACGCGCAGTACGACGGCAGGCGGCAGGTGACGGCTACTCCGACGCCTTCGCCCTCGCCCTCGCCGACGCCGCTTCCGACCGCGACGCCCACGCCCACGCCCGTGCCGCAAAATGACGCCGAGTTCGTCGCCTCCGCGCTTTCGGGAAAGAGCGGCCTTGCCTTCTACACGACGACCGCGGGCGGCCCCTGGCACACGGACGTCACGCTGCTTTCGGACGCTTCATTTTCGGGAGAGTACAGCCGCACGGCCGCGGAGCGCACTTCGGCCTATACTTCCGTCGTGTCACAGTGCACCTTCACGGGCTGGATGCAGGACGTATCCTCCACGGCCGACGGCGTGTACAGGATGACGGTCATCCTCACCGCCCAGACCCCGACCGGCAGCGAGAACAACTCCGGCGGGATACTCTACAAGTACACCCTTCCCGAGGGCATATCCCACGGCGACACGGTGTACCTCTTCGCGCCGGGAGCCGCGGCCAGCGAGGTTCCCGAGGCGTGCAGGACGTCGCTTTCTTCGATGGGCATCACCATCGGGACGACGACGGTCGGAAGGTACGTCCTCTACGACGAGTCGACGCAGACCGCGTTCGCGGTGTACGGGGGCTGAGGACGGACGCAAAACCTTAGCNAGCCATGGCTTCGGATGCGGCGCGCTGCGGCGGACTTTTCGAACCGCGGATAAACCGAGGCGGTCCGTCCTGCTCCGACTGCAGGCATCACGAATCTCCGGTTTTGCTCCGGACAGCCTATTCATTCCCCACAACCATTCAGGAACTAAAAAGCCGGGCTTCCGCCCGGTTTTTTCATGCCNGGGCATCGGTCCCTTTAGCGCAAAGAAAAAGGACCTCCGCCAAAGCGGAGATCCTCGACGTGCGGAACAAGATTCGAACTCGCGACCTTCTGGTCCGTAGCCAGACGCTCTATCCAGCTGAGCTACCCGCACGTGCTGCATTTGCTGCAACGTTAAGTATGTTACCGCTGCCTTTTATATTTGTCAAGCACTTTTGTCGGGCGTTTTCAAGCGGTCATTTACAGNAGTATGACCCCAGCCTTCTGGCACTCCTCGCGCATTTCTTCCGGCCAGACCGAAGCCTGTACCTCTCCGATGTGGACGCGGCCGAGGAGCAGCATGCACAGCCTCGACTGCCCGATTCCCGCCGCCGATCGAATAGGGGAGCTCGCGCGAAAGGAGCATCCTGTGGTAGGGAAGCCCGGCGCGTTCCTCGCAGCCGGCGGCCTTAAGCTGCGCCAGCATCGAATCCTCGTCGACGCGGATTCCCATCGAGGAAATCTCAAGGGCCATGTTCAGCGGCTCGAACCAGAAGAGGATGTCGCCGTTCAAGCTCCAGTCGTCGTAGTCCGGAGCGCGGCCGTCGTGCGGCTCTCCGTCCGCGAGCGGCCAGCCGATGTGCTCGATGAAGACCGCCCCGTGCTCCTTCGTGATCGCGTTCTCGCGCTCGCGGCGGGTCATCTCAGGCCACCTCTCCTCAAGCTCCTCGGTCGTCACGAAGGTGATATTTTCGGGAAGCCTGTACACGGCGTTCGGCCACTTGTACCAAACCTCGTGCTCCATGTGCTTTATGACCTTGAAGATGCGCTCGACGACCGCGTGCAGGACGTGCGGCGTGCGGTCCTCCTTGCGGATGACCATTTCCCAGTCCCACTGGTCGACGTAGCAGGAGTGCAGGTTGTCGAGGTCCTCGTCGCGGCGGATGGCGTTCATGTTCGTGTAGAGGCCTTCGCCCGGCGCGAAGCCGTACTTCATAAGTGCGTAGCGCTTCCACTTCGCCAGCGACTGCACGACCTCGTANGTCGCGTCCGGCATCGCCTTGATGTCGAAGGAAACGGGCCTCTCGACGCCGTTGAGGTTGTCGTTAAGTCCCGACGCCCTGTCGACGAACAGCGGCGCGGAAATGCGCTCTAAGTTCATCTGGCTTCCGAACTCGCGCTGGAAGAGGTCGCGGATAAACTTTATCGCGTCCTGCGTCGTCCGCACCGACATATGCGGGTCGTACCCTTCCGGTAGAATGAGGCTCATCTATGCTCCTTTCGCGGCGCGTTGGCGCCTGCTCTTTAATACCGCTTCGCTGCGTCCGCCCTGGCCTTTTTTGAAAATGAAAGCCTCCTTCGCTTCCACCCTCAGCAAACCTAAACGGCACGCCCCGTATCATACTACCGCGCCGGCGGGCTGTCAAAGCCGCCGTGCGCCTCCCTGCTCCCGCTTCGCCGCCTCCGCGCCGTCCCTTGCAACCTCCGCGGTCGAATGGTCGGCGGGGAAAATTTCATCGAGCCTTTCCGCGTCGAGGTCCCGCCCTATCACTATCAGGGCGTCCTGCCCCTCGGCTACGCGGACGCGCTCCGTCTTGTCCTTCGAGGCATTTACGGAAATGAACCCGTCCGCGTCCCTTATAAAGCCCTTGACCCTTATGGCCTCTCCGGCGGANGCGTCCTTAAAAAGCCCTTCTATCCTCTTGAGCGCCTCCGCGGCTTCAAGCTTCACCCCGAAGAAGAANACCGAGTCGTACCCNGCNANNNTCCGCTTGGTGAAGGCCGCCTCACGAAAGCCCGCNNGGGAGACGCGGCGCAAGATTTCGTCGCTTAGATATTCATTTTCCGAATCGGGCTTCGGGAAGGGGAGAGCGTCGGCGGCGGAAAAGCGCCTCGCGCAGCCGATTTCTTCCAGGGCGGCGTTGACTGAGGCAACGGTTTTTTCAANTGCCGCTTCCGCTGCCGCCTCATCCCGCGGNGCCGCGCTGACTATGAGGACGCCCGCCGAGGCCGCCTCCGAGGCCAAAGTGTAGCGCTCTTCGGCCGAAAGGCCGTCAAGGCCGTCCGCGCGGACGAGGCAGGCCGCCGTTCCTATGCGGCAGCGGCTTTCGAGCATTTCGTCGCGGAGCGTGTCGAAGAATTCGTCCGTGTCGAACACGCCCGAGGGCTCGACGATTATGCGCCCGTAGCCGAGGAGCGAGAGCGTCAGGAGCTTGGTCTTGAAGCGNCGGACGCGGCAGGAGGCGTCGCACCCGCCCGCGACCATCTCCATCGGGATGCCGCTCTTTTCGAGCTCGGTCAAAAGCAGGCGGTCGACGTTGACCGCCCCGTGGTCGTTCACGAGGATGCAGGCCTTCTCCCCCTGCCGGATAAGGAAGGGGGCGTACTGCTTTATGAAAGTGGTCTTGCCCGAGCCGAGGAAGCCCGTGATNAAATCAACTGTCGTCATGATTCATTTTCCTGAAAATGCAAAGCCCCGCGCTTTAAAGTTCCCGCGCGGGGCTTNATGNTTACATATTTTCCAGCTCGCTGATCCACGCGGCCGAGCAGGCGTCGGACGGCATGCGCAAATCGCCGCGCGGCGAGACCGCGACCGATCCGACCTTCGGGCCGTCGGGCAGGCAGCTCCTCTTGTACTGCTGCCCGAAGAAGCGCCAGTAGAACTTCTTCAGCCACTTCATTATCGTTTCCGCGTCGTACTCGCCCGCGAAGGTGCGCACCGCGACGCGGTAGATCTTCGACGGCGAAAAGCCGCCGCGGAGCATGTGGTAGAGGAAGAAGTCGTGGAGCTCGTANGGTCCGACGAGGTCCTCCGTCTTCTGGGAGATCTCGCCGCCGCCCGTCGGCGGAAGGAGCTCCGGAGAAACAGGCGTGTCGAGCACGTCGAGCAGGGCGCGCGTGAGCGCTTCGCTGTCGGCGGTGTCGGCGCAGTAGGCGACCAGGTGGCGGACCAGGGTCTTCGGAACGGATGCATTTACCGCGTACATCGACATATGGTCGCCGTTGTACGTCGCCCAGCCTAGCGCGAGCTCGGAGAGGTCGCCCGTGCCGACGACGAGGCCGCCGTGCTTGTTGGCGAGGTCCATGAGGACCTGCGTCCTCTCGCGCGCCTGGGCGTTCTCGTAGGTTACGTCGTGGTCGTCCTCGCTCTGCCCGATGTCCTTGAAATGCNGGAGGACGGCNTCGCGGATGGGTATCTCCATGAGGGTCGCGCCGATTTCGCGGGTGAGCGTCACGGCGTTGTTGTACGTGCGGCCGGTGGTGCCGAAGCACGGCATCGTGACGCAGAGTATCCCCTTGCGGTCGAGCTTTAAGCGGTCGAAGGCCTCCGCCGTCACGAGGAGAGCGAGGGTCGAGTCGAGGCCGCCCGAAATGCCGATTACGGCGCATTTTGAACCTATGTGCTCAAGCCTCTTCTTAAGGCCCATCGCCTGGATCGCGAGGATCTCGCGGCACCTCGCCTCCCTGTCGGNNTTNCCCGAGGGCACGAAGGGGCGCGACGGGTAGACGCGCTCAAGCTTCGTCTCGCGAAGCGGGAGCTTGAAGCGGATGAAGCGGTAGCCGTCGTTCCTGATCTCGAAGGTCGTCATGCGGCGCCTTTCGGCGGTCAGGCGCTGGAGGTCAAGGTCGGCGTAGACGGTTTCATTTTCAAAGCGTTCCGCCTCGGCCAGNAGGGAACCGTTCTCGGCGATCATGTTCTGAGCGCCGAACACGAGGTCAGTCGTCGACTCGCCCTCGCCCGCCGCCGCGTAAATGTAGGCGCTAAGCAGCGCGCCCGACCTGCCGGTTACGAGCTGCCTGCGGTAGGAATCCTTNCCGACGACCTCNTCNGAGGCCGAGAGGTTGACGATGACGCCCGCGCCGTTCATGGCATGGNCAGTCGAAGGCGGATNCGGGACCCACAGGTCCTCGCAGATTTCCGCCGCGATCCGAAGCTCGGGCAGGCTGTCCGCCTCGAAGATGAGCTTCGTCCCGAAGGGCACTTCCCTCCCGAAGAAGCTGACCGTCTCCTCGACGCCCGCNCCTGAGGCGAAGTGCCTCGCCTCGTAGAATTCNCCGTAATTGGGGATGTACGACTTCGGCACGAAGGCGATGACCTCGCCCGCGTTAATGACGGCGGCTACGTTGTAAAGNTTGCCCTTAACTTCGAGCGGCNTCCCTATGAAAATGATCCCGTCGACGCCGCTTAAGCTTTCAGCGAGCTTCTTAAGCGCCTCCTTAGCCGCGTTAAGCAGCGTGCCCTGCCAGAAGAGGTCGCGGATGTCGTACCCCGTAAGGCACAGCTCGGGGAGCACCATNACCGCGGCTCCCCGCTCGGCCATCTCCCGCACCTTCTCCGCGATTTTTTCCGCGTTGAAAGCGACGTCCGCTACTTTGACCTGCGGCGTTCCGGCCGCAGCCTTGACGAATCCGTGGCGCATATCGTCCCTCCCTTAAATTAATGCCGAACCTTTTTCAAAACTCGGCGTTCTTAACGTTCTTCGCGTGCCCCTCGTCCCAGAAGGACTTGTTCATGCTGAAAGCGCGGCGCATCCTTTTTGGCAGGCGCTTGTACGCCTTTCCGAGCTTAAAGCCCATGAACTTCGCCGCGCTGTGGAACACGAGCTTAAAGATCAGCCTCTTCTGCCCGCTCTCCTTTAAGTAGAGGGCCGTCTGCTTCACGAGCTTCTTTCCCTCGCCGACCACGGCGACCGACTTGAAGACCTCGGGGTGCATCGCCTGCGATACCCCGTTGTCAAAGTTCCTTTCGAACTGCTGCCGCGCCGTGTAATTGTGCGAATGGACGACCCGCGCCTCGGCGCAGTAGGCGACCGCGCCCCCCGAGAGCACCGTCTTTCCCGCGAAAATCATGTCCTCGTTGAAAATGCACGGAACCTCGAAGCCTCCGTTCGATACCAGGTAGTTCCTATCGTACATCGCGCAGACGTCCGAGCAGAAGAAGGCCTTGATGCCCAGGCGCCTGATGTCCTTTTTCGTCTTGACCGCGCTCGTGTCGGGGTAGTTGAACTGCCTCGTGTACCTCTCGATTACCCCGCAGCTGCCGTTGGGGAGCTGCCGCGCGTAGGCGACCTTCACGTCCTTATTTGAAAATGAGCCGACAAGGCGCTCGACCAGGTACCGGTCCTTCGGCACGGCGTCCTGCGTCATAAAAAGCACGTAGTCCGCGCCGGAAAAGCCCGCGCCCATGTTCCTCGTGCCGCCGTGGTCGAACTCTTTTTTGGAAATGTGGAAGACCTCGACGTTGGCCATGCCCTCGATGAGCTCCGGCCTGAAATACTTTTCTTCGGTGTTGATGAGAAGGATGTGGCTTAAGGGAAAGCTCTGCGCGGCGAGGGCGCGCATAAGCCTCCCGAAGGCTGCGTCGGGCTTGTATACGGGTATTACGGCATCGACCGTCGGCTGCTTTTCGCCCCGCTCTTCGACCATTGCTTCCTCCTTAGCGGCGAACGGGCGGCCCGCTTCCTGCAGTCCGCCCGTAATTTTACAAACTTTATATGNACCCNGCTTATTTTACAGTGTCGGCCTCTCCGCCANACGTGCGCACCGCGCTGTTTTCGATTGCCTCCTCACGCCTTTCTAATCCGATTCCGCTGGCGTTCACTATGTAGTCGCTGAAGCCCTTGACCGTGTCGGACACTTCGTAGGACTCGACGTCGAAGAGCCACTGATGAAGCTCNGAGACGTTCAACTCAAGCGTTACCGCGACCGATATGTCGACCGTCTCGCCTATAGTGCCCGCGCCCAGGCGCTCGAAGGGCCAGGTGGCCGTCTTCTCGATTTCATAATTGAACATCTGCGAAGCCATCGACATTATCTTCGACTGCGAAAGGTTCGTGTAGCANTAGGGCAGCACTTCCTCGATTACCGACTGAGCGGCCGCCAGNCCCTGCGACTTGACCTTGTCGACTATCTTCTGGATGACTAGCCTCTGGCGCTGCGTGCGCGCCGCGTCCCAGCCCCTGGTGTACCTGATTCGGCAGTAGGCGACCGCCTGAATGCCCGACAGCGTATATTCCCTGAGTTCCTGTCCCGCCGTGACATCGAGCGTATCAATGGGGATTCCCGTTACATTGGATATCTCGACCTGGTAGTTGTTGAGGTGGACCGCCTCCTGCTCGGTGAGCGATATGTTTATTCCGCCGATCGCATCGACTAAGTAGGCAAGGGCCCTGAAGTCCACGACCGCGTAGTCAGTGATGTTGAGGTCGAGGTTCGCGTTGACCATCGAGAGCATACGCGTGATCCCGCCCTTTGCGTAGGCGTTGTTGGCCTTGTTGTACATGCCGATGTCCGTGTTGTCGTCGCTCATGATATTCATGTACGTATCACGCAGGATCGAAATCATACGGACCTGGCCGGTGGAGTTGTTGATGCTGGCGATGATCATCGTGTCGCTGTTGCCTTCGGGTTTTTCGGCATTGCGGCTGTCGACGCCGACGAGCAGGATGTTGGTGTATCCCTCAAGGTTGAGGTTCCCCGCGACCTGCTTGTCGATGTATACGTCGTCGGTGTCCTGTATGGTGTTGTTGTCGAGGCCCGATCCGACCTTGTCCCTGAGGTTCATCTTAACCCAGGCGAAGGCGAAGACCGCGACCGCCAGCACTGCCAGCACCACGAGCTCAACGATAAGTATCGCGAGCCCCTTCTTGCCCTTCTTTTTCTTGCTGCTGTTCTTTTTCTTCGATACGGGAGCGCCGCCTCTGGCTATCCTTCCCTCGGAATCCCTGCGGATCCTCTGGGGGTCGGACTGGCGCCTTGCCCCCGACGAACTTCCTTCCCGCACGCGGCTGCCGCTGTCGTCGCGGCGCACGCGCCTTACTTCTCCCGAGGTTCCATCGCGGCGGACCTGGCCGTTGGCCACGCGCCTGGTCCCGTCCGCGCTCCTCGCTGCCGAAGAGCTGCGCCTTGCGCCGTCAGAGCTCCTATTTCCCGATGCGCTGCGCCTAGTCCCGTCCGCGCTCCTTACGCCCGACGCGCTGCGCCTTGCGCCGTCAGAGCTTCTGATTCCCGAAGAGCTGCGCCTTACGCCGTCAGAGCTCCTGGTTCCCGATGAGCTGCGCCTTACGCCGTCAGAGCTCCTCGTGCCGTCCGCGCTCCTCGTACCTGAAGAGCCGCGCCTTGCCTGTCCGCCCTCGGAAGCGCGGGAAGACGTCCTCGACGAATTTCCCGAAGCCTCCGACGTCCTCCTCGTCCTTGCCGAAGAGTCCGAAGAACTGCGCCTTACAGTGTTCCTTGCATCCCCCTCACTGTAGCTGCTGCTCCTGCGGTTATAGGAATCTGCCATTTCTTACCTCTCAATAAGCGTTTTTGTTGATAAAACCCCTGAAGACCGTGAGGAAGAGGATCTTNAAGTCCAGTCCCATAGTCCAGTTCTCGATGTAGTACAGGTCGTAGTCTATGCGCCTGCGTATCGAGGTGTCTCCTCTGTAGCCGTTGATCTGGGCCCAGCCGGTCATGCCCGGCCTGACCTGGTGCTTTACCATGTACCGCGGTATTTCCTCNTGGAAGCGCTCCACGAAGAAGGGCCTCTCGGGCCGCGGCCCGACCAGCGACATCTCGCCCCTGAGGACGTTGAAGAGCTGCGGGAGCTCGTCGATGCTGGTCTTCCTCATGAACCTGCCGATTCCCGTGACNCGGGGATCGTCGCGCACCGTCCATGCCTTTGTCTCCTTGTCCGGCGCCTGCATTACCATGGACCGGAACTTGTACATCATGAACGGCCTGTTGTGAAGCCCGACCCTCTCCTGCTTGAAGATGACGGGTCCCGGCGAAGTCGCCTTGACGACGGCCGCGCAGCCAAGCATGAGCGGCGAAGCCAGNACGATGCATATCAGGCTGGCAACAATGTCGAAGAGGCGCTTTACCGCCGCGTTGAAGGTATTCGTGAGCGGCACGTAGCGGATGTTCACTACGGGCAGCCCGAGGATATCCTCCGTGTACGGCTTGGTCGGTATAATATTATAGTAGTCAGGTATGAACTTGGTATGAACGCCCGATTTTTCACAGAGCGCGACTATCTGTTCAAGCCTGTAGTACTCGTTAAGGCCGAGCGTGATGGCGATCTCGTCGAGATGGTTCTCNGGAAGGATCACCAGCAGATTGTCGATGCGGCCGAGGACTTTCACCCCCTTGTACATCGTGCCCGCCTCTATCCTNTCGTCGAGGATGCCGCGGATCACGAAGCCCCACTGCGGGTTCGACGTGACGCGGTCTATGTACTCCTCCGCGGCGCGGCTGTAGCCGACGAGGAGCACGTTCCTCTGGTTCTTTCCATTTATCCTTATGCGCCGGACCACATATCCGGCGATAAGCCTCGCCGCAATGTCGAAGACGACGTTGAGGNCGAAGAAGGTCGCTATCATGATGCGCGACCAGTCCTGCTCGTGCATCAGCTGGAGCACCGTGAAGAACACGAGTATTCCGATGATGTTCGCNTCTATGATAGAAGCGATTTCGCGNCGCCTGCCCCTTATCCGCTGCACGGAGTAAAGGCCGANCGCGGCATAGAGGACTATCATGGCCGGGACGATCGCTATCAGCGCCCATCTGAAAAGCGCGAAAGAGACCGATTCCCTGCCGCCCTGGAAAATGTGCGGACTCTGGAACCGGAGGTACCAGGCAAGCCTGTACGATATGATTATGACCGCCGCATCGATTATCGCCTGAAAGCGGTTCATATATGCCTGGGTCTTTTCAATCATATAGCTTCCCCGCGGCTTTTCACCGCCCTGCCTCCGGCTTTGTCCGGGCCGCTGCAATTCCCCTTGCGCCCCTGCCGTTCCTTCGAACGTAAACTATACACTTCAAGGCAGGCATTTGCAAGGAAAAGCCCAGCCCGAAGCCCATTGATTTTGTCCTTAAAAATACAAATGCGCCGCGTTTTCCGCCGCCATTGCCCCGCTCCCGGCGCGACAGCCGGCTCCATCGGCGCCCCGGCGGCCAATATCAAAGGCCCCGCTTCACAGGATCCTTCTGACGCAGCCGGCGAGCAGCTCAAGCTCTATCGCCGCGAGCGTCTTAAAGTCCGTCCGCTTAAAATCGAAGCGCCTGCCCTCTTCATTTCCCTTCCTGCAGAGCTTAAAGCCCTCCGCGATACCCTTGACGTAGGTGCCTCCAAAGCCCTTGACGGTGAAAAAGGCCGCCTTGACCGTGAATCCGAAGAGGAGGAGCGGCGCGTTCAGCGCGACCATCCAGCCCGGCATGTTCTTATATATGAGGTAAATGCTGTTCCTCGACGAATTCTAGTACCTTAAAAAGGTTGTAGACCGACCCTGAGGTCGCGCTGCCGACGTGGAGCACGTGGGCGCGCGGCACGAACACGTTCCTGTACCCCAGGAGCCGNGCCCTCCAGCCGATGTCCGTGTCCTCAAGGTAGGCGAAATGGTTCTCGTCGAAAAGCCCCGTCTCCTTAAGCTTCTTCATATCGTAAATGGCGGCTCCNGCGCAGCTTGAAAATATATCCGCGGGCTTCTTGTACTCCGCCGCCGGACGCCCCTTGCCCCTGGCGAAGGCCCATCCGAATGCGCAGTAGTAGTCACCCGCNCCGTCGAGCAGGCTCCTGTCGTCCATTTTAAGCATCTTGGCCTGGCAGGAGAAGACGTCGCCGCGCCTTTCGATCGCCCTGACGAGCTCTTCGACGAAGTGCCGCCCCGCGACCGTGTCGTTGTTCAGCAAAATGCAGTAGTCGAGGCCCTCAGAAGCCTTAAGCCCTACATTTACCGCGCCCGAAAAGCCGGTATTCTCCGGAAGCCTTATGAGTTCTACCTCGGGAAACATCCTCTCGACGGCATCGGCGCTTCCGTCGGCGCTCCCGTTGTCAACCACGATCACGCGGTCGGGCGCAAGGCTCTGGCGGCGCATCGCCTCAAGGCAGGCCTTGTTGTACTTAAGCCCGTTATAGTTCGGTATGACCACAGATACAGTNGGTGCCATCAATCGGCCTCCCCTTTTCTTTTGAAAATGATCCCCTTTTGCCCTTGCCGCCGCGCCCTTAGTCTCCCCTCGGCGCCGGCGCGTCAGGCCTTCAGCGAATAGTCCCACCTCGNCAGCGTGAGGTTCGGGTTGTACATGGGGTCGCCCTCTTTTAGTATCCCGCTCCAGCGCTCCTTCATGTAGGCTATTTCCCCGTTGAAGCGCTCGACCTTTTCGGGCGTGTCCTCCGAGCCGCGGGTCTTCGACTCGTCGTGGTGAAGCTCGGCGTAGGGGTCGTAGACTATGAGGCGCCCGTTCTCGCGGAGCTTCAGGCAGAGGTCCACGTCGTTGAACGCGACCGCGAGCTCCTCGGTGAAGCCGCCCGCCTCGTCGAAGGCTTCTTTCTTCATGAGCAGGCAGGCCGCCGTGCAGCAGGAAAGGTCCTGCATGAGCGCCGCCTTGTGCATGTAGCCGCTCTGCGACTTCGGAAGGTCCACGAATACCGCGCCCGCGACGCCGCCTATGCCGATGATGACGCCGGCGTG
>Ga0065708_1006804_pt1 | contig 12761 bp, 6 predicted proteins | sample Hoacrofraction12_2_FD_59095 | JGI IMG/M metagenome (GOLD analysis project Ga0065708, IMG submission 59095) | Hoatzin crop microbial communities from Cojedes, Venezuela, sample from fiber fraction 12 v1 | ecosystem: Host-associated > Birds > Digestive system > Esophagus > Crop | place: Venezuela... | reverse complement strand
AACCGCCGACATACCACTGTGCGTTTGCTGTAGTTGCTGCAACGGCAACCAGCAGAGTAAGCAAAATCTTTTTCATTTTCTTCTTTTCTTTCTTTTTTGTTTAATGCGCTGCAAAGGTAAGAACTTTCACCGTAACCTCAACTTGTTTCCGCACACAGATTGACCAAACATCGCCCTTTTCTTGACAAAAATCAATTCCTCGGCCTTTTTAAGACGGAAAAGCAGATTTCCTTTTTAGAGGGAAAGGACGTATTATTATCAAGGGCAGAAGAACTTATTTTCCTTATAGGAAGGATTATTGTGTTGGTAAGATTTTCTCTTACACCCTTATGCCAGACAAAAGAAAGCATGCTTCTTATGTCGAGAGAAAATATATGTTCTTATGTCGGACAACGGACAATATCTCCCTTATGTCAGGAAACGAAAAAGAAGGGCCGAGGGAGAAATGTCCTCGGCTCTTCTTGAAAAGGTTTGTCGTGGGAGAGGGGATTACTCCTCCTCGCCCCAAACGTTCACGTCTTGGAATACCTCGCGTGCGCCGCCTTCGCCAGTGGATGGGTCTGGCGTTACCACGGCATCGTGCCTAGTGCCAGAAATCTGGTCGAGCAGCGGGGCACTGCTGAGAGCTTTGGCCTTGATGGTCGGAACGATATATTGCTTCTTGTTCATTGCTTTTTCTCCTATTATTTAATTACTACCTTGCGTCCGTCGCGGATGTAAACGCCCTTCTGCTGTGCACCGTTGACGCGCTGACCCTTCAGGTTGTACGTCGTGCCGCTCTCGCCGCCGAAGCCGTTGATGGTCTCGATGCCAGTGGTAGAGCCATTGATGTCGAGCTTGATGGAGCGAGCTCCGTCGCTACTCTTCGACTTCAAGTAAGCGCGGAAGGCCTTCAGCAGGTTGCCGCCATTTGCCTTTACGATACCAGTAGTGTTCACGATATAGTCGTCGCTGACGATTGGCGAGGCGTTAGTCTCACCGTCGTAGTAGGTGTAGGTTCCCACGAAGTCATAGTAGGTAGTTCCTGCGGTGGTGAGGCTTGTTGACGGGCTGAGCGATACGCCCTCAAACTTCGGGTCGCTCACTGCTGCGCCGAGGTAGAGCAGATGAGGCGTGTTGGCGGTGATGGCATCGCCAGAAGTGAAGTGGAGGATAACCTCTTCGTCAACGAGTTCGTCGCTTGAGTAGGTTGCCACCTCGTAGTCGTCGCCGAATGCCTCCTTAGCCTTAGTAGCGTCAACGTCGAACGGCAGAACGATGGAGTTCCATCCCTTAACGAGGTCGCGGTCGAGCGTTACGTTAGCGTCGTCGAGTTCGGTGGTGATTGCTTCAGTCTCAGTCTCGTCGAGAGTGATGTCGTTGCTGTAGCGAGTGAGCGTCCAGTTCGTCATTGGAGCCCAAATACCGTTGCAGAAGCCCGGAACGCGGATACCAATAGTGAGTGTCTCACCTTCGTCAACCTTCACGTAGAGCACGTTCTCGTAGTTGTCCTTTGACGACTCGAATGTGGCAAGATCGTTGACCTTATCAGAAACGGTGCTCCAATTTATGAGCTGCACTTGGTTTGCGTGGTCGCCCGATGTAGCGTAAACCCAACCAGTAACGTTCTGATTTTCTCCTACTCTTACTCCTGCTTCATAGCCTCCTGCACGGTAGAATGCGTCAACCGTTACCTTATAGATGCCTGCCTCAAGGCCTGAAACTTCTTGAGAGATTTGGAACGGAGCTCCATAGACCTCTGCGCAGTTGCTGTCTGAGACGAGTTTGGCTTGTCTATTCTGCTGACCTTGAGTTTGAGTTAGCGTCCAACTGTCAGTTTTCGGGGTCATTGCGTCGGTAATCTTATCGGTGCAGTCTTGCTCAATCAGTTCGGCGATGGCGCTTGTCAGTGCGCTTTCGTCGTCATACTCGGTTGCGGTCTTGAACAGCTCTGCCTGCTTCTCCTCGATTGCCGTTGCGTAGTCGTCGGCGGTGAGCAGTACCCAAGTGATGGCGGCGTCGGTAGAGGTGGCCGTCGAGAGATAGTTGTACTTATAGGTTGCCTCGGTTGCGGTGGTCAGATAAACCTCCGTTCCTACGGGCTGGAGATAGTAGCAGTTGTCCTCACCTGCGGAGATGAAGTTGAAGCCGTTCATCGCTTGGTCGGTATAGAACGAACCAGTGCCAGTGAGACCTACCGTAGTGTTTGCAGCCAACGAGTGGTCAACGTTCTTCAGTTGATAGCTACCGTCTGGCAGAACCGACAGCTCCCAAGCAATTCCGTATTCGTCAACGCAAGCCTCAGTTCCCCAGAAACCTGCGCGGGTGATGAACTGATATTCGTCCTTCTTCTGCAGGTAGTAAGTGCCAGTTGTGATGGTAGGAGTCTTGAAGGTGATGCTGAAGGCCTCGTTCTCAGAGAGGATGTCGCCATTGTCGTTGGTATATCCAACAGTTCCGTCAGCAAAGGAAACAGTGTATTCTGCGCCTGCCTCGAACGGATGGAGGCTGGAAACGTCGATGGTGATAACGCCGTCTTCCGCTGTGGTGGTAACGGTAGTTCCGTTGACCGTTGCCGTGCCATTGTTGATAAGACCGATGTAGGCCTCAGTGTCGGAGGTCTCAGCGTCGGGGAACTTCACTGTGATGGTGCTGAGGTTGTCGTCGTAGTAACCATTGTTCTCGATGCTCCACTCTGGGTCTCCGAGATTGTAAGCCTGCTCCTTCACGGTTATCTTGATGGTTTGTGCGCTCGACGACTTGATGTAGTAACGCTTGGACTGCATAGTCTGGTCGGTGGAGTTCCACTGGAACAGTTCGCTGTTGTCTGCATCAACCATGAGCGAACCGTCGAGAGTGTAGTATAAGTCTGTGAGTTTGTCGCCTACAGTGATGGTGTATGTTGCTCCGCCAACAGCGTCGAAGTAGTACCATCCGTCAGCATCCAGACTCTTTTCCTCGTCCACGACTATCTCGCCAACAGTGTTTGTCGATATGCCGTTTCCGCTATAGTTTACGGTCATATTGTCGAATGCAATCCAGTTAATCTTTGCGCTTTCGAGCGACAGACCGAACTTGAGGTTTCCGTCGGTTACTTTGGTTGTTACGGAGAATTGCGTTGCAGGGTTAGCAGAGGCCACGCCTGTTTTGTCGTCGTTGGCAAACAACTTGACGCCGCTTGCGTCAGCCGAGGGAACTCCGTCGGTCTGCTGCGTTGCTATGACATACGCATCAATGCTATACTTTCCGTTAGGCAAGTTCGAGTGCTCTTGATAGCATGAACCATCGGCCAGTGCGCCGCTGTTGCCAGACCCTGTCCATGCTTCGATGAAACAGCCTGCGAAGTTTGATGCTGTATAATTGCCGTGATTATTCGTGTTATATTTCCATCCAGTTTCGCCTGTCTTTGTCCATTGCCAAGTAGTAGCAGGAAATCCTTCGAGACCTACAAAGTGGGAAGAAATTTCTACTGGCGAGTTCTCGGTAGCCAACTTCATAGCCTCCTCGATGGCGGCGTTCACGTCGGCCGGCTTCACAATCTTCCAATCAATGTTGTCGGTTCCGTTGTAAACCACTTGCGAGCCCTCGGTAGTGGCTGTTGCCGAGAGATACTGGTCGGCATTGTAATAGTCGTCGGTGCTTACGAGCTGTATCTTCACGTTGCCCTCGGTCTCAGCGTCGGTGATGTTCCAAGCGTTGTGGCCTTGTTTGTTCATATCAACAAATATGCCACCCTTAGCGTCGCTTGCGAACATTCCGTTTCCTTTGGCAAACGTGAGGGTGTAGCCGTTGGTGGCATCGCCAGAGATGGTGAAGGGCTGCGGGTACTTTGAAACGGTGGCATTCGTTCCCCACGAGTTGGTTCCGGCAAGGAAGAGCTTAGAGTTGACGTTCATCAGATAGTATGTCTCCTCCGATGAGATGTCGCTGGTGCCTATTCCCGTTACAGTCCAGTCAGCGGTTTGCTCTTCGTAGGTGATTGCCATACTGAGGAGCACGGCCTGCATTCCGTTTCCAGTTGCAGCATTGACGAAAGCAACCTTTGAGGCGTTGCCGCTGAACGTGGTTGTTTGGTTCTTTCCATTTGCAAAGGTTTGGGCTTCTCCTTCTGTGTCGTCAGCGTCGATGCGTAGGCTTGCACCCTTTCCACCTGGAGCGTTGAAGGTGTAGGTGATGCCGGTAATCTTATAGCCTGTCATTGCGGTTGCGATTACCTTGTTATCGCCGCCGACAAACAGATAAACGCCGACACCGTTGGTGTTATCTCCCTGATAGTTGGCTGCTCCCGCGAAGGTGATAGTGCTGTATTCGGCAGCATAAGAAGCACCGATAGCGGCGAGTCTCGTCGGGTTTGTCTTAACGCCCGTCCATCCACATTCGGAGAATGTGATGGTTTCCGTAACGGCTGCCGTTGCAGCGTTACTAAGTCCCAATAGCACTGCAAGCAGCAAGCACCACGAGACTTTCAGAAGTCTGTTTCTTTTCATTGGTCTTTTGTTTAAATTATAATTATGTTGTTCTTTGCTTTTTGGGAGCGTGCATATTAGCAAGCAAAAGTACACATTATTTATATAACGCGCGCGGGAAAGGCATAAACTTTATAAAACTATAAGTAAAAAAAACGGTTTTTAACTGATTCCACTTGCGAAGCAAGCCCCTTTTTGCTGCTGCGGGTGATGGGATTGTGGTGTTTGGTGTCTTTGGGCTTTTAGGTAGTTTAGGCGTAGTAGGGTGGTGATAAAAAGAGATTTTCGCGAGATAGATGGGCCGCTTTCTCGGTGAAAATCGGTGAAATCTGTGGTGGATAGAGGTGGTCGCGGCGATGAAAATTTGTGGTTTAGGCTGAATTGGGGGCTGATTTAGCTTAAATCAGGGTGTGGTTTAGGTTAAAGCATGACGTAGTTTCCACCTCTGCGTTTGGATAACGTTATGGAAACTGTCGGACGTTGTTATGGAAACTATTGGACATCGTTATGGAAACTACTGGAGACTTCCACCGTGATGGTGCATAAAAAACAGATTACCACGGAATGGGGAGGGCGTCCCCTTCTGTGATAATCTGTGGAATCTGTGGTTAAATATAACCTAATCTGTGTTTTTTAATAACCCTGTCGGCGGTTGGTTATAGCCGAATCGGTGGTTTAGCGCCGTTATTCTTCGGCCTCGTCGCCCCAGACGCTGAATGTGGTTTCGCGTGCGCCGCCTTCGTCGCCTGTGGGGTCGGGGGTTACTACGGCATCGTGCTTAGTGCCAGAAATCTGGTCGAGCAGCGGGTGGCTTTGCAGTTCGCGTGTGCGAATGTGGGGCTTTTGATATTGTCTTTTGCTCATTGCTTTGTCTTTTTACGGTTTTCTTATTTTATCACCATCTTCTTTCCACCGCTGATGTATATGCCTTTCTGGGTGGGTCGGTCGATGCGTTGTCCTCTCAGGTTGTAGGTAGCGTCGTTGCTCTGTGCGCCGTCGGTGATGTCGGCGATGGTGGTGGCTGTGCCTCCGATGTCGAGTCTTACGGCGCGTGCACCGTCAGTCGTTGATTGCTTCTGCAGGTAAGCTCGGAATGCCTTCAGCTTATTCTCGCCGCTTGCCTTTACGATGCCGCCGGTGTTCACGATATAGTCGCCGCTGACGATGGGCGAGGTGTTGGTGGTGCCGTCGAAGTATTTATATGTTCCCACGAAGCTGAAGTAGGTGCCATTTGCGGTGAGTTCGTCTGTTGGCTTCACCGTGACTCCCTCGAACTTCGGGCTGCTCACTGCACTGCCGAGGTAGAGCAGGCTCGGCGTGTTGGCGGTGATTGCGGTTCCGGGGGTGAAGTGGAGTATGATGCCCAACTCGTCGTCGTCGCTCTTTTCGTCGCTGGTGAATGTTGCCACCTCGTAGTCGCTTCCGAAGACGCTTGCTGCGGTCTCTTCGTCAACGTCGAAGGGAAGAACGATGGAGTTCCATCCCTTAACGAGGTCGCGGTCGAGCGTTACGTCGATGTTGGTGGCTTCGGTGGTGATTGCTTCGAGCTCGGTCTCGTCGAGCGTGAGCTCTTTCAGGCGGAAGAGGTAGAAGTCTGTAACGGTTCCGTTAGCGTTGCTTGTCAGCTTGAAGGTGTAGTTGCCTGCTTCTGTCGTGGTGAAGATTATCTCCACATCGGTGAACTCTGTGGCATCGGTGGAGTTGGTGTTGACGCTTGTCGTGGTTTCCTGTGTGGCAACAGCATTGCCGTCAGCATCGGCGACGGTGGCGTTGAATGTGGTGGTTCCTGCTTCCCACGAGCCACACTTGTAGGTGAGTCGGTATGTGGTTGAGGCTTTGAGCGGCATGGTGTAGCCAGTCTGTTCTCCATAGACCACGCTGCTGTTGATTGGCCATGTGAATACGAACGTGCTGCCGTCGGCATCGGCGATTATTGGGAATTTCGTCGCGTCTTTATATACTCGACGGAAGTGCTTGTTGCTGTCGCTCCATCCAGCCTCTCCGAGTTGGGTGAATGCGTCTGCGTCTGTGCCTGTAGCTGTCTTCTTCTCGAATGTTCCGTCGAAGAATGCGTTGACTTCTTCGGTGTTTGCGTTCCATTCCGTTTTGTTTGCAGCTTCGAGGGCGGCTGTGGCTTCCTGCACGGTCGTTTTCTGGTTTACCTTTGTCTGGTCGATGGCCTCGGCAGCTTCGAGTGCTTGCAGCAGGGCAGCTCCGTTGTAGGGTGCGTATTCTCCTTCGTCGAATCCGAGGGGCGAGGCTGCCTCCACGATGGTGTTGGCGGCGTCGATGGCTGCTTGCAGTGCTTTGTAGTCGTCTTCGTCGGCAGCGTCGTATTCGGTGATAATCCAGTAGGTGTTAGCGTTTGTGGCTCCCTTGTTAGAGTAGAGCGACGCACCGTCGGTGGTGGCGTCGGAAGCGATGTACCCTTTTGCCGTTTTCATCTGATAGCAGAGAGCATCCTCGAGGGTTACTGCTCCGATGGCAAGGTCTGCCTTGTCGTTGGAGTTTGCCCTGGTGTCCCAGTCTCCATTGATGCCTACGTAGTTGGTTCCGTCGGTGATGTAATATGCTCCGTCGGTGCTGCCCGTCTTGAAATAGAACGGTGTGTCGGTTGACGTGATAGTGGCGTTGCCGCTTTCGCTGCCGTCGAGATAGAGATAGAGGCTCGATGCCTTGTGCTTTATGCTGTATGGCGTGCTCTCGTCTGGCACGTTAACAGCAGTGTTCTCGAACGTTGATGTAGCTGTTTCGATGGCGGAAGTTGCGGCATCCACCTCTGCTTGCGTTGCGTCTGCGTTGTCGTAAACTTTCTGTGCCTCTTCTATCGCGCTGGCCAGAGCGTCGCCTGCCGTCTGCGGTTTCTGGAAGATAGCGTCGCCGATGCTTGCCGACGACTGTGCGGTCTGAGCGGCATTGATGGCTGTAAGCAGTGCCGATTTGTCGATAGAGGAATAGGTGAGGGTGATGCCGTCGATGGCGAGCAGAGCGCAACCGCCTATGGCTGCGCTGTTACCCTTTACGCCGATGCTGAACTTTCCTTTCGTGTCTTCGGTGAGGTTGAAGGCTACGATTACGTTTGTCCACTTTCCGTAGGTAAACGATTTCGTAGTGGCATAAACAGCATCCCCGTCGGTTGGAACCCATCCGATATAGTTGTCGGCTATCGTTGCGCACGAGGAGTTCATGCTATAGACTGGCACTGTGATGGTGTAGTTGCCTGCCGGAAGGGTTACTTCGCTGCTCGAAGTGTAGATGATAGATGAGCCCCATCTACATCCGAAATAGAGCATACCGTCGTCTGTGGGCGACTCTCCGTCGGGATTGGTAGTAGGGAGCGCATATCCGTTTGGCTTAGCGGTTGAGCCGTAGTTGAACGTTGCGCTGCAGTACCATGTTACGGTAGAAGTGCCTGTCCATCCCGTAACGTCGCCAACCGTCTTATCTTCGAACTTGTTGGCCACGTCCTGCGCGAAGTCTGCGTTTGTGATGTACTGGTCAGTAACATCGGTTTGCGCCCATGAAGCCACGGTGGATAGTGCGGCGAGGGCGAGTGCAAGAAGTCTGTTTTTTCTCATAATGTTGATTGTTTGTATTATCCTAATCGGGTGCAAAGTTAATATAAAAATATTGTACGCGTGCGGGTGCGTGTGCGTATTTATGATAATGTAAGCAAAAAAAACAGATATTAACAGCTGTGAGCGACGGCGGTGCGAGCGTTTTTGAGTGGCGTGGGGGAGCGGGAGGGTCGGAGGAAATAAGAAAGACAGACTATCACGAAGGCGGTTGGCTTTCCGCGTTTCGTGATAATCTGTCGGTTAAGTGTGATGCTGACGAGCGTCTAAAGCGTAGGTCCGAGTCGCTCGAAGTATGTGATTACGTCGTCCCACGTCTTCATTGGGTCTTCGCCGAAGCGCAGTGTCGTCCCCATGAATTCGCTGTTTCGAGCGTCGATGAGGAAGTCTCCGCAGAGCAGTTGTTTCTGGTTGGTGAACGTCAGTCTGTCGTATGCAGGCACTCCGAAGTATTTTTCCACCCACTGTTGCAGTTGTGCCTGTCGCTCTGGCTCGTTTGTCGGACAGTCGGCCACGATGTAAGTGTCGTAGGTCTCGCTGAGCATTCGGAAGGCTTTCTGTGCGCTTGGAGCGGGCTCGTTTCCGCGAGCGAGTGTCTGCTCTATTGCTATGAACACCACTGGTCGCTGTCGTTTCTCTTGGCGGTCGTCTATCCAACGCACCACTGGCACTACGGCGTGTCGCAGTGCGTCGTCGTTGAGTCGGTGGGCGCCATGGAAGTGTATCGCCTTTGTGTAGTGCTGCCTAAAGAGGTCGAATGTGTGAACGAGCGGGTCTTCGTCGCCGAAGAGTCCGTAGATGTGTTTGTCTTCCTCTTGGGTGGCTTTGCTGAAGCATTGCGCTGCCACTTCTCTGTATTCGGCTTGCAGTGCCTTGTTGCAGATGAACTCTGTCTGTCCGTCCTCGCGTGGGTTGAGGAACTTCTGCAGGCCCATCAGTCCGTGTTCCTGCATGGTCTCTGCTATCTGGAAGGCGGGGTTGATTACTATTCGGTCGTAGCCGTAGAGTTGTTCGGTGAACATACCACCCATGGAAGTGCCGACGATGAGGTTAGGCTTCACCTCGTCGCACATTTTGTGTAGCAGTTGCATTGCCTCTGCGGGGTGGATTGGGAGGTCGCGTGCATAGACGGTTGCCTTTGGGAAGAGCTGTTGTAGTCTTCCCACAGTGCCCGACTTCGCCGACGATGCGAAGCCGTGTACATAGATGATTCGTTTTCCGGTGAACATATTATCGGGAGTTAATTGGAGTTATCGTTTCACTCTTGGAGTTAACGGGAGTTATCGGTTTTGTTTGGGAGTAGGGTGGAGTTATCGGGAGGTAGCGGGATTTAATTGGAGTTATCGGGAGTTAATTGGAGTTATCGTTTCACTCTTGGAGTTAACGGGAGTTATCGGTTTTGTTTGGGAGTAGGGTGGAGTTATCGGGAGATAGCGGGATTTAATTGGAGTTATTGGGAGTTATCATTGGAGTTATTGGGAGATATCGGTCTGCTTTCTTGGGTTATTTTTTGCAAAAGTAGTGATTTCTTTCGAGAATTCCAAATAATTTTGTAACTTTGCGCTTAAATAGCGAAAGTTTTTCGCAGTGGAAGTAACGATTAAAAGTAAAGAGGCAAATGTTTAAAGTGTTGCTTAAGGACGTGTCGTTCCTTAACTTGATGACTCGACGCATCTTCAACGTGCTGATAGTGGCCAACCCTTACGACGCCTTCATGCTGGAGGACGACGGTCGCGTTGACGAGAAGATTTTCAATGAATACATGGAGCTTGGACTTCGCTATCCGCCGACGTTCAAGCAGGTTTCCACGATAGACGAGGCCAAGGAGGTGCTTCGCGACACTCAGATAGACCTAATCATCTGTATGCCTGGCACGGGCGACAACGATGCGTTCGACGTTGCGCGTGCGGTGAAAGCGCAGGTGCCATACATCCCGTGCGTGGTGCTGACGCCTTTCTCCCACGGCATCACGAAACGAATGGAGAACGAGGACCTCTCTATCTTCGAGTATGTGTTCTGCTGGCTTGGCAACACCGACCTCATCATATCCATCATAAAGCTGATGGAGGATCGAATGAACATAGAGCACGACGTAGCGGAGGCAGGCGTTCAGGTGATACTGCTTGTGGAAGACGGCATACGTTTCTATTCGAGCATACTGCCGAACCTCTACCACTATCTGCTGGAACAGAGCCAACGCTTCGCTACGGAGGCACTGAACTCTCACACGGCGTCGCTCCGTATGCGCGGTCGTCCGAAGGTGATGCTTGCGCGCAACTACGAGGAGGCGTGGGCGATATACGAGAAATACAAGGATAATATGCTTGGCGTGATAAGCGACTGCCGCTTCCCTCGCAACGGCGAGAAAGACTCTTCGGCAGGCCTTCGACTGCTCGACGCCATAAGAGCCGAAAGCGAGTATGTGCCGCTGATATTGCAGAGCTCCGAGAGTGAGAACCGCGCCAAAGCAGAGGCGAGCGGCTATCGGTTCATCGACAAGAACTCGAAGAAGGCAAGCGTTGACCTAAGAGAACTGTTGGCGGAGCACTTTGGTTTCGGCGACTTCATCTTCCGCGACCCGAAGACGAAGGCCGAGCTGCTGCGGGTGCACAACCTGAAGGAGTTGCAAGACAACATCTTCAAGATACCGAACGACTCCATGCTCTACCATATCTCGCGCAACCACATGAGCCGATGGCTCTCTGCTCGCGCCATCTTCCCAGTGTCGGCATTCCTGAAGACCATCACTTGGCACAAGCTGCAAGACGTAGATGAGCATCGCCGCATCATCTTCGACGCAATAGTGCAATATCGCCACATGAAGAACATCGGAGTGGTGGCCGAGTTCCATCGCGACCGCTTCGATGCCTACTCCCACTTTGCTCGCATCGGCGACGGTTCGCTTGGCGGCAAGGGTCGCGGCCTGGCTTTCCTCGACAGCATAATAAAGCGCCACCCAGAGTTTAACTCCATGGAGCAGGCACGGGTGCAGATACCCAAGACGGTGGTGCTCTGTACCGACATCTTTGACGAGTTCATGGACAAGAACAACCTCTATCAGATTGCCCTGAGCGACGCCCCCGACGACCAGATATTGTCGCACTTCCTGAAGGCACAGCTGCCCGACTCGCTGATAGCCGACTTCTTTGCCTTCTTCGAGGCGGTGAAGGCTCCCGTGGCGGTGCGTTCGTCGTCGCTCCTCGAAGACAGCCACTATCAACCCTTCGCCGGCATCTATTCCACCTACATGATTCCCTATCTGGAAGACAAGTACGAGATGCTGCGCATGCTGGCCTGTGCCATCAAGGGCGTCTATGCGTCGGTCTATTATAAGGACTCGAAGGCATATATGACGGCGACAAGCAACGTGATAGACCAAGAGAAGATGGCCGTGATATTGCAGGAAGTAGTGGGACAACGCTACGGCGACCATTATTATCCAAACATAAGCGGCGTGTTGCGCTCGATAAACTATTACCCCATCGGCGACGAGACGGCGGAGGAGGGAATAGCGAGCCTCGCCCTCGGACTGGGCAAATATATAGTTGACGGCGGGCAGACGTTGCGCGTATCTCCATACCATCCCGACCACATCTTGCAGACAAGCGAGATGGAGACCGCCCTGAAGGAGACGCAGACACGCTTCTACGCTCTCGACATGGCGCACACCGGCAGCGACTTCAAGGTGGACGACGGTTTCAACATACTGAACTTGCGAGTGAAAGAGGCCGACCGCGACGGTTCGTTGCAGTATATTGCCTCGACATACGACCCTCTGGACCAAGTGATACGCGACGGCATCTATGAAGGTGGCCGCAAGGTAATCTCGTTCTGCGGAGTACTGCAGCAAGGCATATTCCCCCTGCCAGAGTTGCTTCAGCTCAGCGAGAAGTTCGGCGAACAAGAGATGAAGCGTCCCGTAGAGATAGAGTTCGCGTGTGTTCTCCGAGTGAGGAGCGAGGAGCGAGGAATGGGGAGTGAGAATAGTCTTGGAGGCGAGACCAACGAACAAAGCATCTCTCACTCCTCACTCCCCACTCCCCACTCCTCATTAGTCGGAGACTTCTACCTATTGCAGATTCGCCCGATAGTTGATTCTAAGCAGGTGCTTGAGGAAGACTTGCAAGGCATACCCGACGAGAAGTGCCTGCTGAGGTCGCACAACTCGCTCGGCCACGGCATATCCGAGGATGTGTGCGACGTGGTTTACGTGAAGACGGGCGATGACTTCTCCGCCCAAAACAATCCCGCCATCGCACGCGAGATAGAGGAGATAAACCGCCGCTTCCTCGACCAAGAGCGCGGCTATATTCTCATCGGCCCAGGGCGGTGGGGCAGCAGCGACCCCTGGCTTGGCATCCCAGTGAAATGGCCGCACATCTCGGCAGCGCGCGTCATCGTTGAGGCAGCCGTCAAGGGTTATCACGTTGACCCAAGCCAGGGCACTCACTTCTTCCAGAACCTTACGAGCTTCGGCGTAGGCTACTTCACCATCGACACTCAGCGCGGCGACGGCATCTTCCAGAAGGAACTCTTAGACAGCATGCCCGCAGTGGAGGAGACGGAACTGGTGCGCCACGTCCGCTTCGACCACCCGCTGAAAGTGATGATGGACGGAATGAAGCAGGAGGGCGTGGTGATTCTTTGAGTTTATCAAGCGCTTCCTTAAAGTTTATCAAGTCCGTCAAGTTTGTCAAGTTCTTCAAGAAGTTCTTTTAGTTCTTAGAGTTTGTCAAGTTTA
>Ga0065708_1000121_pt1 | contig 12777 bp, 9 predicted proteins | sample Hoacrofraction12_2_FD_59095 | JGI IMG/M metagenome (GOLD analysis project Ga0065708, IMG submission 59095) | Hoatzin crop microbial communities from Cojedes, Venezuela, sample from fiber fraction 12 v1 | ecosystem: Host-associated > Birds > Digestive system > Esophagus > Crop | place: Venezuela... | reverse complement strand
CAATCCTCTTCTATCAATTCAAATTGGCTTAATCCTGAACATGCTCGTTTTAGCAGTCTTTGAATTCTACAAGTCCGCCCTGAGAATGTGAGCCTTCATCTTGAAACCAAATGCCTCGTACATCTCTACAGCAGGGTTCCCGTCCACGACTTTTACCTCGATATGAGATACTCCATTTTGTCGAAACCTCGTTGTGGTAATTGGAAAGCTCTGTCATACAGTCCAGAAAGGCATCGACTTCATCGGGATAACCAAATTCTTCAGGGGTCCAAACAATTTGAGGAGGTAAAGGCCAAAATAGACGACTGGATGAACTACTACAACAACGACAGATATCAGTGGCAGCTGGCCAAGCTGTCGCCCAATGAATATTACGAATACGTAACTACCGGAAAATACCCGCTTCCAGTATGGGAGCCCCGCGCGGCGAAATGAATGGGAGAGAATCGNTTCATTCGCCTACGGCTCATTCGCAATTCTCTCCCATTCATTTAATAAGACCAGATACTGATCAATTTATAATATGTCCACAATGAGTATTCATAGATTTGTGCAGTGTCCAGAATATGGGGCAACCCCTAATTTAATGTCCTTGACATGGGGTACACTTCAGAGAGCCCTCCGGTTGCTTTGTCAATTTTCGGGCTCATGGAGGGTTCATGACATTTCTGTTCTGTTTACTGATCTTTTTTTACTTTGATAAGACCTCTGTCCACATAGCTCTGTACCGCCAGCAGGATCGTATCCACCGTGCTGTATTTGGGCTGATATCCCAGCAGTCTCTTTTCCTTTTCAATGGAGATATATCCGCTGCGCATGATATGAAACCATGTATCCGAGCATTCCACCTCATCACCGACATATTCACACCATTCGTTCCAGCCCATGAACCCGATTTTCGGTTCATGTCCGAAGAACTTATACATCAGCTTTGTATATCCGTACAGCGTAATATCCTGTTCGGCTGCCGCATAGAATGTTTCGCCAAGTGCCTGGTTTCTGTGCTGTATAGCCAGGAAGAACACCTGCGCCACATCATAGCCATGTACATGGTGCAGCACTTCCTGTCCGAAATTGGGAAGGAAGATCTCCTCACCGTCGGCAATGATCTGGAACGGCTTGACAAACTTGTTTGCCCAGGGGTTCATGATCGTCCATCCCGGTCCGGAAATCTGTCCGGGCATGATGATCGTTGCCGGGAATCCTTCCTGACGGTATTTTTCTTTCAGAAAAAGTTCTGACGCAAACTTGTCCTTTCCGTACGGATCAAGCGGATCTTTCTGCAGATCATCCGGATCAAACGGCAGGATCTCTGCCTTTCCATGTGCCCAGCAGGATGAGCAGTAAAGATAATGCGACAGGTTCGAATCCTTAAATGCCTCCACAATCTTCTTTGTTTCCGCGATATTGAAATTGACCAGGTCCACAATGATATCCGGCTCCATTGCCTTCAGTTTTTGGATAAATTCCGGATCATTTTCTCTGTCCAAGAGCTCACGCTTTACCGTATGCCATGCCGGCGCATCCTCATACGGCTGTGACATCTTCCTGGTAATCGCTATGGTCTCATAACCGGCATCCACAAGCATTGGTACTAAATATGTACCTATATGCCCTGATGCTCCTATTACTACTGCTTTCATATAATAGCCCTCCTTCTTCGCTTTCGTCGAACGCNATTCGATGAACATATTATATCAAATCTTTTTTCTCTGTCAAGATTTCATCGAACACCGTTTGACAAGTAAAATCTTCTTTGATAGGATATGAAAAATTATTATCGAGATTGAAGGAATACAAATGGCGAACAAACGGGTAGAACAAGCAAAAGCAACTAAACAAAAAATTTTAGATGCTTCACAGAAACTTTTTGGAGAAAAGGGATTTCTAAACACCACAATTGATGATATCGCATTAGAGTGTGGTATTGGAAGAGGTACCCTCTATCATTATTTTTCAGGAAAAGANGCAATATTTTCCTATATTGAGCGAGGCCGTTTTCAAGAAATACATACTTTTGTCGAAGAAATGGATTGCGAAAATGTCTTTGATAAGCTGAGCAATTTTATCTCAAAATGGTTTGATTGTGTCGCTTCTGATAACTTGAACGTATCCAAGGATTGGCATCGTCTTTCCGTAGAACTCAAAGTTCCAAGTGCCGAAAAAAGGACGCATCTGGATGATGATATTGATAATATAAGTGCCTATTTAAAAGAAGCTGTCACAAATCATGAATTAGCACCCACTCTTCCGGTAGAATCAATTGCAAAAGATATTGTTTTTTCCATGTATGGTGCTTCGTTTTATCGCTGCAGTACCTATAACNCATTTAATATCACTAAATGGTCTCAAGATTTTGTGACAGATGTATTAGAATTACATCTGAGTCCATATCGATTATGAGATATCATTACGATCTTTCGATATATTAGTGGCTCTAATTCTCGCAAAAGGAACCACAAATTTTAAATTTTTTCACATGGAAANGTATAGCTAAAGGCTCACATGCAGAAAACAAATTGCGTGCAANCCTTTGCATATTTGTAGCTCTTTATGATTACATTCTCCTATACACTGATTAGCCCACCTTTATTATAACCTGTTTTTCTTCATATCCATCACAAGATATTTTGACCTGAATCTCTCCAGCTTCCAATCCAGCCCGAATAATAGCAAGAGCACGACCATGATAAGTATAATGTGTAGTTTTATCAAATGTTTCTGCCGTACAGCCTCTGGCACTTCCCAATGCTATAAGCTCACCTGCGCCAGACACTGAAAGTTGAATTATTTTATCTACTGCTGTCTTGATGATTCCCTTTTCATCGGTTAGTTCTATGTTCAGGTAGCATAAATCTTCTCCATCAGCTTCTAGTCTCGTCTTTTCAGGTAGAACAGTAAGCCTGTCTTCCTNCCCCGCTGTCATTAAATTACTTTCTCCAACTGATTTTCCTTGCTTGTCATATGCTTTGGCCGTAAGGATTCCCGGTTGATATATTGTCTCAAAAATAGTTCTATACCTTTGTTCTTCACCGCACTTCTTCCTGCCTAGTGATTTGCCATTAAGTAATAATTCCACCGTATCCGCTGCACTATATATTTCAATAGTTGCCGCCTTTCCTTCATATCCATCATAAGTCCAAGATGCCAATGCATTGGTAAAATTCCAGCTAGAGCTACTGTGTTTCTCTCCCAGATGATTTATCTGGCTGACTGCTATAAACGGCTTCTTAATATCTTTATAGATAATTTTACTGAAATACGCATGTGGAGTCATAAAGCCGGTACTATCAATAAGACCAGCGCATGCAAAAAGCCATGGAAAATCCTTAAAATAGCCAGTAGATTGAGTACTTAATGATTGGTATTCCCATGCTCCAAGACCCGCTTCTCCCAAATAATCCCACCCGGTCCAGACAAAATCTCCAATTAAGTTATGGTTTTCTTTCATCATTTTCCATGCGTCAGGCAGTGTACTGATATATGTTTCACTCCCACAAATAATTCTATCCGGATATTTCATAAAATCCTTTTGATAACGTCCTACTCCGTAGCTATATCCTGCAATATCCATCTCCTTGCAAATATCCTTTGTCGCCATGTCTGCCAGGGATGTTGTGGAAAGCCAATCCATAAAATGAGCTATTTTATTTGATAAATAATTTGCAAATGCACTGCCAGACAAATCTATTGATGACTTCTTTTCTATATTGACCTTGGTTTTTGTATCTTCAGTTACTAAATCCTTCTCGTTTCTGTAAACCCCCATTCCTATCTTTATCAGTGCATTTAGCTTTAGACTAATATTGGTAGTTACAGGACGTGTACCATCCAGACTTGTAAGCCTTTGTTTTAACTGTCTGCCAAATTTTATCCCCTCTGGTTTTGCTGTTTCTGATATTTCATTTCCTATAGAATAGATTACCACGGAAGGATGATTATAATCCTTGTCTACCATGTCCGTAAGATCTTCTTCCCACCAGTCCTTCGCATAGGTTGCATAGTCAAACTTAGTCTTATGAATCAGCCACATATCATACAGTTCATCCATTACATACATGCCATATTTATCNCAGGCATTCAGCATAGCTTTTGATATGGGATTGTGAGCGGACCGAATTGCGTTGAATCCAGCATCCTTCAATGTTTTTACTCGACGTTCCTCAGCTACCGCAAATGTAGCTGCTCCGAGCATACCATTATCATGATGAATACATGCACCTTTTAACTTGATTTCTACGCCATTAATACATAATCCTGTTCTTGCATTCCAATGAATGGTACGAATGCCAAAATCGGCCATTTCCTCTTCTTCGCCCAAGGCNACTCTACACTGATATAATTCTGGTGTTTCTTCACACCAAAGTTTTGCATCAGGAATCACAAATTCAAAACTGTTTTGAGTTCTGCCATTTGCATCAACATATATCTGCTCGCTTTTCTTTACCACCGTAATACCATCTTTTTCAATTGCAACTTGCAGATAACTGGATTCCGGTTTTAGAGCATCATTTTCTGCTGTGACATCAACTCTTATTTTTGCTGGGTTATGAGAAATTGTCTGTATTCTGATACCATTTAATGCAACATGAAGCCTGTTTTTTATGTAAAGATATACAGGACGGTAGATACCACTTCCACTATACCACCTACTGTTTGGTTCTTTTTCATTATCTGCTAAAACTTTTATTATGTTTTCTTCGCCTGCTCTAAGATAGGGATCTGCCTTTATATAGAAATTCGTATATCCAAAAGGTCTCCCTCCCACCTCTTGTCCATTAATCCATATCTTGCTATCCTTATAAATACCTTCAAACTCAATCCAAATCGACTTATCCATATCTTCGGCTGGCAATAAAAGCTTTTTCTCATAATAGTATTTTCCGCCCGGATAAAATCCAGAATTCATTCCGTTTGCACATTTGGAATTCCTCGCTTCCGTCAGCATTGCATCATGTGGCAGGTTTACCGTTATTCTATTTTCACTTTTATCNTTATAAAATACCCAGTTTCTATTAAAATTAATTTTNNTCATTAATTATCCATTTCTGTCATTTTTGACACATAAAACATACGATTTCGTGATACAAAATAAAATACTTTTAATGTAGTAATAATAAAATCATTGTNCCATGATAACGTCACCTTCTGTGACACCGTTCTCATTAAAAGCATCCACACAAACATAATATGTACTTTGGGCTTCATTCAGAAACGGTAAATCCAGTTGATTGTACTCGTAAATCAACCAGCTGGAATATAATTTATCGGGTGCGATACCAAAACGGACATTATATCCCAAAGCATGTGGCACCTTTCCCCAAGTAATCCTTGCATCCATCGTGTCAACTCTNTGTGCAACAGCCTTTGCTTTTTCTGGCAGTTTCCCTTTTCCCTGTCCGAATACACGAAATCCCGATATGGCCATTGGCTGTTGGTAAGGCATCTCCACACCTGTAATCTTCAAGTACCTCGCTAAAATTCCCTCTTCCAGTATTATGGTATCATGACATAAATTCGTTTCGACTTTAGACTTATCAACAACTACACTCCAATTCTTACCATCCAGGCTGGACTCTAAAACATATCGTGTATACAACTTTGACTCTACATCTATATGTCGTTTCTGCGTTATTTCCCCGCCGGTTTCTTTTCGTGGATATTTTTTGGCAGGTACCTTGACATCTGCAAAATTTAACTGTATAGCATGAATCTCATAACTATCCTCCATATCTAACAGATACCACTCTCCAGGATTTGCATTAGCCGCTCTCCAGCAGGTCTTGATACTTTCATTTAATGCAAGATCTGCACCATAACCTACATCGCTTGAAGAAGCTGTACCCACTTTCTTATAAGATAAGAGCATCCATTCCGGCTTAATACTACTTGGATCTTTTTTTGCTTCTGGTAATGAATATGGGTAGTCTGCAAAATTCTGGTTGCAAAACAATATCCCGTCTTTATCAAATCCACAAGGAAACATTCCCACTCTGCGCTCTAACCCGGAATTAACCAATACACACATAGTAGAAAAATGCCACCAATTCCCATAAATATCCTGCAATGTCGAACCATGCCCCGCTCCTGTAATAAATCCTCCCGGTACAATAGAAAATGGATTATGCATCTGCATTTCAAATGGCCCCAATGGTGCATCGGAAACATAGACACCATCCCCATAAGATGTAATAGCTGTATCCGGAGCCCCATATTGCAAATAGTACTTTCCATTGTGTTTGGTCATATAAGAACCTTCTATATAAGTGGTTCCTCCTGCCAGTTTTGAAAAAATGGGGTTGGATACTCCACCACAGGAAGNAAAAGAGTCCGTCCGTTCCCATCCTATTTTTTCTGGATGGCTACGAAAAAATGTCGTCATTTTCCCTTTGGGTTTCATGGTCATAATATCCATCTCTACTCCCAAAAGAGGCTTTTTAGGCGATGAACCATGATAAAGGTATACCTTTCCNTCTTCATCCTCAAAGAGATTCGGATCCAACATAGCAAAGGGTTTACCAACATACTCAAATTCACCCGTTAACGGGTTTTGGGTTCGCATTACCGGGCATCTACTGGTTTTCCTCGAGCCTGTAAAATACAAATAATCTCCCACTTGCCTTACGTCAGGTGCATAATAATATACTGGGAAATTGTCTGTCTGGTAGAATTCCCAATCAAATAAATCCGTTGAGAACCAAAACCCTCTGCTCATAGATGCAAATAAATAATACATACCCTTAAAATGCACGACAGTCGGATCTGCAGCTTCCCGATGTGCATATTCCCGTTTGGGATGATGTTGATATTTATATTCAAGGTTTAATGGATTGCATATATATTTCATACTAACCCCTTTCAATATTTTTTAGCAACATTGAATGATCTTGTTTGTTATTATCATAAAGATGCGGTAATAACTCAGTAAAACACATGCCGACTTCTTCTCCCTTATCATTGTAAATGCCGCATAATTCTTCAAAGTATGCTAAATTAATAGCACCTTGCATGTACGGTTTAATGTAATAATGTTCTTCTTTGAGACCAGGAAGCTTTAATTCCCAACCAGCTGACCATTTGCTTCCTTCACACTCAATAAAGTCGCTTGTGGTAATTGTATAATTATTTAATCTCATTCTTTTACTGTCTTTTGTAATGTATGTACCATCATGATCGCCTGTTGTTGGAAATTTAAAGAGCATCATCTCCTCATCATCATAAAACCGAAGTGAAAACCATTCCCAACTGCTTTGTTTACAAAGTGTGTAACTTCCTCCCTGTTTATCGAACCAAGACTTTCCTGTTACTGCGACCGTCTTGCCATTTAGAGTAAGCGTTCCCTTTGTTTGCATATTTGTCCATGAATAGTAATATGTTGTTTCTTTATCTCCATCTGCTCCCATCTGTAGGCGTCCATTGTCACAATGCCAAAAGGCTCCTTTGCCGTAGTCACAAAACACGTCCAGATTAAATTTTGTATGTTGCGTTTTTATATGAAAACCATNTTTCTCTTTTTTACACCATGCCGTATCTCCATGTTGTACTAGATTATCAGTAACTGTTAATTCTTTTTTTGAAAGATTAACGCGCTGTCTATAATAATGAATTTCTGANTCAAAATCTGTTACCGCAACCATTGCCATAATTGGAGTTACTATACCATACGGTATTTGCAGAATTGTAAATTGATACGAATACTTCTTTCCCTCCTGATCTTCGAGATACCCAGTACAATACCACCAATCCTTGCTCTTTTTATGTAATAGCCACTCTTCTTCCTTTGTTTTAAGATTATTAATGTCATAATTTACTGTTTTAACCATGTTTATCTCCTTTTTAGTCCCATTCATCACCACGGACTGTATTGATATTAATTTGTGTAGTATCTCTTACATTTTTGATAAAGAAAATACAGGCAAAGAACATCGTTGGTACCGCTGCCATTATAATAGCAAATCCCAACACCCGGTAATTGTCACCAGAAACTAGAAGAACAATGATGGGAAATAGTCTAGAAACAATTCCACCTATCATATGAAATATTCCCATCGCAGAAAGCATTGATGCTCTTAAATTCGTTGGCGATGATTCGCTTATCATTATTGANCCTATACTATCACTACAAGCATAATAGCTGCCTATATATGATCCAAGCATAATTCCAATTACTGCAGGATTCCATTGTCTAATACATCCNATATAAAATAGTAAAAACGAAAAAAAGCTTACTAACATAGATAACATATTTGTCATTTTTCTTCCTTCATGATCCCCCAACCATCCTGCCGCGAAGGTTACAACCGCATTGGCAAATGGTAAAAAAAGTAATACTGTTGTCACTCCTGCTGTATCAAAAAAAACATTTAACATCGCTTCATAATAGGCGGTACCCATACTACCAATAATGTATATTAATCCAACAATGAATAACCATCTTAATTGTTTATGTGCAAATGCAAATCGTAATGCGTTTCCTAACCCACCTTGTTGCGAAGAATTATTATTTGACTCTTTATTCATCTCCTGGCGTTCTATATCACTCATTTCCAAATACTTGATACGGTTTTCAAGAAACATTTCTGACTCTCTCGCTGTTAATAAGAAAATCAACGAAAGAACTAATGCCAAAATTGCAGGCAATAAATATACCATATGCCATTTTTCAGGATTATCACCCATAAATATCTCTCTAAAAATCGGGATTAGTACAACACCAGCATTTGCAATTGCTTTAACAGTCGCATAGGTAGTTGCACGTTTTCCCTGCGGAGCCGTTTCCATGATATAGACAACTTGCATCTTTCCAGTAATTGAGAAATTTACAATCATCATTGATAAAATATATGTTATGATACCTGGAATTCCTCCAATTTGACCTGCAAAAAAAGTCAGAAACAATCCCATGCCCATGCAGAATATATTGATAAAGAGGAAAAGCTTTCTACCATATTTATCTGACTTTGCCTTAAAGAAAATAGCAAGAGCTGCTGTAGGCAAAGAAAAAATTTGCAGAAGAGACATAATACTAAGTCTTCCTTCAAATAAATACGTAGCTGTCAAAGACTGCATTTGTGTTCCTATATTTGCTGTAACTTCATCAATAATAGATATCAATGAAAGAATTAATAAAAGGTACCAGTAATAAGTCTTTTTTATAGGCTTTTTCTTTTCATTTTTCCACTTCGCTAATTCCTTTTCTTCTTTTCTTTTCCTCATTTTCTTTTCTTCCAGAGTTTCTTCTGCCCTTTTACTCATGTGAATCTCCCTTCTTTTTCATTAAGCGAATTCCCTTGATAATATGTCCATTGATGATAGCGACTAAACCATCTATGGTATCTCTTGACATTCCACCTACCATACCAAATGCCCGAATTGGCGTATCAAAGGCAACAGCTGCTGCAGTATCTCCCATGTCTTTATCATCCTTTGTAAATCTATTAACAACCTTTTGAAATAATGGCGTAATAAAATGATAAAAACGAGAAGATTCTGCAAGTTCATTTACTGTTACATTCCATGTATATGGTTTTTTTACCTTTTGCTTGGTAGGAACCTGATGACCAAGAATGACTGCAAAATCTTCTTGCGTAACAGTATGAATCTTCTCAGGATGATAATATATTTCTGCCACATCATGATAATTCGGCACAACAACGCTATCATCTCCCTCAATATAAATTTCATCTTTCAGACGTATCTCGGCAGAAGAACTTCCGACCATAATGCTATACATGCCACTTTCCACATGCCATTTATGTATGTTGGTATTAAAATAAGCGAAAGAATCTTGTTTCAAAACAATAGAAATATGTTTTGTTTCGCCTGGTTCTAGCTCTACCTTAACAAAATCCTTCAATTCTTTCTTTGCCTTAAAGATTGTTGGTTGATTATGACCCACATAAATCTGGGCAATCTCTTTTCCAGTTCTTTTTCCAATATTTCTTATGTCAAAAGCGACATGAATNTCGTCTTGAGACTTAGTGACACTTAACCTAGTATAAGCAAACTCTGTATAACTAAGTCCGAATCCAAAGGGAAATTGAACTGATATATTAGCGCTGTCATAATACCGATAGCCCGTATATATTCCTTCTCTATATTCACAAATCTTATCATTGTCAAGATACCACGGAGCACATGGTGAATCTTTTAATTTGAAAGGATAGCTCTCGGCTAATTTTCCGCTTGGATTCACATCGCCATATAACAATCTCATCGTTGCGATACCGCTCTGACATCCCCCAAGAAAAGTGTGTAATACAGCTTTTGTCTGATTTAACCATGGCATACTAATAACGCTACCACTCTGCAATACAACAATGATATTTTGGTTACATTTTGCAACATTACAGATTAATGCATTGTGTCCTTCCGGCAACTCTATATTCTTTCGATCATAACCTTCAGATTCAAAACTATCAGGAAGACCAGCAAATACTATGACACAATCCTTTCCTTTCGCAATGTTAGAAGCTTTTTGCAATAACACATCGTTTGTACTTCCATCCATTTCATATCCATCCGCATAATCAAAAGCAATTCCNGACTTTTGTAATGCTTCACAAAAATTGTCTTTTTCAATTGGATTGATTTTGCTGCTTCCCGAACCCTGAAACCTTGGTTCTTTTGCGAATCTCCCTATTACAGCAATCTTCTGGTTCTTATTGATTGGAAGAATACCTTCATTTTTTAGTAATACTGCACTTTCCTCCAATACTTTCTGTGCGATATCAAGCCGATAACGTTCTTTTCCTTCTGAAAACTCCGGTTTACTTTTTTGTTTAGCCTTTAGCAATAAATTTACCTGACGTTCAGCTATTCTATCCAGTGTATCTGGACTAAATTTACCTTTACGAATAGCTTCAAGCACTCGTCTGTCAGCTCCTTTACACACACCTGGCATTTCCAGATCCAGTCCATTGTTAAAGCTCTCTANAGGATCATTCATTGCTCCCCAATCGCTTACGAATACTCCCTTAAAGCCCCATTCTTCTCTTGCAATCGTATCTAATAGTGTCCGATTTTCACAACAAAAAGTGCCATTAAGTTTGTTATATGCTCCCATAATTGTATATGGCTGACTTTTTTTTACAATTATTTCAAACTGTTTGAGATATATTTCTCGAAGCGTTCTTTCATCTACAACACTATCTGCATGCATTCTTCCATACTCTTGATTATTAACTGCAAAATGCTTAAGGCTTGTGCCAACTCCTTTCGATTGGACTCCATTCACAAATTCAGCTGCTAACTCGCCTGACAACACAGGATCTTCTGAAAAATATTCAAAATTCCTTCCACAAAGGGGACTGCGTTTATGATTGACTCCAGGACCAAGTAATATAGATATATTTTCATGCAGACACTGCTCTCCAAGTGCCATACCTACTTCATACATTAGCTCACGGTCAAAAGAACAAGCCATTGTAACTGCGGCTGGAAAACAAGTTGCAGGTACAGCATCATTCATTCCTGCCTTTTCAACTTTTCCTTCTTGCTTTCTTAGCCCATGAGGTCCATCTGACATCTGTATATGCTCTAATCCAAAATCTGAAACACCATGAACATGCCAAAAAGTCTTCGCCCGTCAAAAGCTTTGCCTTTTGTTCAATACTTAATTTTTTAACAATACTTTTTGCCTTCTCTTGCATTTCTTTATTTGTCATTCTAAAATCCTTTCTAAACAATTTTGTACAATAACTATAAATCAGCCAGGAAATGACTATACTATTCTGGTGGACTAATATAATCCTCCAACTTCCATTCATCTCTCCAATGAATAATCGGTTTCTCTCCTTGCCACTCNATCGGTAGCCAAGTAAAGCGTTAGGAATGACATAGCCGTTGAACCATATACTTTCAACATGCCCATCATCGATAATCCACTTGTTGTTTTCAAATCCAGAGGATAATTTTTTTCATGTCTTTTCTCCTTAAAGTTAATAATTTGACGTTTTGAATTTNTGTTTCTACTATATATCTGTATCGAATTACCAGATATAACTTGCTCACGTTTATACTTTCCTCTATTTATTGACTTTCTTTACATTTTCAAGTATATTCAANATGACGTCGTTATACAACAGTCTGTTCGTTATCGAACTGTTCGTTANCCTACACTTTTGNTAAAAACCGCCNAATAAAATTATTTTTAAGGAGAAAATTATGACTTCAAATACACCTGACCGCAGAATTTCAACGTACAAAAAAAATTATTACGAGACGCTTTAATAACTTTACTGAAAGATAAGTCCATTGACAAAGTAACTCCAACCGAGCTTTGTAGAATTGCCGATATAAATCGCAATACTTTTTATTGTCATTACAAAACTCCTCGTGATCTTCTTGATGAAATCGAAGGTGAACTATACTCTGCCATTAGTGATTGTTTGGGAGATTGCGATAATCCAAGCAAAAAAATTGTTGCTTTATGCAATTTAGCAAGAGAAAAGCATGAATTAGCTTATATTATGTTTTCCGATAATCTCGATTACAAATTTCGGGAGAACATCTTTGCTCTGATAATAGAAAGTAATTTCAAAAAAATTGACAAAGAAACAAATAAGCTTGCCCCCCTTTATCGGGATATGCTTGCACATTACACATCTTTCGGTGCTGCATCTGCAATCGAAGTTTGGGTAAAAAATGGTATGAAAGAAGACCCTTCAAAAGTTGTCGAGTTTATTATTAATTTAATACATCATGGAACGTCATCTATTACATAATAAGCCAGTTATGTAATTCTAAAAGGAAACGGAACCATCACACATGTGCAAC
>Ga0065708_1006697_pt1 | contig 12789 bp, 11 predicted proteins | sample Hoacrofraction12_2_FD_59095 | JGI IMG/M metagenome (GOLD analysis project Ga0065708, IMG submission 59095) | Hoatzin crop microbial communities from Cojedes, Venezuela, sample from fiber fraction 12 v1 | ecosystem: Host-associated > Birds > Digestive system > Esophagus > Crop | place: Venezuela... | reverse complement strand
TCTTGCCGAAGATACAGAGAAAGATATTCGCAGTGGCAAATCCAGGGAAGGGAGACGTATATTTGTTCTTTTCTCCACGGACGAAGGTGCCAATTGGACTAGTCCTAAAGAGATAACAGCAGATGTCAAACGCGCCGATTGGGGATGGTATGCAACGGGCCCTGGGCATGCAATCCAGCTGTTGAAAGGCCCTCACAAAGGGCGCTTGATTGTGCCCTGTAACCACAGTGTATTTCAAGCAAACGACAATCTCTGGAAGGATGAGGCCCATGTTATCTATTCGGACGATGGAGGGGAGAGCTGGACCATTGGAGGGAGTACTTCTCTAGGGAATGAGAGTACGGCTGTGCAACTAAGAAATGGGGATATCCTCTTGAATAGTAGGGTAATAGGGGTGAGCAAAGATATCAGCAAAGGTCGAAGAATCGCGGCTATTAGTAAGGACGGCGGAGAAAGTTTTGGAGACTCTTTTTATGTTGATGACCTTATTGAGCCCCGATGTGAAGGTAGTATCTTGAATTATAGTAGAAAAGGCCGATTGACCAAGACTCTACTTTTCTCCAACCCAAAAAGCCTAAAAAGGGATAACATCTGTATCAGTATTAGTAAAGATAACGGCAAGACTTGGAAGACTGCACACAAGATACACCAAGGCCCTTCAGCCTATTCCGACATGGTAATTCTCCCAAATAGCAGCATAGCAATCATTTACGAAGCCGGCACCACCGACCCCTACGAGGCCATTTATTTTGAAATTCGCTAGTCCTCCCCGATAAATGGAAGAGGATATCATAAAAATGTTTAAATTTACGAATTCACTCTCAAATAGCTCTTATAGAAAGCAATTGGTTTGACTTTGCTAGTGCACTATCCACCACCGTAGCAACGGTGTCGGCGGCAATTACCTGCTCCGGTATCTCCTCTACGATGTCGCTGCTTACCATCGGGCTGCCATGTTTGTTTTGTCTGGTGCCGCAAGAAGCAATAAGTAGCATTGCGGCCACCGTCAGGCAGGTTTTTGTTGCAAATCTAACCATCTGAAAATCAGCGTTTTTATAAAAAGTAAGGGTGCTTAGCTAGGCACCCTTGCTTTCAGTAAGTTATTGTGTGGTAATGTTTTACATTTGCAGGCTGCCTAGACCTCGATGGGTTTGTACTTAGGCACGAGGGTCTTCATGATGATCCACGCGAGCAGATATGCTACACCGCAAACGCAGAACATTATAAAGTAACCGCCCTGCTTGCCTGTGAAGCCAAGGAAGTTGAAGGCCTCGCCGAGTTCGGCGGTGTGGGTGAAGAGACGGCCTGCGGTCTGCTGGATGAGGAAGGAGCCTATACCGCCCGCCATTCCGCCGATACCTGTAACGGTTGCGATGGCGCCCTTGGGGAACATGTCACCGATGGTGCTGAAGAGGTTGGCGCTCCAAGCCTGATGTCCTGCGCCTGCAAGACCAATCAGGATGGCCGGCCACCATGCGCTCTGGGCTCCCAGAGGCTGTGCAAACAACGCAAAGAGAGGGAAGAACGCAAAGATCAGCATCGCCAGCATACGTCCCTGGTAAGGGTTCATGCCCTTCTTATCCACAAANGTACGCGGCAGGTAGCCTCCGAAAATCGAAATCACCGTTACGATTGCGTAGAGCACGGTAATCAGCAGCACGCCCATCTTGGAAGATGAGGTGTAGCCGAACTGGTCGGAGAAGTAGGCGGGTGCCCAGAAGAGGAAGAACCACCATACACCGTCGGTGAAGAACTTGCCGGTGATGAAGGCCCAGGTCTGCTTGAATTTGAAGCACTCCCAAAGGCTGAACTGCTTTTCCTGCTTGGCAGTGGATGCGGCAGCGGCCTCCTCGACATCGTCCTGATGGATGTACTCCAACTCTGCGGCGTTGACGTGCTTGCTCTTTTCGGGCTTGTCGTACATCATTACCCACAGCAGCATCCAGATGTAACCGATGGCACCGATGATGATGAACGCCATCTCCCAGCCGCCTCCGATGCCCTTGTCCTTAAAGTACTGGGCGAGGGTAGGAATGGTTGCAGGGGCGATGAGTGCACCCACGGATGCGCCGGCGTTGAAGATGGATGTCGCAAATGCGCGGTCCTTCTTGGGGAAGTATTCTGCGGTGGTTTTGATGGCGGCGGGGAAGTTGCCTGCCTCGCCGAGAGCCAGCACGCAGCGCGCTGCGATAAATAGCCAAACACTTACAGTAGAGACGGTTAGAGCTAGCGCAGAGCCACTCTCAATTGCCTGAAGGGCAGCGGCACTCTCAACTCCGGCAATGTGCATTGTGGCCCAACCGCAGACAGCGTGAAGGCAAGCACCGGTACTCCAAATGCCAATGGCCCAAAGATAGCCCTTTTTTGTCCCCATCCAATCTACAAATTTGCCAGCAAATAGCATACAAGCGGCATAAAATATCGAGAAGATGGAGGTGATATTACCATAACTGGTATCGTTCCAATGGAATTCAGGCGCGATGAAGTCTTTCCATGTAAGGGAAAGCACCTGGCGGTCCATGTAGTTCACTGTGGTCGCTAGAAACAACAGGAACACCATCCACCAACGCCAATTGGTCATAGCTTTAGTCTTCGTCATTATTTGACCTTTTTAATGATTTCTAAGGCACTTTTACAGAGTTTAGTAATTTTACCCCATTCGCCAGAGGCAATAGCTTCTTTAGGGAAGAGGTTAGAACCCATTCCAACGCAGGTAACACCGGCCTTAAACCAGCCGCTGAGGTTTTCCTCCGTGGGTTTTACCCCTCCAGTTACCATAATCTGACTCCAAGGCATAGGAGCACGCAGACCCTTTACAAAGGCAGGACCGAGCACATCGCCAGGGAAGACTTTACAAAGGTCGCAACCTGCCTCCTGGGCTGCTCCAACCTCACTTACGCTCCCACATCCAGGGCAGTAGGGGATTAACCTACGATTACAGATGGGGGCAATTGCAGGGTTAAATAGGGGCCCAACCACAAAGTTGGCTCCTAACTGAATGTAGAGAGCAGCAGTAGCAGGGTCAACAACGGACCCAACGCCTACAATCATGCCAGGGAGTTCTGCGTTGGCGTATTTTACCAATTCACCGAATACTTCCTGAGCGAAATCGCCGCGGTTGGTGAACTCAAAAGCACGGATGCCGCCATCATAGCAGGCCTTGAGCACCTTCTTGGCAACATTGACATCCTTGTGGTAGAAGACGGGAACTATTCCTGTCTCCTTCATGGTCGAAATGACCTCAATCTTATTGTACTTTGCCATAATCTTTACCTTGATACACGGCCACTGGCGTCGCCTTTCATTAAATTTTCAACTTCTGCTACGCTCACCTGATTAAAGTCTCCAAAGATGGTATGCTTTAGGCAAGATGCTGCCACTGCAAAATTCAGCGCCTTTTGGTCATCGGGAGCATAGGTGAGTAAGCCATAGATAAGTCCACCCATAAAACTATCTCCACCTCCCACGCGGTCCACTATGTGAGTGATGTCGTAACGAGGTGATTGATAGAGAGTTTTACCATCCCAAAGCACTCCACCCCAGGTGTTGTGATTGGCGTTGATGCTACCTCTTAAGGTTATAATAACCTTCTTGGCTCTGGGGAAGCGAGCCATTAGCTGCTCTCCAACGCTCTGGAAGCGCTTCTGGTCGATGGCGCCGCCGGTGTTCTCTACGTCGAAGCCTTCGGGCTTGATGCCGAATACCTTGTCTGCATCTTCCTCATTGCCCAGAATAATATCGCATCCCTCTACCAACGCAGGCATAACTTCGCTGGCTTTTTTGCCATACTTCCAGAGATTTTTGCGGTAGTTGAGGTCACAACTGACGGTTACCCCGAGCCTATTTGCTGCCTTAATGGCCTCTAGACAGACGTCTGCCGCACCCTGGCTGATGGCGGGGGTGATGCCGGTCCAATGGAACCAATCGGCGCCCTTGAACACCTCGTCCCAGTCGATCATGCCGGGCTCAATGGTGGAGATGGCAGAATGTGCGCGGTCGTAAACCACCTTGCTGGGGCGGGCTACAGCACCCGTCTCCAAAAAGTAGATACCCAAACGCTCGCCGCCGATTGCGCAGTGGTCGGTCTTGACCCCGTAGGAATGTAGGTCGCGGATGCAGGCCTTGGCGATGTCGTTGTCGGGGAAGCGAGTTACGAACTCGGCGTCGATGCCGTAATTGGCAAGGGATACGGCCACATTGGCCTCACCGCCGCCAAAGGTCGCTTCGTACTGTTTTGCCTGGCTGAAACGTAGGTAACCGGGTGTAGAAAGTCGGAGCATAATTTCTCCGAATGTAATTACTCTTGGCATATCGTATCGTTATTAATCTTATAAAGATAATTAAATTATCGTTTCTACGGCGGCCTTCATGCCCTTATCTTGGATGAGTTTGAGGTCGGCGGTAAGTTTTTCGGTAAGCCCGGGGATTTTATTGAGGTCTTCTTCCCAGATGAAGTCGTAGGCAAGAACGCCTTCGGCAACCTTTGCGACGTCTTCGGTAGCCCAGAGTTCCTGAAGCTTTGCGATGATCTTGGGGTCGTCCTGAGGAGTGATTTCGTCTTCGCCCCTCTTGCCGCCCTTATAGTAGGTGCAGATGGCTGCTAGGCCGAATACCAGGCCCTCGGGCAGCACGCCCTTGCGCTCCAGATAGGTCTTTACTCCAGGGAGATCGCGGGTGCGGTACTTGGGGAAAGAGTTGAGCATGATGCTGGTTACGAAGTGCTTTACGAAGGGGTTGCGGAAGCGGTCCATAACATCCGATGCGAACTTCTGCAATTCGGGTTTGGGAAGATTCAGGGTCTCCATAAGTTCCTCGAACATTACCTTGTGTACGAATCTGCCCACGATGGGGTCTTCGCAGCATTCCTTGACGGTGTTGAGCCCGCTGAGATAGCCGACGGGGGAGAGCACGGTGTGAGGGCCGTTCAGCAGGGTAACCTTACGCTCGTGGTAGGGAGCTTCGCTGGGCACAAAGAGCACGTGCAGTCCGGCCTTGTCGGCAGGGAACTCCTTTGCCACTTCCTGAGGGGCTTCGATTACCCAGAGGTGGAAGATTTCGGCCTTGTCGAGGAGGTGGTCGTCGTAACCTACGCGCTCGCAGAGTTGGGCGGCGGTGTCGCGGGGATAACCCGGCACGATGCGGTCAACGAGGGTGCTGTAAACGCCGCAGGCGGTGAGGAACCAGTCCTTGAAGTCCTCTCCGAGCTGCCAGAGGTCGATGTATTTGAGGATGCACTCCTTGAGGTGCTTGCCGTTTTCGAAAATCAGCTCGCAGGGGAAGAGGATGAAGCCTTTGCTCTTGTCGCCCTTGAAGTACTCGTAGCGATGATAAAGCAGTTGCACGAGTTTTCCGGGGTAGCTGCTTGCGGGCTTGTCGGTGAATTTGCAGGCGGGGTCGAAGGCGATGCCGGCTTCGGTGGTGTTGGAGATGATGAAGCGCATCTCGGGTTGCTCGGCGAGTTTGAGGTAGGCGTCGAAGTATACGTAGGGGTTGAGGCCGCGGCTGATAACGTCGATGAGGTCGACGCTGTCGACGGGTTTGCCTTCGTCAAGTCCTTGAAGATTAAGGTGATAGAGGCCGTCTTGCTCGTTGAGCCATTCTACCATGCCCTTTTCGATGGGCTGAACTACTACTACGCTTGCGTTGAAGTCTGTTTTCTGATTTGTCTTCCAGATTATCCAGTCGATGAATGCGCGGAGGAAGTTGCCTTCGCCAAATTGAATCACCTTCTCGGTGTACTGTTTCGCCTGGGGCGCAGTTTTGCGGTTTAATCTTTCCATAATTATTATTGTTTTAGTTCTTTATATTTCATTTTTCCTTTCCCTCTGCTCCGCCGAAATTATTTTTGCTCCCTGAAAATGGTCGCAAAACCGCACAGTTCTTGAGTGCAATCAAGCTTGCTTGAATTGCCGAGAGAACAAGGCGGAAAAGCTAAGCTTAAACCAATTTCGGTCTTCGCATCGCAAGGCTCTCGCACCGTCATGCCTGACCTGTTCGGGCATTTGCCGCGCTAGAGCGTAACGCCACTCTTAAAAATTGCGATTTCGCGGAAGCCGTTGCACTCGTTGTTGACGGGCGCACCGCTCGCAGCGGCGAGGACGGTCTCGGTGAAGTCGGCGGCCACCTCATCCATCGGGCGGTCCTGCGCCAGCACTCCGGCGTTGAAGTCGATCCACGTGGGCTTCTTCTCTGCCAGGGGGGTGTTGGTGCTAATCTTCATTGTGGGCACGAAACTGCCGAACGGGGTGCCGCGTCCCGTGGTGAACAACACTATCTGGCAGCCGGATGCGGCCAGAGCGGTGGACGCCACCAGGTCGTTGCCGGGTGCGCTCAGTAGGTTCAAACCCTTGACACTCAGGCGCTCGCCGTATTTCAGCACGCCGCGCACAATGCTCTTGCCGCACTTCTGCGTGCAGCCAAGGGACTTTTCCTCCAGCGTGGAGATGCCGCCCGCCTTGTTGCCGGGCGAGGGGTTCTCGTAAACGGGTTGGCCCTGAGCGATAAAGTATTCCTTAAAGTCGTTGATGAGGTGCACCGTCTTTTGGAAGGTGGCCTCGTCGGCGCAGCGGTTCATGAGGATGGTTTCGGCGCCGAACATTTCGGGGACTTCGGTAAGCACGGTGGTGCCGCCCTGCGAGACGATCCAGTCGGAGAAGACGCCCAGTAGGGGATTCGCTGTGATGCCGCTGAGGCCGTCGCTCCCACCGCACTTCAACCCCACTCTCAGCTCGCTCACCGGCACATCTTCGCGCTCGTCCTTTGAGCAAATCTCGAAAATCTCGCGGAGCTGTTGCAAACCAAACTCAATCTCGTCCCCTTCTACCTCCTGCATTTTAATGTATCGAATACGGCCAGCGTTTGAACCTTTTTCAGCGGGGAAGCCTTGCGGAGCGGCAGGGATTTCCGTAGCTGGCGACTCGCGCTCTACGAGCTCGCGGAACGCTTCCAGCTGGTTGTTTTCGCACCCCAGCGACACAACGAGAACGCCACCCGCATTGGGATGATGCACCATATCGGCAAGCACCCTACGCGTATTCTCGTGATCGGCGCCAAGCTGCGAGCAGCCGTAATTGTGCGGGAAGCCAACGATGGCATCCACGCTCCCCATGCGCCCCTCCACCTCCTTTTGGAAGCGCTCCACAAGGGTGTTCACGATGCCGTTGACGCAGCCCACGGTGGGGATCACCCAAATCTGGTTGCGGATGCCCACCTGCCCGTCGGCGCGGCGGAATCCCTTAAAGGTGCGGGGCGCCTTGGTGTGCTCAATCTCCACAAGGGACGGCTCGTACTTATAGTCCAGCAGCCCCTCGAGGTTGGTCTTGATGCAGGAGTGGTCGATGCATTCGCCCTCTGCCGCATCGCGGGTCACATGCCCGATGGGGAAGCCGTATTTGATTACGTTCTCGCCCGCTTTAAGCGCGGTGAGAGTAATCTTATGCCCGCGGGGAACGTCCTGCAATAGGGTGATACCCAGCACTTTATCGCCGGCTTTAAGGTCGGTGAGTGCAACGGCAACGTTGTCCGCGGGGTTGATTTTAATATAGTTCATCCTAGAAGTTGAAGTAGTTCTTTGCGTTGTTGTAGCAAATGTCCTTTACCATGGTCTCGACCTGGTCCATCTCGGAAGCGGGAATCTTGCCGTCCTCGATGTCCTTGCCGATAACGTCGCAGAGGATGCGGCGGAAGTACTCGTGGCGAGGGTAGGAGATGAAGGAACGGGAGTCGGTGAGCATGCCCACGAACCTGCTGAACAGACCGAGAACGCTAAGGGCGTTCATCTGCTTGCGCATGCCGTTCTCCTGGTCCAGGAACCACCAACCCGAGCCGAACTGCATCTTGCCGGGAACGGTGCCGTCGTTGAAGGTGTAGGCCATTGTCATCATCACCTCGTTGTCCTTGGGATTGAGGCAGTAGAGGATGGTCTTGGCGAGCTTGTCCTCGGCGGCGAGACGGTCGAAGAAGCGATGCCCTGCAGCGGCGGTAGGGAGGTCGTGGATGGCGTCGTAGCCGGTGTCGGGGCCGATCAGCTTGAACATCTTGGAGTTGTTGTTGCGGATGGCGCCCACGTGGAACTGCTGTGCCCACCCGGCCTCTGCATCCATAACCGCAAAGTCGTGGAGACAGGCGCTGCGGAATTTGTCAAGTTCCTCTGCATCAACGTGTTTACCTGCAAGTACCTTAGCAAATATGGCCTCGATTTCCTTCTCGGTGTAATCGGCTGCGTAGAAGGTCTCCAGGCCGTGGTCGGAGAGTTTGCTCCCCATTTTCTCAAAGAATTTATGCCTCTTGCGGAGGGCGTCCAGCAACTGAGCGTAGCTGCGGATTTCCATATCGGCAGCCTCTCCCAGCTTTGCAAGATACTCGTTGTATGCCTTAGGGTCTTCGATGGCCATGGCCTTGTCGGGCCTCCAGGCGGGGAGAACCTTGACTCCGAAAGGATGCTCTGCTATTTGCTTGTGCCAACGAAGATCGTCGGCGGGGTCGTCGGTGGTGCATACCACCTTGACGTTGAACCTCTTAATGAGCTCCTGACCCCTGAATTCGGGGGTTGCCAACTTGGCGTTGCACTCCTCGTAAATTTCGCGGGCCGTTTTGGGGCTCAGGAGTTTATCGATGCCGAACACGCGGCTGAGCTCGAGGTGGGTCCAGTGGTAGAGAGGGTTGCGGAAGAGGTAGGGAACCGTCTCCGCCCATTTCTCGAAGGTCTCCCAAGAGGACTTGGTGCCGCCGGTCAGATACTTCTCGCTCACCCCGTTTGCACGCATTGCGCGCCATTTGTAGTGGTCGCCGTAGTGGCCGTCCACCAGCCAGAGCTGGGTGATGTCGCGGAATTGGATGTTCTCTGCTATCTGCTGCGGAACCAAATGGCAGTGATAGTCGATAATCGGCATGTTCTCTGCGCTCCCGTGATACAGCTTCTTTGCTGTCTCGGTGCTAAGCATAAAGTCTTTGTTGATGAAACTCATATTCTTAATGTTTTGCTATAAATTCAAGTACGGTCTCGTTAAAGTATTCGGGCTTCTCCATGTTCATCATGTGGCCACAGTCTTCCATTACCTTGAACTCTGAATTGGGAAGTTGGCGCATCATGGAAGGGTGCTTGCCGTTACTGTGCATGTCCCTTAAAATCAGGGTTGGAACCTCGCAGGTCTTGCTGTAGAAGATGTCAGCAGCGTCCTTGGCGTAGAGGGTACGGCATTCTACATGCAGCCACTGCCATGCGCTCCAGTCGTTAATCTGATCCCAGAGGGGTTCTGCCAGCCTGTCGCGACCGCTTCCTGCGCTTTCCAGAAGACTGTTGTACCAGTCCTTTTTCTTGTTCTCGATGCCATAGGCCTTAACTGCTTCTATATCAGCGCGTTTCTGGGCGATTTCGGCAGAGTCCAGCGGGGTGCTGGGGCCGGGATAAGTCTTGATTAGACCAACTGCGAGAGTGGCGCTTTGCATTCTTTCGGGGCAGATGGCAAGCATCTCGCTGGCAACGAAAGACCCCATCGAAAGCCCAACGATATGGGCCTTGTCGATGCGGAGACTGTCCATCAGCGCGATTACATCATCGGTGTAGGTAAACTGCTGACCTTCAACGGGTAAGGAGGACTTGCCGTAGCCACGGAAGTCAAATCTTATTGTGCGATAATGCTTGCTGAACTCCTTGAACTGTCCGTCCCACATGCGGGTGTCAAGTGTGTGGCCGTGAAGGAGCAGAAGCGGTTCGCCGTGTCCGCGTTCCTCATAGTACAGCTGTGCGCCGTCCGAAACGGGGATAAATCCCTTGTGGGAGCATGCGCAAAGTGCAATTGCCGTAATTATGAGGAGGAGTTTTCTCATCGGGTAGAGGATTGACGGACAATCAGATGGGTTGCAACTGTGAGTTCGCGGCCTGTGCTTTCGCCGTTAATCAGCTTGAGCATTTCCTCGGCGGCCTTGCGTCCGATTTCCGAAGGATTCTGGTCGACGGAGCTAAGCGAAGGATTGATGATTGCGGTAAAGTTTTCGTTCGCGGTTCCTACGATACCGAAGTCCTTGGGGATGCTTAGACCCCTGTCCCTGGCACATTCCATTGCGCCAAGAGCGGAGAAGTCGCCTGAAGAATAGAGGGCGTCGCAGCCTGCGTCAATGGCCTTGTCAGCACATTCGTAGCCGTTTTCGCGGACGATGGTGTCGCGGTAGACGATGGAGTCGTCGTAGGGGATTCCTGCATCTTGCAGAGCCAGCCTGTATCCGCGGTAACGGGCCAGGAAGGCCTCGGTGTCCATGTAGCCGACCAGTGCGCCGATACGCTTGTAGCCGTTGTCTATCAGGTTTTTGGTGGCGTTGTACGCGCCATTGAAGTCGTCATTTATCACTATTGACCCTGGGAGCCCGTGGAAGACGCGGTCGAACTGTACCAACTTGATGCCGAGGGTGTCCAGTTCGGAGATGTTCTTGCTGGAAGTGGTCTCGGCAGAGTGGGATATCATGATGCCTGCGACGCGGCTGTTGATAAGCGCCTTGATGGCTTTCTGCTCCTCTGCTTCGTGCTCATTGCTCTGGCAGATGAGGATGTTGTAGCCGCTTTCGCCGAGGACATTTTCGGCAGCACCGATGATGCTGCTGAAGAAGGCGCGGTTGATTCGAGGTACGATGATTCCAACGGTATTTGTGACGCCGCGGCGGAAGCTCGATGCGAGTACATTCCGCTGGTAGCCGAGTTCCTTGGCCTTGGCCTTGGCCGCTTCTCTGGTGCTTTCTTTGACGCGGGGGTCGTCGGAAAGGGCTCTGGAGACGGTTGAGGGGGTGATTTTGAGTGATTTGGCGATGTCTATGATGGTTACTTTTGTCATATTTGTGGTCTAGTACGAGTACAAATATAACAAAAAATGCAAACGTTTGCAAAACGTTTGCATTTTTTTTGATTTTTTGGTCTTTTCTTGCAGGCCGGTGACCTTTCGGCGTAGACAAAAATTGGTTTTTTGGCGGTGCAGGGGCCCCAAAAAAATAATTTTTGCGGAGCCGTTGATGTTGTTATAAGTTTTCTACAAGGTCGAACCAGTCATCAGGATTGGTGATGTCGAATTTACTCCAGACTGAGGAGAAGTAGTATGTTACAGGTTCTCCACTATGGATAGTCTTGATACACATGCTGTGACCGTCGCCAAGACCAACATAGTCTGCGTCGGGCATCACTACGGCCAGGCCGAGGAAGCCATCTTCCGGCTCTACCGAGGTATCGGATGCCTTCTCCCAAATCGCAACGCGGTCAGGGAAGAACAACTCATCCTCAATCTCGTGACGGACAATGCCTGCGGCGATGTCAAGTGTGTCTGCGGGACCGGTGAACTTATAGGTATCCTCGGCCTTGCAGAAGCGCTGACCAGCCTCTACGGTAATCTTCTTGTCGAGAGTAATCTTATAGCCATTAGCCTCCCACTCGGGATAATGCAGTACAAAAACCGCCTTATCAGGCTTAGACTCAAGCACTTCGGTGCTGGCAAAGTTGTGGGAAGGATAGGCGAGAAGCGTGTCGAAAAGGGGAGCGGAAGCTCCGCCACCGAGGGTCTTGCCGACCTTGTAGCAGTCCTTGCCGTTGCCATAGTCCTTGTGGTAGGTCTTGCCGTTCTCAAGCTCGTCCTTGTAGCGCTGGTCGGCAACGAGGTCGTTGGTGTTCTTCACCCAGACATCAAAACCGGGTGAAACCAGCTCATTCTCAAGGGCTTTGCCGTAGGCGCGGTACACCACATAGTCATTCTCCCAGATAAAGTCGTCCGACCTCTCGGGGACATCGCGTGCAAGCACCTTCACCTCCTGCGGCTTCTGCTTACAAGCCGCAAGGGCGCAAAGGGCAATTGCCAGATATAGGAATCTTTTCATTATCGAAGGTCTTTGGTTTCGCACCAGTCCATGTCGTTGTAGTCGTCGTTCTCGCCGCACATACCCCAAATGAAGGTGTAGTTGCGGGTAGCGCAGGCTGAGTGGATGCTCCACTGGGGAGAAATCACTGCCTGCTCGTTGTGCATCCAGATGTGGCGGGTCTCCTGGGGTTGGCCCATGAAGTGGCACACGGCTGCATCTTCGGGAACTTCGAAGTAGAAGTAAACCTCCATGCGGCGGTCGTGGGTGTGGGCTGGCATGGTGTTCCAGGTGCTGCCTGGAGCGAGCTCGGTCATACCCATCTGAAGCTGGCAGCAGGGCACAACTTCCTTGACCAGAAGGCGGTTGATGGTGCGCTCGTTGCTCTCCTCGAGGCTGCCGCAGTGCATTACAACGGCGTCCTTCTTGGTGACATGCTTAACGGCGGTGTCGCGGTGTGCAAGGGCGGAGTTGAAGTAGAAGTGGGCGGGCTTCTCAGGGTCAACGCTCTTGAAAGTGATGTCCCTGTTGCCACGGCCTACATACAGAGCCTCCTTGTAGGGAATCTCGTACTCATCTTCACCGACCTTGACGATGCCGGTGCCACCGACATTGATGATGCCCACCTCGCGACGCTGGGTGAAGTAGTCTGCGCGAAGGATTTCAGGGGCCTTTAGAACAAGGTCTTCCTTAACGGGAACGGCTCCACCTGCTATAATGCGGTCGAACATTGAATAAACCATGTTGATTTCGTCGGGAACCATTACATTCTCGACCAGATACTGCTCGCGAATCCTGGCGGTATCATAGTGCTTTGCATCTTCATAGTGAGATGCGTGGCGTACGGTGCAATTAATTTTCATTAAGTTCTACTGCTATTTAAAGATTGCTTTGTTTCTTTTTCATTGAAAGGGTAGTTTGTGAAAATTAATTGCACTTACTACCCCCTCCCATCCGCCC
>Ga0065708_1006923_pt1 | contig 12820 bp, 7 predicted proteins | sample Hoacrofraction12_2_FD_59095 | JGI IMG/M metagenome (GOLD analysis project Ga0065708, IMG submission 59095) | Hoatzin crop microbial communities from Cojedes, Venezuela, sample from fiber fraction 12 v1 | ecosystem: Host-associated > Birds > Digestive system > Esophagus > Crop | place: Venezuela... | reverse complement strand
ATTAGCCCATAATAGCCGACATAATGGGCTAGTCTATTATCGTTGTTGTGCCTGCACTAAGTAGGATTTTTGAGGTGCAAAATAGCGATTCTTGGGACACCTTTGTTGGGGTGCTGGTGTGGGTTTTAAGTATCTGTGATTGAGTGGTGTTATGTGGTGATTTGGGGTGGCTGAACGCTGTTAGAATTGCGCAAAATCAAAAATTTTGGACAAAATATGGTGATGCTGAAAAATATGGCAAGGAAATCGAGTTGAGCATGAGAAAACTTGAAAATGGTAGAATGCCAACGGGTAATTTAGCGTTGTGAATAGCTGGCAATTTATGTTTACAAATAGCGAGTTGGGGTGGGGAGGAGAGAATTTGATGCCTCATTTCTGGATTTAGATTTGTGATATCTTGTTCTGAGGAGTGAATTTCGATTTGTAAAGTTTACAAAACCACCAAAAATCAACGATTAAGATTGATTAACATTTGTTGTAATGGTGTGATTTTCAAATAAATAATAAAAATACCTCTAGCACTGAATTAAAGATTGAACTATTAGATTTAGAATCGTCAAATTTCACCAAAATTTCATATAAGATATCGCTGAAATAGAATTAGATGTGCGTATTGTCTAAAGTTTTAGTTTAAGTTTTGATGTTTTTGAACTGAAATCGGGGTTTTGAACCCTATTTTTCAAAAAACAACTGTAAATTTTAAAATTTTCGATTTTAAATTTGGTTTTTCCAATGATAGGTTTTAATTTTGCAATCCCAAAGTTTGTGAATGCAAATCCCCAAATTTTGGGAAAACGGGCTGATTTTTCCCCATTGAGAACAGCGTTCTAAAGTTCAGAAAAATTTTGCTCCGCCAAACGAGGCTCCAGAGCCGCAAAAAATTTTATCAAACAGACAATGGATATTGTATCGCGATTAAAATTGTTTTTGCAACAAAACGGAATCACCAACTCGCAGTTTGCCGACACCTGTGAGATACCTCGCCCTACGCTCTCGCAGTTGCTCAATGGTCGCAACAAGAAGGTGAGCGACGAGATCATTGGCAAGATACATCGGGCCTACCCTTCGCTGAATGTGATGTGGCTGATGTTTGGCGATGGCGAGATGCTGTTGACGGGTGGCGAGACGGCAACAGCCGAGTCTCAGGACTCAGGAGCAGTGGCTGGCTCGGTAGCAAATGGCGTGATAGACTTTGGTGATGCCGATGCCGACTATGCGAGTGATGCCAGCCGCAAGGCAGCCCCTCAGCATGCCTCCAACTCGTTTAGCGATGCTATCGAGAGCATCGTGCGTAGCACCGCTGGCCGCCAGTCGGCACGTGTGAGCGGTGGGGGTGATGGCCGTCGTGTGGTCAACATCATGGTGTTTTATAGCGATGGGCGGTTTGAGCAATTTGTTCCGAGTCGTTGATGACTATCCCGCTTGCTCCTTTGGCGATGTGGGGGATATCAAACGGCACGATCGATGCGCCACGCAACAACTAACAACTAAAAAACAAAGATAGACAAACAAACCATACCATTATATATCTTTTTTTGACTTAAGAGATGGCACTGCCAATAGAGGACCCAACACTGATTTTGGGTGTGAAATTTTGGCAGTGCCATTTATAATGTGTACCTTTGCGGGCACAATCATTACTAGAACTAATAACTAATCAATTTAACCATACTACAACACTTGATTATGAGTAAAGAGAAGAAATTCATGACTTGTGATGGTAATCAAGCTGCTGCCCACATCAGTTATATGTTTACTGAGGTGGCTGCGATATACCCCATCACGCCGTCATCAACGATGGCCGAGCATGTTGACGAATGGGCTGCTGCTGGTCGCAAAAACATTTTTGGTGAGACCGTAACTGTGCAAGAGATGCAGAGTGAGGGTGGCGCAGCTGGTGCCGTTCATGGCTCGTTGCAGGCTGGTGCTTTGACGACCACCTACACAGCCTCTCAGGGCTTGCTGCTGATGATTCCCAATATGTACAAGATTGCTGGCGAGCTGTTGCCTGGTGTGTTCCATGTGTCGGCACGCACGCTAGCCTCTCACACGCTGTGCATCTTTGGTGACCATCAGGATGTGATGGCTACCCGCCAGACGGGCTTTGCTATGTTGTGTGAGGGTTCGGTGCAAGAGGTGATGGACCTCGCTGGGGTAGCCCACCTGAGTGCTATCAAGGCTCATGTGCCATTTGTCAACTTCTTTGATGGCTTCCGCACCTCTCACGAGATACAGAAGGTGGAGGCGATGGACCAAGAGGATTTGCGTCCGCTCATCGATATGGAAGAGTTGGCCAAGTTCCGTCGCAATGCGATGAACCCCGACAAGCCTGTCACCCGAGGCACGGCCGAGAATCCCGATGTGTTTTTCCAGCATCGCGAGTCGTGCAACGACTATTATAGCGCAGTGCCCGCTATTGTTGAGGACTATATGAACAAGATAGGCGAAATCACTGGTCGCAAGTATGGCCTGTTTGACTATTATGGTGCCAAAGATGCCGACCGTGTGATTATCGCTATGGGCTCGGTTACCGAGGCTATCCGCGAGACCATCGACCACTTGACCGAGAAAGGCGAGAAGGTGGGTCTGGTGGCCGTTCACCTCTACCGTCCATTCTCAGCCAAGCACTTCTTGTCGGCTGTGCCAAGCACGGCCAAGCGCATTGCTGTGCTCGACCGCACCAAGGAGCCAGGCGCCAATGGCGAGCCTTTGTATCTCGATGTGAAAGACTGCTTCTATGGCAGCGACAATGCGCCCGTGATTGTGGGTGGTCGCTATGGCTTGGGTTCCAAGGACACCACGCCCGCTCAGATTTTGGCTGTGTATGAGAATTTGGCTTTGCCTATGCCCAAAAATCAGTTCACCATCGGCATCGAGGACGATGTGACATTTGCCTCGCTACCTATGAAAGAAGAGGTGGCTATGGGTGGTGCTGGCATGTTCCAAGCTAAGTTCTATGGCTTGGGAGCCGATGGCACTGTAGGCGCCAACAAGAACTCTGTGAAGATTATTGGTGACAACACCGACAAATATTGCCAAGCCTACTTCAGCTACGATAGCAAGAAGTCGGGCGGCTTCACCTGCTCGCATCTGCGCTTTGGCGATGAGCCCATCCGCTCTACCTATCTGGTGACCACGCCCAACTTTGTGGCCTGTCACGTGCAAGCCTATCTGCACATGTATGATGTGACCCGTGGCCTGCAGCGTGGTGGCACTTTCTTGCTCAATACCGTGTGGGAGGCCGACCAGCTAGCTGCCAACCTGCCTAATAAGGTGAAGAAGTATTTTGCTGACAACGACATCAAGGTCTATTATATCAACGCTACCAAGATTGCACAAGAGATTGGCTTGGGCAACCGCACCAACACCATCTTGCAATCGGCATTTTTCCGCATCACCGAGGTGATACCCGTTGACTTGGCCGTTGAGCAGATGAAGAAATTCATCGTCAAGAGCTATGGTCGCAAGGGCGAAGATGTGGTCAACAAGAACTATCAAGCAGTGGACCGTGGTGGCGAGTACAAGCAACTCACCGTGGATCCCGCATGGAGCAACCTCGTGGTCGAGGGTCCCGTTGCCGACAACGCTCCCGCCTTTATCCACAATGTGGTGCGCCCCATCAATGCTCAGAATGGCGACTTGCTGCCCGTCTCGGCGTTCAAGGGTCGTGAAGATGGCACTTGGGATCCAGGCACTGCCGCCTATGAGAAGCGCGGTGTGGCTGCCTTTGTGCCTGTGTGGCACAGCGAGAACTGCATCCAGTGCAACAAGTGTGCTCTGGTGTGCCCACATGCTGCTATCCGTCCTTTCTTGATGGATGCCGACGAGGCTGCAGCATCGCCCTTCAACGAGGCCGACAAGCTCAAGGCTATCGGCAAGGGCCTAGAGGGTCTATCGTTTGTGCAGGTGGTCGATGTGATGGACTGCTTGGGTTGTGGCAACTGTGCCGATGTGTGCCCAGGCAAGCGCGGCGCCAAGGCGCTAGAGATGGTGCCCCTGATGGGTCACGAGCAAGACCAACAGCTGTGGGACTATGCCATCAACAAGGTCACCAGCAAGCAACACCTAGTCGATACCAAGAGCAATGTCAAGAACTCACAATTTGCGCAACCGCTGTTTGAGTTCTCAGGCGCTTGCTCAGGTTGCGGCGAGACTCCCTATGTCAAGCTCATCAGCCAGTTGTTTGGCGACCGTCAGATTGTGGCCAATGCCACAGGTTGCTCGTCAATCTATTCGGCTTCGGTACCCTCAAGCCCCTACACGGTGAATGCCAAGGGTCATGGTCCCGCTTGGGCCAACTCGCTGTTTGAGGACTTCTGTGAATTTGGTTTGGGTATGACCATCGCCGACGAGAAGATGCGCGACCGCGTGACCGCTTGTGTCGAGCAGGCTATTGCCGATGCTAGTGTCAATGCCGACACCAAGGCACTCTATCAAGAGTGGCTCGACAATCGCAACGATGGCGACAAGAGCCGCGAGCTGAGCGACAAGATACTTGAGGCGATTGCTGGTAGCGACAATCCTGCCGACGTCAAGGTGCGCGAGCTAGGACAATATTTGGTGAAACGCTCACAGTGGATTATTGGCGGTGATGGTGCTAGCTACGACATCGGTTTTGGTGGTCTCGACCACGTGATTGCCAGTGGCAAGAATGTCAACATCCTCGTGCTCGATACCGAGGTCTATAGCAACACGGGCGGTCAGGCATCCAAGGCTACCCCCATTGGCGCTATTGCCAAGTTTGCCGCTTCGGGCAAGCGCATCCGCAAAAAGGATTTGGGTCTCATCGCTTCGACCTATGGCTATGTCTATGCAGCACAGATTGCTATGGGTGCCGACAATGCTCAGTGCCTAAAGGCTATCCGCGAGGCCGAGGCCTATGATGGTCCATCGATTATCATTGCCTATGCTCCTTGCATCAACCACGGCATCAAGGCAGGTATGGGCAAGGCACAAGCCGAGGAGCAGGCTGCTGTGGCTTGTGGCTACTGGCACTTGTGGCGTTACAACCCACAGCTCGAGGCTGAGGGCAAGAATCCGTTCACGCTCGATAGCAAAGAGCCCAATTGGGATGCCTTTGAGGACTTCCTCAAGGGTGAGGTGCGCTATGCCTCGGTGCTCAAGCAATATCCCGACGAGGCTGCCGAGCTGTTCGCTGCTGCTAAGAGCAATGCTCAGTGGCGCTACAACAACTACCGTCGTCTAGCACGCCAGCAATGGGGTGTGGAGCCAGAATGAGCCTCTCGCGCTAAGGGTTTGCTGACCTAGCCATCATGCTTTAGCCAGATTACCCTAATCTACTTATTCATACATACTACCTATGGCCACGCTGTGCTACTCTCGTCACGAGAAGGGGACAGCGTGGTTTGTTTTATCAATAAATTGGGATAATTTGCTCTCGCTCGGCAATTAAAACTAGTTTTATTGCACTCGTTTAATCGCAAATTTTCTATAATTTTGTAACCATCAAAATTTCTAACTTGTAACCACTATTTAGCAATCGACTATGAAGGCAACAACAACGACGATGGCACGCTTGCTCATGTTCGTGGCGGCATGGATGCTAGCCACTCAAGGCTTGACGGCCGAGGCGCAGACCTCAACGGTCTATTTCACGCGCGAGATATCCCCCGAGAGCTTGGTGAAAATCTATCATGCCCTAGGGGTGAAGGCCACTGGGCGCGTGGCAGTGAAAATCAGCACTGGCGAGGGTGGCAACAACCACTACCTCAAGCCCACGCTCATACGCAACCTCGTGGACGAGGTGGGTGGCACCATTGTGGAGTGTTGCACGGCCTATGGCGGCACTCGGCAAGATGTGGCGAGCCATTGGCGCACCATCCACGAGCATGGCTTTGACTCGATATTTGCTGTCGATATCATGGACGAATATGACCAAATGCGCATCCCTGTGCAAGACCACACACACCTCCACTACGACATTGTGGGCGGGCACTTGGCCAACTATGACTGCATGATCAATCTTGCCCACTTCAAGGGTCATGCTATGGGTGGCTATGGTGGCGTGCTCAAGAATGCCAGCATCGGTGTGGCGAGCACTGCAGGCAAGGCCTATATCCACTCGGCAGGCTACACCGACCAGTTGCCCGACGCGTGGCAACACATCGACGACCAAGATGGCTTTCTAGAGTCGATGGCTGCTGCGGCACAAGCCGTGCACAACTACATGGGTGGTCGTGTGATATATATCAATGTGATGAACAACCTGTCGGTCGATTGCGATTGCGATGGGCATCCAGCCTCGCCTGAACTGCAAGACATGGGCATCATGGCTAGCCTCGACCCTGTGGCGCTCGATTGGGCGTGTGTGGAGATGGTGTTTAATCACCAAGCGCAGCCAGGCGACGACAATCGGCCACTGATAGAGCGCATCAACAGCCGTCATGGCACCCACACCATCGATTGGGCCGAGAAGATAGGCCTCGGCACCAAGCGCTATCAGCTCGTTAACATCGACCAATAGCGTGTGACTGAGAATTGCTACTATTTATTTTGTTTATTTTTTGACATTTGACGATGATACCTGATAGAATAAAGAAAATGCTCCTCGTAGCACTAGGGCTGATGCCCCTCGTGGCGTGGTCGGCATGCACCCCCACAGGGCGCAGCGAGACTCCCGACACCTCGCTGACCACCGATAGCATTCAGCCCACCGAGGCGAGTGCTACCTCTCCCATTCTCCGCGACACAGTGGCGTCGGAGCGTGCATTCATTGTGGTGAGCAAGCGCGACCTCAATCTGCGCGTCTATGACATCACCAGCGAGGGCGACACGGTGCTACTCGCCCAATTTCCCGTCTGCCTGAGCAAGAACAAGGGCAACAAGCAACGCCGAGGTGACATGCGCACCCCCGAGTCGCCTGCGGGTAAGCCATTCAAGATCACTCAGATACAAGATGCCTCCAACTGGCGGCACGACTTCAACGATGGTCGTGGCAACATCTTGGCCTACGGCAAATGGTTTCTGCGACTGCTCACGCCAGGTCATAGCGGCATAGGCATCCACGGTAGCACCAACAACGAGACCAGCGTGCCAGGGCGTGCCAGCGAGGGTTGCATCCGTCTGCGCGATGCTGATATCATCACCCTCAAGGAGCGCTATGCCTATGTGGGCATGCCAGTGATTATCAAGGCCGAGGGTCAGGGACTACTCGATTGGGAGCAGCGCATCTTCGCTCAGCCTCGCTAGCACCACACGTCCCCGCTGCTATTGCGCCCGCGTGGTGAGCTCACCACTATAGGAGATGGCATCGCGGTGATTGGCATTCACATCAATCACTGCCTTGCCATTGCTATACAGGTCGATGTAGTAGTGATAGGTGTCCTCGTCGTTGCGCACCTTGAAGTCGATGCGTGTGGTGCTAGCATTGAGTTGCTGCACGGTGTAGTCGGTGAGGGTGCCCGTGAAGTTGAGTCCCTTGCCACCGCCATAGGGCGCTTGATACACTTCGCCCACATAGGGCAGATAGCTGACCACCTGGTCGCCGTTGACGGTGAGGTCGTAGCCATAGTTCACCTGCTGGGACATGCCTCGCAAGGGCTTCATCCATTGCACACCGATGCAAAACGACCGATTCTTGGCAGCGTGCAACACTTGCTGAGCCATTTGCTGCTCGGTGTTGCTCACGAGTCGATGGCGCGTGCTGCAGCCATAGCTAGTGGTGACGGCCGCGAGTAGGCCTAGTGATAAAATCCATTGGTTGATTGTCATGATGATGCTACTGTTGTTGGTCTAGATTGTGAGGCAAATGTAGTGAAAAATGCTCGCCCTGCCAAATTGTGCTGCTGGTCACTTGTTGCACCTTGAAAAAAAAGCTAACTTTGCCACCCAACAACCACACATCACGACAGATAACGCAAGCTATGAAGAAGCTCATCAACCCCTACCGCAACAAGGAGGGCTATAATTGTTTTGGTTGCAGTCCCACCAATCCCGTAGGGCTACACTTGGAGTTTTGGGAGGATGGTGACGATGTGCTCACCATTTGGCAACCTGCTGCCCACTTTGCGGGCTGGGTCGATACCCTGCATGGCGGCATCATCAGCACCATCATGGACGAGGTGGCTAGCTGGGTGATATCGCGCAAGCTGCAAGCTGCTGGCGTCACCAGCCGCCTAGAGGTGAAGTTTCGCCGCCCCGTCTCTACCCTAGAGCCCCACATCACCGTGCGCGGCCACCTCGCCAGCAGCGTGCGCAACTACCACACGGTGCACCTCACCCTGCACGACAGTCAGGGACAGCTATGCGACGAGGGCGACGCGGTGTATTGCGTGTTTCCCGAAGAGCGTGCCCGCCAAATGGGTTTCAATGGCTGCCACGCCGAGGGCGAATAGCCACCCTCCCCACCACCGCTGCTAGCGCCTTACTCCATCGGCTTAATCATCCGCTCGACAAACGCCACCTCGTCATCCGTCAAGCCATATTTGTGATATAGCTGCTGGTCTATCTGCGCGACACGCTGACTCCAATCAATATCACTCTCCGCTGTGAAATCCTGCATCGGAACAAATTGGTAGTTTAATTTAGTAATGTGCATTGATGATAGCGTTAAGAATACAAGCAAACGTACAAATTTTGTTTTCATATATTTTTCATAGCACAACGCATTATCTTTAGAGCTGAAGCTACCTATTACAATGTAGGTTTCAGTGATAACTTCATTGGGGCCATACAACGAGATTTTAGTGGTAACGTTACTTCCATTTGTTGAATTATTAACACCCGCACGATCAGGATTAAGATATCCTACTACAACTTTATATTTTGGTATTAATTCTTGACCATTTCTTACATCAGTTATAGGAATATAACTGATACCAGCACTAGAATGAAGTAGGACTGAATTTTTAAATGGTTTTTCCTTACCTCTCACAAACGACCTTAAACCAAATGGAGAAACGGAAGCTACCAAATCTTCGACAGATTTGAATTCGTCGTTCTTTATTTTACGTATAATTTGTACACCTTCGTCATATCGAATGATAATGTTAAATTCATCTAGTGTTCTATATGATGATGTTTCGTAATCATTTTGGCTTGTTACAAAGTGGCATTTTTCAGTCGTTTTTTCTTGCCATAAAAGATAACATATACCACCTGCAATATCTACATTGTTAAAACAATCTCTACTCTTCGGATAGTTTTTGATATATCGGATATGCTTATCTTTCATCATTTCCTCCCTAAATAAGTCTAGCCCTCGACCTCCAGCGAACCATCTAGAAGGCATAATCATAGAGATATAAATAGGAGAAATAATTTTAGATATGTTTACAAATTTATCATATAATGGTAACGCACCGCCTGCAGCCCCACCATCCATGATTTGATAGGGAGGATTACCAACAATAGCATTAAATTTCATGTTTCGGTCGTTGTTAGCGTTCCAGTAGCCTTTGCCGTCACGCACTCGCTTGACAAACTGCTGGGATTTGTTAGTGATTTGGTTGATTAGGTCTTCGAAATATCGGGTATTGACTTTTGCCGATTCGTTGAAGCCGACTAGCGTACGCCGTGTGATGGCTTTGGCCATAGGCGTTTTGCAGATAACAAAGATGTTCTCTGCAATCACTTTGAGCCATAGCGATTCTCGCTGAGTGGCATTTTGTTCGCCATCGGTCTTTTCGATAGCTGCAAGGCGTTGTCGATAGATGCTATAGGCCATGTAGAGCGGATAAAGTCCCGACTTGGAGTTGATTTCCAATATGCGGCTGTCGGGGCTAAACACGTTGGCGGTCACCTCGCCGTGGTCGATGTATCGCGGTGTTTCTAGCACCGTGTGGTGTTGCTCGTCATAGAAGTTGTAGCCACCCAAGCAGTCCCCCAAGTGCATATTCACTACCCGCCACGGGGTGAGCACTGTCTCTTTGTCTGGATTGCGGAAGTTGGCAAAAATGCCTGTGATGCGGGCGATGCGCTCCTCGATGCTCAATTTGTCTGCCGAGCGTGCCAAGGCTCTGATGCGCAACCCTGCTGCATGAAAGATGTCCTCGTCGTAGTATTTGGTAAATTGCGCAAACAACTCTTTGGTGACTTTGGGGGGCATAAATTCACGCCACGAGAGGTCATCGATGAGGTTAGCAAAATTTTGGATGGTGATTTCTTGGTTTTCGTCGGTGAGTTGTGCGCCATAGATGAGCAAAGGCATGCGAATAGAGATGCCACGCAAAATCGAGATAGCATCTAGGCGCTGCTTTTTCTTCAGATTTAATTGGGCCAGGGCCTTTTTCTCGTCATCGGTGAGTTCCTTTTTTTGGCGTTTTTTCTTGTCGGCTTCGGCAGCGTTTTTGTAGAGGTCACCATCAAACCCCTGCTTGTTGAGCTCAATGTCGTTGCTCTTGGGCAAGGCGCGTGTTTGCCCTATGATGCCCTTGAGTGTGGAGAAGTCTTTGAGGTCCATGTCGCTGAGTCGCAATAGCTGCTCGTTGTAGAGTTGCCCATCCTCAAAGCCATTGCGCACCACGCGTTCTATCTGCACTTGTTTGAGTTGCTCTAGCATGCGAGGCACATCATAGCTTTGCATGCGTGTGCCGTTGTAGGAAATCACGGGACAGAAGTTCAAAAACTCTTCCATGATTAAGCGGTCCTCGTGGGTGGTCTTGCCCGCTTTGGCCGAAATCTTGGCGGTCTCGGCAAGCACTTTGAGTGTGCGGTCGGGGGCAAAGTCAAACACAAAGCACTCCTCCTTGACTCGCCCGTTGACGATGGCTGGCGATTGCACCCTAAAGATGGTTTGCATGTAGGTCGATGCTGCCGTGTTGTAAGAGCCCGCCAGCATAAACACGGCTGTCCACTCCTTGACGGTGACACCTGTGGTGAGGCGACCACACGACAGGGTGATGGTATAGGTCTCGTCGGGATTGTTGCCAATGGCTTGGCGCACCGCTTGTAGCGCGTCGTTGCTTTCCTGCTCTTCGTCGCCATCGCCTGCCACATTCACCACCTTGAAAAAGCTGAACACTGGATGATTTTGCAACATTTTGCTCAATGCCTTGGCTGCTTTCACTCCTGGCAGCATCCACAGGCTGTGACGGAAGTTGCAGCGATAGGCTTGGGTGCTATAGGGATAGTTGCTCTTATCATCGTTCTTGCATATCAAGTCGAGAAACTTGGCGACATCTTGCTTGTGGATAAATTGCCCCTCGCCATTGACACGGAAAAACTCGTGAAAGTTAAATGCCACGTCCTCGTCGATGTATTGGCGCATGATTTTTCCGAGGTCAAAGGTGTAGATATTCATCTTGGGCAAGGTGGAATAGGGGTTGGGGTCGCCACAATGTGTTAAGTCCCATTGCGCTTTGGCGCGTTGCTCCATCACGTAGTCCCACGTGTAGATTTCCTCCTCGTTATAGTCATCAAGTAGGTTGAACGGTGTGCCTGATAGCTGCAGCAAGCGGGTTTCGGATTTTAGCAATTCGTTGATGACGCTTTGCCCTAGTTCGGTCTGCGTGCCCTCGTGTGCCTCGTCGATGATAATCAAGTCCCAGTCGGTAGAGAATATCTCATCGTTCTTGTCGAAATGTCCACCCACTAGCTGCGAACCACGCAAGTCTTGCATCGATGCAAAGTAGATATATCGTTTGCCTTGTGCCGCTAGCGATTGTAGGTTGCTGGCGGCTTCACCTTGTCGGCGTGAGCTATACACATAATCGTTGTCTGTAAAGATTTTGCCAAAGTCCTCAAACCAGCCCGCATCCACCACAGGGCGATGGGTGAGAATCAGGGTTTTGGCATATCCAAGCTCTTTGACCACTTGCAAGGCACTCAGGGTCTTGCCAAACCGCATTTTGGCATTCCATAGCATGCGTTTACCTTTCTTGAAACGGTGGACAGTTTTGTCGATGGCTTCGCGCTGCTCGGGGCGAAACACGATGGGGTCGTTGCCCTTGGAAATCTCGCCAGCAAACAGTGAGGAGCGTCCTTGTTTGGCGGCTTGGATGGCATGCTTGACCGTTTCGAGGTCGGTGATAAACCACTCACCAGCACCCGTGCCAAAATCTTTCTTTTTCACGCCAGAGCGGCGCAAGATGTCGTGCACCTGCTTGTCGTTGAAACTCTTGAACTGTCCATCGCTCAGGTGCAACGTGAGTTCGGTGTATAGCAATTCGTAGCTGATGCCAGCAGTCTTGGTGTATTGGTCGATGCGTACCTTGGCTGCGGCGTTGAGTGCTTTGCAACTAGGTGTTAGGTGGGTGATATCTCCCTCCTTGCAGGTCGCTTCACCTATCTTGAGGCACCCGCGATGCAAAGCATCGTTGATGCGAAACACATAGATGAGGCGGGGTTTAAAAGATGCGGTATAGTTCATGTGGCATTATGATGGTTTTGAGATTAAGTCGATGTATCTGATTTTTTTCTTTTCATCTCTAACATTCCAATCGCGGATGATGCAATAGGTGCCATTGTGCTTTTGGATGTCATCGTTGAGGCAGCCTGGACACATTTTGGTCTCTCGCGTGGTGTCCCAAATGCTGAGTTGTCTATCGGCTTCGGCTTTACAGCTGTTGGGGACTACGCCTTTGAGACCGTCCATCTGCCAGATGTTCCACGAGATAAAGTAGGCGATGGTGCTGAGGTGCTTGTGGGTGGGACGCTTGCCAAAGTAGGCTTGGTAGTAGTCGATAAAGGTGTAGAGCAACGCCTCGCGAGCCAATAGCAGGCTGTCGCCTTGCCACTCATAGGCATAGGTGCTTTGATAGGCGGTTTTGGCCCAGCGAAACCACTCCTTGCGGGTGGCGTTTTCGTTGATGATGCGCAACTTGCGGTCGAGTAGCCCGATGCGTCGCTCAAGAGCGATGGG
>Ga0065708_1040241_pt1 | contig 12829 bp, 7 predicted proteins | sample Hoacrofraction12_2_FD_59095 | JGI IMG/M metagenome (GOLD analysis project Ga0065708, IMG submission 59095) | Hoatzin crop microbial communities from Cojedes, Venezuela, sample from fiber fraction 12 v1 | ecosystem: Host-associated > Birds > Digestive system > Esophagus > Crop | place: Venezuela... | reverse complement strand
TTCCTCTCCAAGGGAATCTCCCCTGTCTGGAATCAGTCTTCTCACTGCCTTGACATCATAGAAGAACTCCATTGCGATTACCCTTACAACCGTATATACGGGTATCGCAACTAGCATTCCGATAGCTCCTCCGATATGTCCTGCCATGAGTATCACAATGAATATCTCAAGAGGAGTGGATTTGATGCTGGTCGAGTAAATGAACGGCTGGAATACGAAATTGTCCACGAGCTGGGTGAAGAGGAATATCGCTACAAGTACTGCGATTACTACCAGCAGGTGAAGCTCTGTTCCGGTCGCTGCAGCCGAGCTGTATTTTAGGACGACTCCAAGGATGGTTCCTATAGCCGCTCCAATCCATGGACCGAGATAGGGGATTACGTTCAATATGCCGGTAATGAAGGCTATACCAATCGAAGCGCTGAATCCCAGCTTTGCGATGAATAGAAGGCCTAGGAAGTTTATTGTTGCGACTCCGAGCACTTCTATTACAAGTCCAACAAAATATCTTGATAGCAGGTGCTCTATGCTGTCAATTGCCTGCGTAGCCCTTTTCTCCAGCCTTTCTGGGACAAGGGCTGCTATGATGTTGGAGAACAGGTGCTCGTCCCTAAGGAAGAAGAATCCGATGAATATTATGGAGAACAAGGCGATTCCTATGCTTCCGATTGCTGAAGCCACGCTGCCGACAACCGATGTTACGCTGGAAAGGTCGAAAGTCTTCTTCAGGAAGTCCACCAGCCAGTCCTGGATAGTGAAAGTGGGGTCCACATTGGGAAAGGTCGAGATTATCCAGAGATTGAGCTTGCTTATGAACTCGGTGAGGCCTGATGAGGACGAATCCGCCACCTGCATGTTAAGGGCGACATTCTGGACAATGGATGATATTACAGGGATGATCTGGGTGACTATCCCTATGAAAGCGGCCATGATAAGGACCAGTGTTACTATGGCAAGCAGCCAGTCCGGGGCGCTCTTTCCCTTTATCCTGATCTTTCCAAGGATGGTCTTTATCGGTCTTCCCATAAGGGATATGACAGCGGCTAGCAGGATGTATACTATTGCGCTTCTGAAATACCAGCAGAAGGCGCATATCGCAGCGGCTACCGCAAGATACATTATGTACCGTGCCAGCCTGTCGGTGCTTCTCTCGTTCTCCATAAATGTTCTTGATATTATGAAAAACCGGACCAACCTTTGGCGGCGGCCCGGTCTTGAGTGCAAATTTAACTAATCGAAGTCAAAAGGTAAGCAGACCTAATCCAAAACTTCCTCATGGGGCTTGTTCGCCTCGACAAGTTTCACTTCGAGAGTCTGTCCGTCTGCAGAGGGGTTGAGCCTTAGCGTCCTGTCAACCCATCCATCCCTTTCCTTGGCGGTATGTAGTACCCTGTCAGAGATGATGAACTCCGAAACGGGGTCTTCCACGTACTTCATGATGGCCCTCTTAAGAGGCCTTGCTCCATATGCGGGGTCGAATCCGGCATCGGTGAGGAACTTCTTTGCTTTCGGGGTTACTGTTATCTTGTAACCTGCCTCCGCAGCCCTTTCCTTTAGGCTTCTAAGCTCAATGTCAATGATCTTCTCAATATCATCCTTGGTTAGGGTGTTGAAGAATACTTTCTCGTCGACCCTGTTGAGGAACTCAGGCGGAAAGGCTTTCTTTACTGCCTTCTCAAGAATGGTCTGGTGGTCTTTTACCATGCTCTTGGAAGAAGTGGAGAATCCCAGTCCGTTGCCGTATTCCTCAACGTCACGGCTTCCCACGTTGGATGTCATTATGACAATGGTGTTCTTGAAACTTATCGTCCTCCCTTCCGAGTCAGTGAGTCTTCCGTCGTCAAGAACCTGGAGAAGTAGGTTGAATATGTCGGGATGGGCCTTTTCAATCTCATCAAGGAGCACTACGCAGTAGGGCTTGCGCCTTACCTTTTCGCTTAGCTGTCCTCCTTCTTCATATCCTACATATCCCGGAGGCGCTCCTATGAGTCTCGATACGGAGAACTTCTCCATATACTCGCTCATGTCGATGCGGACGATGTTATCCTCCGAGTCGAACAGGTATTCAGCGAGGCATTTGGCGAGCTGGGTCTTTCCGACTCCCGTAGGGCCGAAGAACAGGAATGAGCCGATAGGACGGTTGGGATCCTTTAGGCCAGCCCTGTTCCTCTGGATGGCACCTACGACGGTGTCGATAGCGTCATCCTGCCCGATGATCCTGCCGCGTAGCCTGGCCTTCATCTTCATTATCCTGTTGCCTTCGCTCTCGGCCACCTTGTTGACGGGAATCCCGGTCATCTTGGATACTACTGTGGCGATATCCTCTTCGCTGACGATGTTGTTCTTTGCTCTGCGAGAGAGTTTCAGCCTTACCATTGAGCCGGCCTCGTCCATCGCGTCAATGGCCTTGTCGGGCAGTGAGCGGTCTGTCATGTACCTGTCGGTAAGCCTGGCGCAGGCCTCTATCGCCTCATCCGTATACTTTACTCCATGGAATTCCTCGTAGTTCTGGCGGAGGTTCTTCAGGATTTCGATAGTCTGCTTCACATCGGTAGGCTCTACTACGATTTTCTGGAACCTCCTGTCAAGGGCTCCGTCTTTCTCAACGATCTTTGTGAACTCGTCCATTGTAGTAGCCCCTATGCACTGGAGTTCTCCACGGGCAAGGGCCGGTTTCAGCATGTTGGCTGCGTCCAGTCCGCCCTGGGAGCCTCCGGCACCTATAATGGTATGGAACTCGTCAATGAACAGGATAAGGTTTGGATCCTGCTTTGCGGTGGAGATGATGGTCTTTAGCCTCTTTTCAAAGTCTCCACGATATTTTGTTCCGGCGACTACAGATGCTATGTCAAGGGATATGATTCTCTTCTTCGCAAGGGCAGGTGAAATCTCTCCAGAAGCAATCCTGAGGGCGATTCCTTCCACGATGGCGGATTTGCCGACTCCCGGCTCTCCGATGAGCATGGGGTTGTTCTTTTTCCTTCTTCCAAGAATCTCGATTACCCTGCTTATCTCATTGTCTCTTCCTACTACCGGGTCGAGTTTTCCTTCGGAAGCTGCCTTGGTAAGGTCGTATCCGAATTCTTCAAGGTCACTTTTGGGTCCCTGCTGGGGCTCATCCGTTCCTATGTCGTCACCGTCGTCACCCCTGTTGTCCGCAGGATTGATGGCGGAAGGAAGCAGTCCGTTCTTGTCCATGTAGGAAAGAACCTTCCCGTAGTCAATGCCACAGTTCCTGAGGAAGGCTTGTCCGTAGCATCCGGTTGTCCTGCAAAGGGCAAGCAGCATATGCTGGGGAAGGGCTACCGTACTTTTCGTCCTTGTGGCCTCCATGACTGTAAGGCTCAGGACGTTCTGGGTTGCCCTTGAAAATGTTATGTGTTCGATTTCGCTATAGGGGATTTCCTCTTTTGTGAAAATCCTGTCGTCGATGAACTGCTTCAGTTTGGATATGTCTATGCCGAGCCCTTCAAGTACCTTGTACGCACTGTTCTCGGCCTGGCGGATTATGCCAAGGAAAAGATGGTCCGGACCAATGCTGTAGTTGCCGGTCCGAAGAGTCTCCTCCCTTGCATAGGAGATGATGCTGTTAAGCTCTGGTGAAATGTTTACACTACTCATACTAGCTTTATGGGGATTGTTTTGTCAAACCGGAAACATCCCTTGGAATGTGCTGGGAATATCTCCGGCCGCCTGGAATACTTGCAAATTTTTTACCATTGTCGCAGGCTGGCTTTCCGTGTGACAAACTGTCATTTTGACTTTGAAAAGAAAAGGAAATTGGCTACCTTTGTATGTTTATAAGAATTGTAAAATTTTATGGATATAGAAGAGAAGAATGGTGGAGAGCCTCAGACTTCCGGCATAATCGAGAAAGTCAATATTGAGGAGGAAATGAAAAGCGCCTACATCGACTATTCGATGTCGGTAATCGTGGCCAGGGCCCTGCCCGATGCAAGGGATGGACTGAAGCCTGTGCAGAGAAGGGTGCTTTTCGGAATGGACGGACTGGGGCTCAGCTATGGAGGACAGACAAAGAAATCAGCAAGAATAGTCGGTGAGGTCCTGGGTAAGTACCACCCTCACGGAGACTCCAGCGTATACGACGCAATGGCGCGTCTGGCCCAGAACTGGAACCAGAGATATCCTCTGGTATTCGGCCAGGGAAACTTCGGATCGATGGACGGCGACCCTGTTGCGGCCATGAGGTATACGGAGGCGAAGCTCGCCAAGATTACCGAGGATGTTCTTGCAGATCTTGACAAGGATACTGTTGACTTCACAAATAACTTTGACGATACGCTTCAGGAGCCTACCGTACTTCCCACGAAGCTTCCGCTCCTTCTTTTGAACGGCTCGTCAGGCATCGCCGTCGGAATGGCGACAAACATGGCTCCCCATAATCTTGGTGAGTGCTGCGATGCCATCTGCGCATATATAGACAATCCTGACATCACTGTCGAGGAGCTGATGCAGTACATCAAAGGCCCGGATTTCCCGACAGGTGGCATCATCATGGGCATGCAGGGGATAAAGGATGCCTTTGAGACCGGCAGGGGAAGGGTTGTCGTAAGGTCCAAGACTGAGATCGAGGTGGCTGACAACGGAAGGGAGACCATTGTTGTGACCGAAATCCCCTACATGGTCAACAAAAAGGAGATGATCGAGCGCATCGGTCAGATGGTTGAGGATAAGAAGATCGAGGGAATAACCTATATCAATGACGAATCTTCACGCGAAGGTCTGAGGGTGATAATGAGGGTAAAGCAGGGCGCCAACTCAAATGTGGTGCTCAATACCTTATTCAAGTATACCGCCCTTCAGTCCAGCTTTGCCATTAACAACGTGGCCCTCGTAAACGGACGTCCTAAGACAATGACACTGAAGGATATGCTTCAAGTGTTCGTGGATTTCCGCCACGAAGTCATTGTCCGCAGGACCAAGTTCGACCTTGAAAAGGCAAAGAAGCGTGCCCATATCCTTGAAGGTCTACTCAAGGCTATTGATGTAATCGATGAGATCATAAGGATAATAAGGGCATCCAAGAGTGTTGACGAGGCCAAAGCGCAGCTAATGTCTACGTTCGGGTTTACCGATCTGCAGGCTACGGCCATCGTTGAAATGAGGCTGCGTCAGCTCACCGGACTCGAAAGAGAGAAGCTTCAGGCCGAGTATGATGAAATCGAAAAGTTCATAGCCTACTGCGAGGAAGTGCTTTCCAGCAAGGAAAAGCAGCTTCAGATCATCAAGGACGAGACCATGGAGATCAAGCAGAAGTATGCCGATCCCAGGAGAACCCAGATAATTCCTAGTGCGGAGGAGTTCAACCCTGAAGACTTCTATGCCGATGATGATGAGGTAATAACAATCTCCCATTTCGGATATATAAAGAGGACTCCTCTAACTGAGTACCGTACCCAGAACAGGGGAGGAGTCGGAATGAAGGGAAGCGCCACAAGAGACGAGGACTTCATAGAGCATATCTATGTAGCTAACATGCATTCTACTATGCTCTTCTTTACCGCCAGCGGCCGCTGCTACTGGATCAAGGTATATGAGATTCCCGAAGGAGCGAGGGCTTCAAAGGGAAGGGCCATCCAGAATGTCCTCAGCATACCCGATGACAAGATAAAGGCCATCATAAACATCAAGAACCTCAAGGACGAGGACTATATCAACAGCCATTATATTACAATGGTATCTAAGAAGGGTATAGTAAAGAAGACGCTTGTCAGTGCCTACTCCCGTCCTAGGGCAAATGGTATCAATGCCGTTACGATCAAGGACGGAGACGAGCTTCTTGATGCAGTCCTCACAAACGGAAGCGAGCAGATGTTCCTTGGGGCCAAGAACGGAAGGTGCTGCCGTTTCGAAGAAGGCGATGTACGCGAGATGGGTAGGAATGCTGCCGGTGTAAAGGGTATCAACATATCCGACGATGACGAGGTCATTGGCGCTGTCGCATATGACCCCAATGACGAGCATTCTTCAGACCATACAATCCTAGCTGTCAGCGAACACGGCTATGGCAAGCGCTCGAATCCCGAGGAGTACAGGCTTACAAACAGGGGAGGAAAGGGCGTCATCACGATCAACGTGACCGACAAGACTGGCAAGCTTGTTGCAATCAAGAACGTTACCGACGACCAGGACCTCATGATCATAAACCGTTCGGGCCTTGCTATCCGCATGCCGGTTTCTGGTATAAAGATTGCGGGTAGGAACACCCAGGGAGTGCGTCTTATAAATATAAAGGACGGTGACTCCATTGCCGCAGTATCGGTGGTGAGCAAGAGCGATGATGCCGTACCGGCAGAGAATGCGGAAAACGTAGAAAACTCAGAGAACAATACCGAGGGCCAGCAGGCCCCAAAGGATAGCGACACTGAAAATAACAACTAAAAACCATTTTAACGTTATGAAAAAGATTTTGATTGCGTTGGCTCTTGTGGCTTCCATGCAGGTTGCCAATGCACAGGTTAAGCCCGAAGCTGCCCTCAAGGCGGTTGAAAGTGCCCTAGCTACCTCACAGAACGCCAAGAAGGCTACCAAGGCTTCTACATGGATGAACCTTGGAAAGGCCTACCTGGGTGCTTACGATGCCCCTTCAGCAGGAGCATGGATCGGCGCCACAAAGCAGGAACTTGCCCTTCTCCTTGGAAAGGAGAGTCCCTCATCTACCGAGAATGTTGTCCTCAACGGAGAGCAGATGGTTAAGGAAGTATACGAAGGCAGGAACTATTATTTCAATGGAAATGGACAGCTCGCATTGATAGAGACCACAAAGCCTGTTGTTGCTGATGCTCTTCCCAAGGCTTTGGAGGCATACAAGAAAGCTGCTGAGCTTGGTGCCAAGTCTGCGGACGTGGCTACCGCTCTTGAAGGAATCTCCACAAGGTACAATGCAGAGGCTTACAATGCTTACACTCTTGGTGACATGGCAAATGCCAGCACCCTCTTTGAGAAGGCTGCAGACGCAATGGCTACATCTCCTCTTAGCAAGGTTGATACGAACTCCCTCTACAATGCAGGATTTACAGCTCAGGCTGCCAAGGATTTCCCCAGGGCTACCGAGATGTTCAAGAAATGCCTTGCAAACAACTACTATGCTACCGATGGTGAGATCTACGCTCGTCTTGCTGACGTAGACACTCTCAATGCAAAGCAGTATCTCCACGAGGGGTTTGAGAAGTTCCCTCAGAGCCAGCCTATCCTTATCGGTCTTATCAACAACAGTATCAAGAACAAGGATACCCAGTCACTGTTTGCGCTGATTGACAAGGCAAAGGCCAACGATCCCAAGAATGCTTCCCTTTACTACGTTGAAGGAAACGCATACAATGAGCTTGGCGATACCGACAAGGCTGTCGCTGCTTATGAGAAGTGCATCGAAATCAATCCCAACTATGAGTTTGGATACATCGGTGAGGGTATCATGTTCTATAACAAGGCCATCGAGGACCAGACCAAGGCTCAGGAGGAGATGGACGATACCAAGTACAACGAGCTCGTAACCAAGTTCGAGAATGACCTCAAAGCTTGCATTGATCCTTTTGAGAAGGCTTACAATGTGACAAAGGATGACTCAATTAAGGTTAACATTGCCGAGTACCTTAAGAATGCATACTTCCGTTTCCGTGACCAGGATCCCAAGTATCAGGCTGCGTACGACAAGTATTCAGAGATAGTAAGTACTGGAGTTGCCAAATAAACTTGATTGTACATATTGAGATTTTGCAGAAGTGGCTTCCTAATTTTGGGAGGCCATTTTTGCATGTTCTGTGCACTAGTATATATATTAGGAGCTTATGGGTTGGTTTTCAATATTGTTTAAGCGGTAGAAAATTGGTATTTTTGCATATTGATGCATTTGTTTTTATGGTAGATAATATCTTAGATGGAATATATGTTTGCGTTGAGTAAACCTACTGTGGCTTTATATTTTAATTGTGAAAATTATGATATTTGACTGTGTGTTGCGCAGTATTGTCGGAGTATAATTTAAACAATATCGCTCTGTTAAGATTAAGTTGTTATTGTGATATTGGTAAAAACATATTTATTGTAGGTAAATAATAATATTCATATCATGAAAAATGCAATAGTAACAGGAGGGACTAGCGGAATTGGACTTGGTGTCTCTAAAATGTTGCAAGATAGAGGATATAATGTCATTTGTACGACAATTGATAGAGATGCTAAGATAGACGGAATTGATACATTTGTATGTAATCAATCAAATCGTGCAGATACGTACTCTTTTATAAAATATGTAAGAAATTCCGTTTCTAGCGTAGACTGTCTAGTATGTAATGCGGGGATGTCAATTAGGCATCCGTTCCTGGAAACGACAGATGAGGATTGGGATGCTATGATGGAAGTAGCTGTAAATTCTCATTATATAATGGTTCGTGAATTCTTTAACCTAATTCCTAATGATTCTCGAATTATTTTTACTGGTTCTCAGATGGGTATATCTCCGCATGCAACAGTATTGGCTTATGGCGTGACGAAGTCTGCAGTACATGCATTAGTAAAAAATCTTGTCAAGGAATTTGATGGAACAGGCACGACTGTTAATGCTGTAGTGCCAGGTTTTGTTGAGACGCCATGGCAGAAGAGCAAACCAGAGGAAATAAAGCAAAATATTTATAAGAAGACGGCGATTCATAGGTTTGCTTCTGTTGATGAAATAGTGAAGGCTTATGCTTTTTGCATTGACAATCCATTTGTTAATGGTAGTCTGATAGAAGTAAATGGCGGGTATTCATACAAGTAATTAAATTCATTTAATTAATTTTTCTATCGAGCCGTTCCATCTACAAAGTTGTTTTATAAGTTTTTTCGTTAGTGCATTTCCCAAATATTAATATAAAGCACTTTTCTAATGAAATCTGTAAATTATTGAGCAAAAAGATCCTGTGTCATGAAAAAAGTAATAACCTATGGGACATATGACTTACTTCATCAAGGCCATATAAATTTATTAAGAAGAGCAAAGGCCCTTGGAGACTATCTTATCGTAGGTGTTACTGGTGATAATTTTGATTTGGAACGTGGAAAACTTAACGTGAAGAATAACGTTCTTGAACGAGTTGAGGCGATAAGAAAAACAGGTCTTGCTGATAAAATCATTATCGAGGAATATGTAGGGCAAAAAATAGACGACATACAAAAATACAATGTAGATATATTTACTGTCGGCTCTGATTGGATTGGGAAATTTGACTACCTTAATGAATATTGTAAAGTCGTCTATCTTCCTAGGACTGAAGGTATATCTTCTACAATGTTGAGAGATATGCAACAGTTCAATTGCAATATCGGAATTGTAGGCACTGGTAGGATTGCACGTCGTTTTGTGGTTGAAAGCTCATATGTGAGTGGACTTAATATAATTGCGGCATGCAATCCAGACATGGAAATGGCGGAGTATTTTATTAAGGACCATAATATTAAATATGCTTTTTCTGATTATAGTAAGATGCTCGAATACGTAGATGCTGTATATGTAGCCTCACCGCATCTTACTCACTATGACTATACTAAGAAGGCTTTACTTTCCGGGAAACATGTCTTATGTGAAATTCCTTTTGTCCTATGTGGCGATAGGGCAAAGGAATTATATGATCTAGCTTCCGAGAAAGGCCTAATGCTTATGGAGGCAAGCAAAACAGCCTTCTGTCCTGCCTTTGGTCATTTAATAACTCTTGTTAAGAGTGGGGTTATAGGTGATGTTGTAGATGTAGATGTGTCTTTTTCTAAGCTTGTATCGGAGGATTCCCGCATACTGGATGTAAACCAAGCCGGCGGGGCAGTCACAGAATTAGCACCAATACCTCTTATGGCCATAATAAAATTGCTTGGAAAAGATATTGGCGACATGCATTTCTATTCAAAAATGAGTAATGGAGTCGACGTTTTTACCAAAGGCTTATTTGAGTATAAAAATGCGACAGCTTCCATCAAACTTGGACTGGGCGTAAAGACAGAGGGCAATATGGTAATATCGGGGACAAAGGGATATGTGTATGTTCCTGCTCCGTGGTGGCTTACTTCTTATTTCGAGGTCCGTTATGAAGACCAAAACAAGAACAAGAAGTATTTCTACGGTTATGAAGGTGATGGCTTACGCTATGAAATAAGGAGCTTTTTGTCTTGTATCGCAAATAAGCAAATTAGGACATATCACCTTAGTAGAAGCGAATCAGTAAAAATAGCAGAATTGATTGAATTTTATCGAAAGGGTGATTTGGTAAAGTTAATTTGACTATATATCTTATTTTATTGGCGATTATGTGATATATATAATATATCAATAAAATGTTTAATTTATAAATTTTAATAAGCGCCCCTAACGCCGAATAATAGTAACTCTTTTAAATTAGCGCCAATTAAATGCCGGTTTACGGATTTCCTTAACCTTGGAATAATAATGAGTGGTTATATACTTGTTGGCTAAGAATGTAAGTAACTCCCTAATTACTACTAATTTGCGTTAGTTTTGCTGTAAATCGATATTAGGCAAAGAGTTAGATGGACTTTTAGCCAAATGGTATATAGTTCCCTATAATTCAGGCGAGTTTTCTGTATTTTTATTAGGTGCTGATGTTAGAATATGAAAAAGATAATTTCCAAAATAGCTTCTAGATTACTTAGCTTGGTGCCAACAAGGAACCTCATTGTATTTACTAGCGTACCTGATTTCGCAGATAATTCATATGCTCTGTATAAGTATATGATTAGGATGAGCATTGACGATGATTATGATATTGTTTGGTTGATAGTAGATAAGGCACGTATTCCAGACATAGCAGAGCTTGTTTATTGTAGTAAAAGGCGTACTTCTGTTATTTATAAATATTCTTTTAGAGGTGTTTGGTCTTATGTTAGAGCTAGATATGTTTTCGAAACACACGGATTGTTTCCTCTCATAAAATTGACGCAGCACGAAGATAAGCATATTTGTCTCTGGCATGGAATGCCTCTTAAGGCTTTAGGGGCAACTATAGGTATGACAAGTAGTCCTAATTCTGATTATACAATAGCGTCTAGTGAAATCTTCTGCAAAATAATGGCAGAGGCATTCGCAAAACCATGCGAGAAAGTCCTTATTTCTGGGCAACCAAGATGTGATTTGCTGTTTGAAAAGTCTGAGTATTTAGTTAGAATAGGTTTCGATAAATCTAAGTATAGGTCTGTGGGTATTTGGTTGCCTACCTATAGAAAATCAATTTACGGTGATATAAGAGAAGATGGAGCATACAAAGAAGGGTACGTATCAATCATCTCAATATCTGACTTGACAAAACTTGATGATTACTTGGAGCAAATAGGAGGGTATTTATTTATTAAGCTCCATATTATGGACATATTACAGAGAGAGACATTTCCTGATTTACATAACATTAAAATAATCAAACAGAAAGATTTCAATGACCAGTTGTATCCGCTGTTAGGTGAATGTGATTATCTTTTGACTGACTATTCATCTGTATTTGTTGACTATGAAATTTTACAACGTCCAATAGGATTCGTTATGGATGACATAGATGAATACAGGAATTCTAGGGGGCTGAATTTCAGTAATTTGAATCAAGTACTGCCAGGCCCCATAATTGAAGATTTCGAATCTTTATTAAACTATATCAACAGCCCTTCGATAAAGCAATCTCAAATTGTATGGAATAAATATAGAGATGCAAATGCTAGTATGCGTGTATGCTCTTCGTTGGAATGCTTAAAGTTATATTGTAAATGGCGATAATATATTTACACTTAAATATTTTATCCATTGTCTGTGATAAATTGTAATAAAAGTCAGGCCCTCATAACAATAGTTCGTTAATTTTATAGATATCAACAGGCGTCCCTGACGCCATATAATAAGAGTTCTTTGAAATCAGTGTCGATTAATTTGAAGTTCGTGGATTTCCCGAACCTTGAAAAAATCATTTCGATGAAGTATGCGTTGTGCAGCATCGTCTTGATGGATCCGTTGGATAGCGAGCCGTATCCGCTCTCCCGTGCTAACTGCCGCATGTTGTTGAGCGATGACAGCGAAGCGTTGAAGGAGAAATCCAGCTCCTCGCTCCTCGCCTGGCAGTGCGTCAGGCCGGTGAAGTTCTTGGAGTCGCGGTACAGGTTATGGGAATCTTCTCATAACCTGTATTATGTGGAGTATTACATTATGGGAAGTGGATTGTTAACACCTATTGGCAATCAGTATGTTACGGGATTACTTCCTTTTTCTACTTCCCATAACGATATTCACTTGCCCTGCCTCACCAGCCAGTCCAGGAGATTCCGGTCCTTCTCCCACTCCATCCGTATCGACATCGGGATTCAGGTCCTTGTACGCTTTCTCTAGGGCTTCCCGCTAGGACTATAAGTCCGCCCTTGCGTAGACCTCGGTGGTCTGTATGGACACATGACCCAGCATATTCCTGATGTTGATGAGATTGACACCAGCCCGTAGGAGATGCATGGTCTTGTTGCGCCTCAGGGAATGGCCGTTCAAACGCTCTGGGATGATTCCCATGGTTCCCTTCCTTGCCATGTCGGGATAGGTCTGCAGTATGTAGGTCACCACAAAAACATTATGGGAAGTAATTATGTGAATCCGATGACTTAAACTTCACGCACAGAGTGTATTGTATCCAACGGAGGTACGGCTACTTCCCATAATACGGGACTTCCCATAATACAGAAATTCAATCAAGAAGCGGGACCTGTAGACCAGGAAGATCTCCGCCCCGGAGAGTGACGTGTCGGTCGAGAAGAATATCTTCCTCACCTGTGTCTTCTTCCCCGGCTCGCTCAGGTCGGC
>Ga0065708_1006704_pt1 | contig 12877 bp, 7 predicted proteins | sample Hoacrofraction12_2_FD_59095 | JGI IMG/M metagenome (GOLD analysis project Ga0065708, IMG submission 59095) | Hoatzin crop microbial communities from Cojedes, Venezuela, sample from fiber fraction 12 v1 | ecosystem: Host-associated > Birds > Digestive system > Esophagus > Crop | place: Venezuela... | reverse complement strand
CAATTGGCGTATATCATCTTGTGGAAGCGAGCAGAACCAATGCTGCAGATATTGTGTGCGCCATTGTAGCACTTTGTCATGAACAATAGCTGAAACTCTTGCCTTGGCTTGCTCTTGATTGTGCTGCAAGGCTTCGATAATAGCTTGACTATCCATGCCACCCTCATTGGCTATCTTGTTTTCAAACTGTGCGACCTCTTCTTGAGTGTTAAGTTGTGTTTGCGTTTCGATTTGATGGGTGAAATTATCCAAATCTTGATAAAAATCAGATAGCCGATTAACGGCCATATCAAAAATCTGGGCATATAAGGGGTGACTAAATTGAATATCATCAAGCGACAATTCTCCTTGCAAATATTCAATTACTGACACTGGCCTTAAGTTTCCATTGGCATCTTGCACATTGCACATATAGCACATCCCATACTTAATAATGAGACGGATGATGGCAAGCTCTTGTGTGGTAACGATGCTATTATCATCAATAGTCTTTTCGGAATCAACGATTGATTTGGGTGGCTGATTGGGTGTGGGCGTATTGTGCCTAACATGATTAGATGCAAGTTGTCGCTTGATAGCCCTGAATAGTACATTTTCGCCAACTCCAAACAAGCGGCTACATTGCTGGACATATACAGAACGAGATATTTCAGATGGAATTAGCGAGATACTTTTAACGACTTCATTGATAGCTGTTGCTCGTTTAATTGGGTCATCTTGGGCATCTCCTAAAAGTATGTGTGATTTAAAACTAATAAAATCAGTTTCATTGTGATCAATAAATTCCTTTACTTCTGTAGCGTTGCGAGAGCGTACAAAGCTATCAGGATCGTGATTGTCAGGGAGCAGTAAAACTTTAATGTTTAACCCCTCGCTGAGTAGCATATCAACCCCTCGCATAGCTGCATGCACTCCTGCTGCATCTCCATCAAACATTTCGGTAACATTAGACGTGAAACGCCTTATAACTCTGATATGTCCATCTGTCAATGCTGTGCCAGACGAAGCTACAACATTTTTAAATCCTGCTTGATGCATCGATATTACATCAGCATATCCCTCAACTATATAGCATTTATCTTGATGGGTTATCTCTTTTTTTGCCTGATAGATGCCATATAATATGTCACGTTTGTTATAGACAATTGATTCTGGTGAGTTAACATATTTCGCAGTTTTATCGCCTTGCCGCAAAGTGCGTCCACCAAAGGCAATGACTTGGCCCGATAAGTTAAAGATTGGAAATATTACCCGTCCCCTAAATCGGTCGTACCCATCACCATGATCATCCTCGATGCACAATCCTGTTGAGAACAACAATTCACGATTATATCCCTGTTGGATGGCTGCTCGATACATTTGATCTCGTGTTGATGGCGAGTATCCTAAATGAAATTCACGAATGGTGGCTTCATTAAATCCACGTTCACGAAAGTAGCTCATCCCTATTTCTTCTCCTTCTTGGGTCTCATGCAATTGTTGTTCAAAGTATTGGCAAGCCCATTTGTTGAGCATGAGCATTGACTCTCGTTGGCTTTGCTGTTGGCGTTGCTCATCAGTAAGCTCTTTTTCTTGAATTTCAATGTGATATTTTCGAGCAAGGTAGCGTAGTGCTTCGGGATAGGTCAATTGCTCATGCTTCATAATGAAGTTTATAGCACTTCCTCCTTCACCACAACTAAAGCATTTACAAATGCCTCTAGCACGTGATACATAGAACGATGGGTTGCGATCGTTGTGGAATGGGCATAAGCCTACCCAGTTGGATCCTCTGCGCTTGAGTGTAACGAAATCGCTAACTACATCAACGATATCTGCGGCATCTATTATTTGTTGGATAGTGGCTTGATCAATCATGGCAACTGATGATAGTGATGAGTGGCATACAATTCAAGATATTAAAGATTGTGCATTGCATACAGCATCAGGTATGAGTATTAGGTCGGTAGCCGATACTCCTTGACTTAATAATTCTGGACTATCTGCTTTAAACATTTTACGAAATTGTGTAGAGTCTTTATTTAGTTTAGTCCATGCTTGGCGATAGGTGTTTATTGCATCCTGTATGTTTTTTTGACATAGTTTCACGTGTCCCCAATTGAGTAGGTCTTGTGCTTTGGGGGTGTCGTGTGCAATGATTTTTTCGTAGTAATCATTGGCTCGGTCATAATTCTTTAACAAGAAAGAGCACCAAGCAATAGGTCGCCAAGCTCGGTGGTGGTTGGAGTCTCCCATCAAATCTACCTTATAATATTGCTGTAGAGCTTCTTGATAACGGCTCTGCTCAAGCAAAAAATGACCAATATTTAATGCTAGATTAATATTGTCGGGGGCCAATTTTTCGGCTTTACGATAATAGTCCATAGACTTATCAATATCGCCTAGTTCACGCAGGCAACTAGCCATGTGGCGCAGATTCCATACATTATCCTCATGCAATAGGTCAAAGCGTTGATAATATTTTAACGCTTCTGTGTAATTGCCGATTCTTTGATAAGCAAACCCAATTTTCTGGTATATAATGTCACTATCGATTTGATGACCAGCTTCCAATTTGCTGTAGCATTTAATGGCATCTTTATAGAATCTATTTTTTAAATAAAATTCGCCCAGCAAAAGGATGATGTGCTTATCACTAACGCTATTTCCTAAAATCGCTAGATTGGTCAAGTCAATATCTTTTTTATCTAGCACTCGGATAAATTCATGTCGGCGAGAGAATAACTTAAAAAAACGATATAAATCTTGCACAAATGCATTGATGATGCCAGTACGTCGGTTGTGTTGACTATTCACATTCTCATTCAATGCCATATTGAGGGCCGTATTCTGCTCAGCCAATTGTGCTGACATAATGTTTCGTTGTGCTTCTGGCAGTGCGTTAAGCGATAAACAGAACGAATATTTATCGCTATTGCACAAATAGGGCGCATCCACAATGGTATCTGCTATAGTGCTCAAGTGAAGCAATAGACTATGTTGCTTGTGAAATGGTAGAAACCAATTGCTCATGGTTTGGAAGAATGGGAATGACTTCAAATGAGAAAAAGTGGCAATAAACACATCGTTTCCCTCTTGTTGCATCTGGTTGAATGCCTCAATGCGTTGTCCTATACCGCTCTCTTCTAGCCACTGCTGCCATTCTGGATTACCCTCAATTTCGTTCAGAGGATCCATTGTCGCTACATCCGAACTTTGCAATTTGTCCATTAGCCCTGAGCGCAATTTCATTAAATTCCCAATCAAGTCCTCTTTAATTTGTTTGGTCACATTTTCGGTGTTCCGTGTGCGTGCAAGCTGCATCTGTATGTCCCATAAATCTTGAGTGACATGAGGTTGTTCTAATAAAATCTCTATACGAGAAGCCAAGTTGTTGGACAATAAAATTCGCTTTTGATGAGCCACTATGGTTAAAACTGCACATATCAGAGATCGCAATTGTATTTGTGGATCGTCAACTTCCCAATAGCTTTCTAGTAGTAGCTTCAATTTGTTTTCATCATAAAATTTCATTAGCCCTACAAACAATGCAGTTACCATTAGACAGCGACAATGTTCAGGCATTTCGCTATCTATTATGTGCTGTCTAATCTTTTCAGCATCTTCGGCCGTTAATGGGAATGAACTCCATATTTTGTTAAAAATCTGTGTTTCTTGTATTTCGACTTGTTGAAGTTTTGATTCAATGTCATTTTCGCGTTGTTGCCGCATGTTTTTTACGCTCGAGCGATAGGTATCAAATAACGTAGAAAGTGATTGAGAGCTCAACTCTCTATTTCTCACATAAAATACTTCTTTAGAGTCTGCACTCAAGAGCTCTATCAGTAGGCGATCAGCCAATAGATATAAATTTTCTCGGATATTATTCATAATTGAGCCCCGTGCTGGATCTTGCACCCCTTTTGACAAATACTTTAACATAAGTGCATAAGAGATTTGACGTTGAGATAGTTCATCAGACAAATCAGCACGATTGGCCTGACGTGCCAACTCTTTCAAATGGATCATTGCATCACCCATCGCTTGGTTATCTAAATCGTCAACCGCTTGTTGAAATAGGCTGATTACCTTCTGCTGTGTCATGTGCTTCAGTGCTTTTTGTGATTTTTTAAAAAATTATTAATCAACAACTATTATGCAAAAGTAGCAATAAAAAAGGTTAAAAGCGAAAATAATTGTCTTAAATATGATAATTATGGAAAAAATTCCGTAATTTTGCCAAGTCTTTTTCAGAATCATTCCGAGAGAGAACAACAGATTCTGCAAAATAGAAGTCAATTAATCATCTTTATAAAAATAAATTGTTATGGTAATTCAACGTATTCAGACACTTTTCCTACTCATTACCATCATTTTGATGGCCGTTTTTGCCTGCTTTCCAGCCCTAACATTTACTGCTGGCGGTGATTATTTTCTATATGGTGCACTAAAAACGGGTTTGCCTGGTACATACCATATTGACCCTCTACTGACCATTCTTATTGCTCTAATTATCATATTGGCTTTCGTTGCTATATTCCAATATCGTAATTTACAACGGCAGATGACAATTACTTTTGTGGATATCATTATTGCTATTGCCTTGCTCGTTGCTATTGGAGTGCAAGCATTTATGGTGCCTGAGAGCAACCCTAATGCTGATATTAGTGTACATTGGTGTCACACCAATGCTCTGCCAATTCTAGCAATTGTGTTCTTGATGCTTGCTCATCATGCAATGTCGCGTGATAAGCGAAAACTAATTGACAGTGATAGGCTTCGCTGATAGTTAGACGTTAGAACGTAGTTTATAAAAAATTATAGAGAGCGCCAATTCAATGAGATTGGGCGAATAAGATCCCTACTGCTATTCATAAAAAGTAATATGTTGAGAATTCCATTAGGATTGGTGCTGGTTCTATAAATATTCGAAACATCTTTTTAAAAAAAATTCTATATATTAATTATTACTAGTTAACCAATTTAAATTTTAGAGACTGCTATGATTGCAGCAATGATTGTTATTTTTGTGATTGGCTATTTGCTAATCGCATGTGAACACCCTCTGCACATCAACAAAGCAACTTTTGCTCTGCTTATGTGTGGGGTCCTTTGGACAGTGTATGCCCTATTTTCGGGCGATGAACAAATGCACGAAGGTATTGTGGCTCAGCTTGGTGAGACTTGCGAGATTCTTGTCTTTCTCATTGGCGCTATGACCATCGTGGAGATTATCGACCGTTATGGTGGCTTCACTTTCATTACCGAACACATTCACGCACGCAACAAACGCCACCTATTGTGGATATTAAGCAGTGTTGCTTTTGTGATGTCGGCCGTTCTCGACAATATGACCACCACCATTATTATGGTGATGATGTTACGCCGACTGCTGACCGACCAAAAAGAGCGCTGGCTGTTTGCGGGTATGATTGTTATCGCTGCCAACGCGGGAGGAGCCTTCTCTCCCATTGGTGACGTGACCACTATCATGCTGTGGATGGACGAGAAGGTGTCCTCTATGGGACTAATTATCAATCTGCTCATCCCCAGCATCGTAGCTCTTGTTATTCCTGTGTTCATTGCCCAATTCTTTGTTAAGGAAGGGCGAATTCAGCAAGTTGTCACAAATGCTCAAAAGAATCCTCAGATGGCAGAGGAGCATCCCAATCTTAGCAAGGCCATGCTTATACTTGGTGTTGCTGGCTTGCTATTTGTGCCATTGTTTAAGACCCTCACTGGGCTTCCCCCATTCATGGGCATTATGATTTCGTTGGGTGTCATTTGGTGTGTGACCGAGATTTGGGTTCGTATCTATAAGATTGATCCTAAACTAGGTGGCAAAGTGTCAACAGCCGTTAAAGCTATTGATATGCCGACTATCCTTTTCTTCTTGGGAATTCTTATGGCTGTGTCTGCTCTCAACCAAGCTGGCGTGCTAAGCACTGTGGCTAAGGGTATGGATACTCATATCCATGAACCTGTCATTATGGCAACTCTTATCGGCTACCTATCATCGATTGTTGATAATGTGCCTTTGGTCGCTGCATGTATGAAGATGTTTGATGGTTATGCAGCTATGGGAGGAGGAATTGACCCATATTACCTCAGTTTTATCGAAGATGGTTTGTTCTGGCATTTGCTAGCCTTCTGTGCTGGTGTGGGTGGATCGTTGCTCATCATCGGTTCGGCTGCTGGTGTGGTGGCTATGGGTATCGAGAAGATTCCATTCTTCTGGTACTTGAAACGTATCACGCTAATTGCTATGGCAGGCTATTTGGCAGGTATCGCAATCATTTACCTTGAAAGTTTGTGCCCCTTCTTCTTGCAAGCTGGAGGATAATACATCAGCACAATATTTTTACAAATGTAGATATTGTGCTATCTAGGGAATAGATTTGCGCTAACTAATAGCTATCAAGGGCGGTAAAGGTGATGAACTCTTTGCCGCCCTTATCATTTTTGGGGAAATTTGAAATGTTCAGATTATTAATGAATCGTTTAGTATCAATCCGATTGTAATCCGAGTAGTTCAAAAAGGCGAATAGTCCAATCACTACCATTCGGTGGATTTATTGTTTTGATACCTAGACTTGCGGCTGCAGCGCAGTTGCGGCTACTGTCATCGATAAATAGCACTTGCTGTGCTGGCACTTTTTCTCCTCTAAGCATGGTTTTAAATATCTCTTCATTAGGCTTCATCATGCCCATTTCAAAACTCAAATAGAGATGGTCGAAATAGTATTTTAAGCCATGCCCATTTCCATCAAACCTCTCACTGAGTGCCCAGTGCATCATAAATGGATTCGTGTTAGATAGCAGTGCTAATCGATAACCACAATTTCGCAATTTGACTAAGGCATCAAAATTTCGTTGAAATAGTTCTGCTACATAGCCTGTCCAAGCGTATTCTAATTGATCCATAGAGAGTTCCTTCTGTGCTATCTGGCTCAATTGCTCGCAATATTGTTTTGCACTGATAGCTCCACTTTCTAGTTCTCCAAAGATACCTTTTTGCTCATAGTCATCTAGATAACTTTCTACATTGGTAACACCTATTTCTTTGAACCTTGTTATAGCAAGTTCCTTGTCTAGACGAAATATGACGCCACCCAAGTCAAACACTATATTTGTGATGTTATCATAATCTTTCATAATGTGCTAAATGTTTGTTGCAAATGTATGGCCTTTTGCCTACATTTGCAAATATGTTTCATGTTATTCATCACAAAACAGTTTGTAATGCATCTCTGTTTGTGGAAAAGTATCGCAAAATTGAGCAAGTAGAGGCATTTTGTGCCCAATGTCCGCAATATGGGAAATCATGGGGGTGTCCACCCTTTGATTTTGATGTGAAATTGCTTTCAGATGGCTATGATAGGGTAATGTTAATGTCTAGTACCGCCATATTTAATGCAGATAGCATCCAGAGTGGACAAGATGTGAAGCATGCTATAGATTACATTTGGTATTCGTTGTTACCCTATCTATATGAAATGGAACACCAATATCCTAAGAGCCGAAGTTTCACTGGACGTTGTACTTTGTGCCATAATTGTTGTAGGTGTCAAGGGGTCGCATGTCGTTATCCTAAGTTATTGCGCATGTCGCTTGAAGCCGCAGGATTTGATGTTATTTCTGCTGCGCATGATTTATTAGGTACCAAGTTTGAATGGGCTACTGCAGACGATATCCCACATAAAGTCACGCTTATCACGGCCTTATTTATCCCTTAGATACCGCTACTCACTAGTTGCACCTATTGAAGGCTTGTTTGCAGGAAATAGGTCATTTAAAAAAAGGAGTAATCTATTATCTACATTTGCTGCACTTACACCTGAATCAAAGTCTAGAGATAGTAGATTTAGCTGTGGATATAATTTGTGCAGTTTTTTCTCAATTCCCTTAGAAACGATATGGTTAGCTATGCAACCAAAAGGTTGTAACGAAACCACATGGCGCACTCCAGATTGCAGATAACCAATTATATCAGCCGGGAGCAACCAACCTTCACCAAATTGTGCAGCAAGAGAAACGATGTCTTCGGCATACTGTGCTTCGTCATAGATGTTAGTAAATGGGCGAAAATATCGATATTTGCTTGCAATTCGGTTGATTCGTTTGATATGCTTGCCGACAATTTTGTTATACATGTGGTGAAGGATGAAATCAGGTACTCGCGTAGTTGATAATTTCATACGCTTTTTGACTTCAATATTAACAAATTCTTGCAAGAAGAAGGGGGCAAGCAATGGTGGTACAACTTCCACCCCGTATGAGATAATACGCTCTATGATGTGCTGGTGAGCAAATGGATGAAACTTTAAGAAAATCTCACCCACAATGCCCACTTTTTCCACATCCTTTTTATCAACGACTATTTCGTCAAATTCCTTAGCAGCTTGCCCTATTAATCGTATGATACCTCGATAATCATTGTTGCGAATGCGCTCTATAACGATAGCCATATATTTGTTGCGCAACGATTTGGCAGCTCCAGGATAGCGCTCTCTAACGATGGCTGAGTGATACATTTTGGAAATCGTGTCACCAAATAAGATGCTAGTCACGATAATCTTAGACATCTTTTTCCAAGGTATATCAAAACCTTCTTGCTCGTTACCCCCTTGTGCATGAGTAGAAACCCCCAAGGTGATAAGTGGTACATTTTTGAAACCGTTGGCGACCATGGCACGTTTGATAACACCCGCATAACTTGTTGCTCGGCACTGTCCTCCTGTTTGGCTCATAGCTACAGCTACATGGTTGAGGTCATATCTGCCACTTTTCAGTGCTTTAATGATATCTCCTACCACCAAAGTTGCAGGATAGCATATTTCGTTGTTGGCATATTCTAATCCATATTGCACACTTTTTTGGTCGCTTTGAGGCAAGATTTCGATATCGTAGCCAGCTAACTCGCCTAGTGGAGACAATAGTGGGGATATATACTCGGTGAAAAAAGGTGCTAGAATCTTTCGGTGTACCTCTTTTCGGGTAAATATGCTTGTCTGTTCAAATGGTTGGCAATCGCCTTTTGTCGCCTTAACTTTTAGACTTTCAACCAAAGAACGCACCCGTAGCTTTAAGCTACCTATATTGCTTACGTCATCAATTTTCAGTAGAGTAAAAGGCTTTCCGTGCCGACGTAAAATGTCTTTAATTTCATCTTGAATGAATGCATCTGGACCACACCCAAACGAAGTCATTTCAACAAATTGAACATCCTCTCCTTGCTGAGCAGCCCATTGTCCAGATTTGATGATTCGATTAATATATGCCCATTGTTTTACTAGATAAATCTCACCAGAATCGGTTTGCGTGTCACCTCTTACAATATCATCACTAATGACATTCACGCCCATAGTTGCCACCATCTCGCTAAGTTTATGCTGAATTAAAGGGTCACTATGATATGGCCGACCAGCGATTAATAAAGTTAGACGGTGGTTCTGTCTGCTATTCTCTAAAATTTCTAGTGCACGTTGCCGCACTGCATGCTCATACTGCTCTTGAGCTAGGGTAGCTTGATCTAATGCCCTTAATGCTATACTCTTGTTAACACCTAGTGATTTTAGGTACGAAACAATCTGTTTTGTTAATAGTCGCTTATCGGAGAAATTGATAACAGGAGAGTCTATTTGCAGAGTAGGCTCCATTGAACTTTTTATAACATCGCTATATCCTGACACAATGGGACAATTGTAAGAGTTCAATGTACGATTGTCATCGCGATGCTCAAATATCACATAGGGCATCAATATGCGTTCAATATCAACCCGATGCTCCAGCTGTGAAATGTGTGAGTGAACCAATTTGGCGGGAAAACAGATATTGTCACTCATCACAGAGTCTAGGGCATGCTCATAGCTCAAATAATTGCTATCTTCGCTTAGCACCACTTCAAAGCCACATGCTCGAAACAAAGTGTTCCAGAATGGGTATTCTTCATACATGTTGAGTACCCTTGGAATACCAATTTTTCGGTGCCTTGAATGACTCTCTTTATCTATGAGTGGATTTGTCGGTCTATCAAACAATAGTTTATACTTATCAACATAAATATTATTTCCAGCCTCTATTTTGCTTCCAGAGTTGTTAAAGATGCGTTCACACTTATTCCCTGAATAAAACCGATTTCCTCCGTTAAAGATATATTGGCTCACGCGGCATTGATTTTCACATCCTTTGCACTGTAACTGGCGTGTCTCATACGTTGCTACAGTTAGCAAATCATCAATGCTTCTTGTTGCTTGATGAGGTTTACTGACAGCATGTAATGCACAGCCTAGCGCGCCCATCATCTCAGGCATATTGCTACGCATAACCTCTTGACCAGTCAACAGCTCTAGAGCTCGCACTATGCTATCGTTACGCATAGTGCCTCCTTGCACAACCACCTTCTTGCCAAGTGACTCTCCACCTCTTAGCTTGAGCACTTTGTATAAGCAGTTTTTCACGACCGAATAGGCCAACCCTGCCGAGATATCAGCCACAGATGCTCCATCTCGTAGGGCTTGTTTAACTTTGCTATTCATAAACACTGTGCATCGTGTTCCAAGGTCACAAGGCGCGGCTGCTGTGCAGGCCATATTAGCAAAATCACTAATCTCATATCCTAGATTATTGGCAAAAGTCTGTATAAAAGTTCCGCAACCAGATGAACAAGCCTCGTTAAGTTCCATTCTAACAACAGCACCATTTTCTACAAAAATAGCCTTCATGTCTTGCCCACCTATATCTAATATGAAGCTGACATCTGGAGCTAGATTGGATGCTGCCCGATAATGTGCCATCGTTTCAATAATGCCTTCGTCAAGGTTAAATGCACTTCGTATCAAGTCTTCACCATAGCCAGTTGAGCAGGAGCCGACAATATCCAATTCTGCCCCATGCTTTTGGGCAAAATTTTTAAGCTGAGTTAAACCATTAGCAACAACTTTTATAGGGTCGCCTTCGTTGGGTGCGTAGTAGGTGTAAATAGGCTCAGAAGTGTTGCCCTTTAGTCTCAATACGAAGATTTTTGTTGTCGTACTTCCACTATCTATTCCAATTACAACTTGTTGATGCCCCTTGTGCAAGGGTTGTATAGGGGCCGTGAATTCATACTTATGCCTACGCCATTGTTGATGTTCAATCTCACTATTAAATAGTGGCTCAAGGGTGGTTCTTGTTATTGATGCCTGTTGGCGAGTGCTATTTAATTTCTCTCGTAAAGTGTTTAATGGAATGCCTTGTTTTGAACAACTCATAGCGCAACCTAGTGCGGGCATAAGGTTGCTTATAGATTCAATAATGAAATCTTGGTCATTTAGTTGTAAGTAATCTACAAAGGCCTTGCGCAAAGCGGGTAAAAAAGTGAGAGGACCACCACACAACAAAATTGGAGGCCTGAATTTGCATCCGTGAGACAAGGCCGTCACTGTTTGAACCGCAACAGAATGAAATATTGATGCCGCGATGTCTGCTTTAGGCAAGTTTCGACTCATCAAGTTTTGTATGTCAGTCTTGGCAAATACTCCGCAGCGAGCTGCAATAGGGTAGAGGTGAGTTGACTGCATGGCAAAATCTGACATCTGTTGATTATCAATTCCCATGAGCACTGACATCTGGTCTAAAAACGCTCCAGTACCTCCAGCACAATTGCCATTCATCCTTAGTTCAGTATTCATTTCATTAAAAAAGACAACCTTAGCATCTTCGCCACCGATATCAATGATGGCTTGTGCTTCAGGATGTTTGGCTTTCACGTATGTAGTCGCTGCTACTACTTCTTGCACAAAGTTCGTATCTAGCCGTTTTGCCATTGCCATGCCCACACTGCCTGTCACACATAAAGCAACTATTGAGTTGCCAATGGTTTCTTCTAACTCTGACAAATATCTATCGACCAAAGCTTCTATTTGTGCATGGTGACGTTCGTAACGGTTGAAAACTAATTGATTACGATCATCAAGGACGGCCATCTTGGCTGTTGTTGAGCCGATATCAAGACCTATTTTATATTGAGCTAGTCGTTCGTTTTGTTTGCGCTTCTGTCCCATTTCTTTGAAATATATAGCAAAATTACAAAAAAATGGGGATTGTGTAAATTAATATCAAATTTTACTCACCTATGCCAACTACCTAATTTGATTTCTGTGAAAGCAACATGCTTGGTTTCTAATAGCTTGAGTAGGCTTTATTGTACTCTGGTAGATAAGTGATAATAGCGGTCTGATTGTGAAAAAAACTAATTTTGTATGACTTTTTGGAAACGAACTTGGCTTTTAAATACGGGAAATTTAAAGGTGAGGATAACTCCATTTTCTAGGTTTGCCTGCACATCTTTATCAATCATTTCCATTGTTGCATCTATCCATTCAGCCTCAAAATTATCGACAAACAATGTAGGTTTTAGCTTGCCTTTGAGCATTCCTATTTTCCAATTTCGTTTGTTTACTTGCGCCCCTTCAATATAGATGAGATCATAAGCATCTTGCTCCTTCACTAGTGCTAGTGTGTACCTGCCTCCAAGTCGTAGCCATTGGTCTTCCATATCACGATCAAGGTAACGCCAATAGCCTTCTAATGGATTGTTGCTATTGGCAAAGTGTTCGTCGAGCTCCTTTAATGTCCATCTAGATATATTGCTCATCTTGCTAGCCGAAATAACTTTGCATAACGCTTGTTTAATCGGTGATAGACAACAACTTACAGAAAAATCGTCACTGGTAATTGATAGGTTTTTTAAGGCACAAAAAGCAATAAAATGTAACAAAATGAGTTAATATGTTTACAAAAAGTTTACTAATTGATAACTATACAATCATGGCAACATTCAAAATCACAACTAGGTACAAACGTGCCGATGACACCTGCCAAGTGGTTATCCGTGTCACCTCCAACCGTACCATAG
>Ga0065708_1040234_pt1 | contig 12897 bp, 11 predicted proteins | sample Hoacrofraction12_2_FD_59095 | JGI IMG/M metagenome (GOLD analysis project Ga0065708, IMG submission 59095) | Hoatzin crop microbial communities from Cojedes, Venezuela, sample from fiber fraction 12 v1 | ecosystem: Host-associated > Birds > Digestive system > Esophagus > Crop | place: Venezuela... | reverse complement strand
ATATAGAGGACGATGACGCAATACGCGCATCGCGCAAGTTGGCCGCTGAGCAGGGTCTGCTGGTGGGCATTTCTTCGGGTTGCGCGTACGCTGCAGCCCTTCAGCTCGCCGCTCGTCCCGAGAATGCTGGCAAGACCATTGTCGCCTTGCTTCCCGACACAGGCGAACGCTATCTCTCCACGATTCTTTACGCTTTTGAAGACTATCCGCTTTAACCATGGACCTTTGCAAACTGCCCGATGAGCGCCAAATCAAGCGCCTCGCATCCCTCGTAAGGGCTGAGGTTTTCTCTTCCTGCCCACATGATGTAGCCCGCAAGGAACTTTCTGAACTCATTGCAAGCTTCTCTTCAAAAGAGATTGCGGATGCCTTTGATGAGTCTCTGCCCGCGATTGGGGAGCTGCTGAAGGGGGACTTGGAGGCTCTTGCCCAGAACGACCCTGCTGCGGTGAATACCGACGAGATTATCGCATGCTATCCCGGTTTTAGGGCAATTCTGCATTACCGTATCGCCCACAAACTGCTGGAGTTGGGCGTGCCGACAGTGCCCCGAATGATTACCGAAATGGCCCATTCGCTAACGGGAATCGATATCCATCCCGGCGCCCAGATTGGCAGCCATTTCGCCATCGACCACGGCACAGGTGTGGTAATAGGCGAGACCACCATCATCGGCAACCATGTGATGCTGTATCAGGGAGTTACGCTTGGTGCCAAGAACTTCGTGCACGACGAGAAAGGCAAGGCCGTGAACCTGCCGCGTCACCCGATTCTGGAAGATAATGTAACCGTCTACTCCAATACCTCGATTCTAGGCAGGGTACGAATCGGCCATGACACCGTGGTTGGTGGTAACATCTGGCTTACCCATGATGTGCCGCCGAACTCCAGAATCCTCCAGAGCAAGGCCATCTATATCCGCGAGTTCGAAGGGGGAGCTGGCATCTAGTTCTTGCCGTTGGCAATCATAAATACCACCGCCGACACAGTTAGAATTATTCCAATCAAGATGTTCAGCGTCATTGGCTCATTGAAGCAGAATGTGCCAATCAGGATTGCTGTAATCGGCTCGAAAACCCCTAATACAGAGGTTTTTACGGGTCCGATAGCTCGGGTCGCAATTGCGATTGTGAGCAGCGAAACGATAGTCGGAATAATCGAAAGACCAATCAGGTTCAGCCAAATCTTTCCCAGGCTTGCGCCTTCCTGAACCGACCCCGGCAGCAGGCCGTAAAGCATCGACCCGCCCTGCGAAATATGATGAATCAGGAATAGCAGACTGCCAAATAGCAGCGCGTAGAAAGTCAGCACATTGCTCGGCACGCTGCGAAGTCGTCTGCTTCGGTTTACCGTTACCAGATAGATGGTATAAGCCAGCGCAGAAGCGACCGAGAGCACGATTCCCTGCCATTTCAGAGTGACCCCGCCGGAGGGGATGCTGAGTATCATTACCCCGATGAAAGTCACTGCAATCGCCACCCAATTCTGCCAAGTCGGGTAGACCTTGAACAGCACCATCACCAGCGCCGTAAAAATGGGGTAGAGGAAGATGAGAGTGGTCGCCAGCCCTGCCGGGATGAACTTGTAGGCAGAGAACAGCAGCAGGCTGCTGGCCGCAAACAGTACTCCCAGCACCGCCATGAGTTCCAGCTGGTTGGGCTTGACCTTAAGGTTCTGCCTGCGGAGTACCAGCCAGGTCCCCAGAATCAGCACCGCCAGCAGATAGCGGAAGAACAGCATGGTATCTACCGAAACCCCAGCGCTCAGCAGATGCTTGGCAAATAGGGGATTGGTACCGTACGATATTCCGCAGATAATGCCCGCTGCGTAGCCGATAATCCTGGTTTTCTTGTCTGTTCCGGTCATAGCGGGCGCAAAGATAGCACTTCTCCCCAAATGCGAGAACAAAATTCCCCGTTTTTGTGCCCGACTTCGAACTTTTTACTATCTTTGCGCCCGCAAACGACAGAGCACAGTTTTGTAATCCTCATCGGAGGGCAAGCGAAAGCCGGATAAGATGACTGGGTAAAACCAATCAGCCTGTCCGGAATATTTAATTAGTAGTAGTATGGAACTAACATCGCAGGCCCTAGGAACGGGCAAAATCTCCAGCCTTTTTAGGCAGATTTTCTATCCCACATTGCTGGGTATGCTGAGCGTATCGGCAGTAACTGTAATCGACGGAATCTTTGTTGGACACGGAGTCGGCGCAGATGGTATTGCCGCCGTAAATATCTGTGTACCATTGCTTATGATTGTTTCCGGCGCAGCGCTGATGCTGGGGACCGGGTGCAGCGTCACCGCCTCCATCTGCCTTGCCAAAGGCAATAGGGTGCTGGCCCGCACGGCCGTTTCGCAGGCCATCCTCACCGGGCTGATTTTCTCGGCCGTGCTGATGAGCATTATCTTCATCTTCCCAAGCTGGCTAGCCCGCTTGCTGGGTTCATCCGAGCATCTGCTGCCTATGGTGAAGGACTATCTGATTTGGTATGCTCCGGGTATGCTCTTCGATGTGATGATTATCATGTCCTCGTTTATTGTGAGGTTGGACGGTGCGCCCAAGCTGGCGATGGTCAGCAGCATCCTCTGCGCACTGATCAACTTTGTGCTGGACTATATCTTTATTTTCCCGCTCGGATGGGGAGTGAAAGGTGCCGCTTTTGCCTCCTCAATCTGCTGCCTTGTGGGCGCTGCAATTCAGATGTACTATCTGCTCTGGAAGGCCAAGGATACCCGCCTGATACGCCTCAGACTTGGTTTGAAGCGCATTAAACTCTATCTCCATAGCCTCGCCAGCCAGTGCAAACTGGGCTTTACAGCCCTGATTGGCGAACTCACAATGGCCTTTGCAATGTTCCTCGGGAATATCACTTTTATGAAGTATCTGGGAGATGACGGAGTGGGAGCATTCGGCATCGTTTGCTACTACCTGCCATTTGTTTTTATGGTGGGAAACACCATTGCCCAGAGCGCCCAGCCCATCATCAGCTACAATTATGGCCTGGGAGATATGGACAGAGTGCACACTGCCTTCAAGGTTTCGCTGCGCACAGCAATCGGCTGCAGTCTTATCTCTACCGCAGCTTTTGTGCTGATACCCAAGCTCTTAGTGGGGCTATTCCTGCCCATCGAGGAGAATGCTGCTCAGATTGCCATCCACGGTTTCCCCATTTTCTCGGTATCCTTTGTATTTTTTATAAGCAATCTGGCGGTAATCGGCTATTATCAGAGCATCGAAAGGGTGCGCCGAGCAACGGTTTATGCCCTACTCCGAGGGGTGATTTTCCTCCTCCCGACCTTCCTGATTATGCCAATGCTGCTGGATGTAAACGGCATTTGGCTGACTCTGGCAGTCTCTGAGGCACTGACCTTCCTCGTTATCCTCCTCGGTGGCGGTTTGAAACCGGTATCTAAATGACTTTCAGCTCTTTACCTACCTTGATGAAGGCTGCAATGGCCTTGTCGAGGTGGGCTTTTTCGTGGGCTGCGGATATCTGAACGCGGATACGGGCCTGCCCCTTGGGAACAACGGGGTAGTAGAATCCGGTTACGAAGATTCCCTCTTCGGCGATACGGGCTGCAAATTTCTGGCTAAGCGGTGCGTCGTAGAGCATCACGGCGAGGATGGCGCTCTGGGTGGGCTTGCAGTCGAAGCCGGCGGCGAGCATCTTCTCGCGGAAATAGCGTACATTCTCCTGCTGCTTGTCGTGCAGGGCGGTGCTCTCTTCCAGAATCTTGAAGGTTTCGATACCTGCTGCGCAGATCATAGGGGGCAGGGAGTTGCTGAAGAGGTAGGGGCGGGAGCGCTGACGGAGCATGTCGATAATCTCCTGACGACCGGTGGTAAACCCACCTACAGCGCCGCCGAAGCTCTTTCCGAGGGTGCCGGTGTGGATATCAATTCTGCCGTAGAGGTTGAATTCCTCGGCAACGCCGCGGCCTGTCTTGCCCACAACGCCGGCAGAGTGGCTCTCGTCTACCATTACCAGGGCATCGTATTTTTCGGCGAGGTCGCAAATCTTATCCATCGGGGCAACATTGCCGTCCATGCTGAACACACCGTCGGTTACGATGATGCGGAAACGCTGGGCCTGAGCCTCCTTGAGGCATCTTTCAAGGTCTTCCATATCAGCATTGGCGTAGCGGTAACGCACTGCCTTACAGAGTCTTACGCCATCAATGATAGATGCGTGGTTGAGTGCGTCGGAGATGATTGCATCCTCGGCGGTGAGCAGCGGCTCGAAAACTCCGCCGTTGGCATCGAAGCAGGCGGCATAGAGGATTGTATCATCGGTATGGAAATACCTCGATATTGCCTCCTCCAGCTCGCGGTGAAGGTCCTGCTTGCCGCAGATAAAGCGGACGCTGGACATGCCGTAGCCGCGCTCATCCATCGCCTTCTTTGCAGCTGCGATGAGTCGGGGGTTGTCGCTGAGTCCCAGATAGTTATTAGCGCAGAAGTTGAGTGCTTTGCTGCCATCTGCAAGGGTGATTTCAGCGCCCTGGGGAGAGCAGATTGTGCGTTCCTGCTTGTAGAGTCCGGCCTCTTCGATGGCCTTTAGCTCTTTCTGAAGATATTCTTGAAATTTACCGTACATTGGATAATTAGTTTTTTAATTACAACAAAAATAGTAAATTTGCTTGTTAATTGATAATTTTAATATGAAAAATGTACTTGTTATAGGTTCGACGGGTCAGATTGGCTCCGAACTTACAATGCTTCTGCGCAAGCAGTACCACAATGGAACCATTGTTGCAGGCTATATTCCCGGCGCTGAGCCGAAGGGGGATTTGCTTGAGAGCGGCCCTTCGGAGATAGTGAATGTGGTGAACGCACACCAGATTGCGGAGGCTGTGGACAAGTACGATATTGATACAATCTACAACCTTGCCGCCCTGCTTTCGGCTACTGCCGAGAGGATTCCGCTGAAGGCCTGGGATATCCAGATGAACGGGCTTATCAATATCCTTGAGGTTGCCCGTGAGAAGCATTGTGCGGTGTTTACTCCCAGTTCCATCGGGTCTTTCGGGCCGGATACTCCTCGCGATAATACCCCTCAGGATACCATTCAGCGGCCTACCAGTATGTACGGTGTAACCAAGGTTGCAACCGAGTTGCTTTCGGACTATTACTTCCATAAATATGGGGTTGATACCCGCAGCGTGCGCTTCCCAGGGCTGATTTCCTATAAGACCCTGCCGGGCGGTGGCACTACCGATTATGCTGTTGAGATTTATTATGCGGCGGTGAAGGGGGAGACCTTCGTTTGCCCGATTGCGCCGGGTACCTATATGGATATGATGTATATGCCGGATGCGCTGAAGGCGGCCATTAACATCATGGAGGCTGACCCTCGTTACCTAGTGCACCGCAATGCGTTCAATATCGCTAGCATGTCTTTTGACCCGGATGAGGTGTATGAGGCTATCCGCAAGCATTATCCCGATTTTAAGATTAAATATGAGGTTGACCCTGTGCGTCAGGCGATTGCGGATTCTTGGCCGAACAAGATGGATGATACATGCGCTCGCAAGGAGTGGGGTTGGGCGCCGTCGTACAATCTGAAGAGTATGACGCGGGATATGATTAAGAATCTGAAGATTAAATTGGGAGTGGAGTAGTGAGGCGTTGGGGGTTCCAGTTGGCTTTGGCTGCTTTGGCAGTGGCGCTCGCGGTGGTTTGCTCCGCGGGGATGCCGTCGTATGTCGATGGGCCAACTGCTAATTTGGGCTACATTAGGCCTTCAGCTCCGCAGGGCTACGAACCCTGCCGCTCCGCTGGAATTATTTTTTCCGACGGTGCGGAAAAAACCAATTCCAGTCTTCGCTCCGCAAGGCTTGCGCTGGTGGGGAGTGTTCCTGAAACTTCTGTGATGTCACCCGCTGGGAATGTGGTGTCGGCGAGGCCGACAACGAGGGGAGGGATTCAGCGGAGCCGTACTGGGGTACAGCAGTCGCGTGTGAGGGCGGGTGCGGGGCGTGTTCGCAGTTCGTCCCAGTGGAACGGTAAATATTTGGACTTTTTGGCGATGGTCGCATCTGATGCGCAGCCCTACGCTGTGCAGCCATCGCATCCTCGCAACTTAACCGAACTTATTCTTTTTGACCTCTCGTCGGCCATCTATCTCGCCGACTGCAATTTCCGTTTATAATAGTTAGACGCTCCGGCCGTTTTTGCAGAAGTGCCTTTTTGCGGCTGGCACCTAACTCGCTGTTACCCAGAATTTTACGCATATCAGGGGTGCCGAGCTGGCTACCCTTACTTTCAGCATCTTGCTGATTTACAGTGACTTAAGTGCCGAGGCTCCAAATCTGCATGGCGGTCGAAGGCCACTGCTCCTCGTTCGCTCCGGGGTTCGCTCGCCTTCCGCGTCTTGACGGCTAACGCCTCCCTTTTAATCTGCTTCGCAGCTTAACGGTCGTTAAACAGACGCCGTCACTAGACGCCGCTCCAGCGCTCGCTCACTTTTTCCCTGCGCTCCGATAGTCGCAGAAGCCTTCGACCGCCACTGCAAATGTAAAGTGCAGAAGGTCAGGGAGTTACATTCGTATATTTTCGCGCAAGTAAAAAGCGCGAGTGCATAAAACAAAATTGTTAAACTATTAAAAACTAAAGAATTATGGAAATTGTTAAATCCAGGTCCGTGAAGGACTGGGCGATATCGCTATTGTTTATTATTATAGGTGTTGTGATGATGATTCTCGGGTCGACCGAGGTGTTGGTGCTGGGCGCAATTGTGTTTGTGTTCGGACTGCTGTTGCTGCTGATCTGCAAGAGCGCGTGCCGCTTTACCGGGAATCCCGCGCAGTACGCCCGTAGTACCAAAGAATATTCCGCATCCTGCAAGACCGCACTCTGCGACTTCCTTGCTGGCAAGGCCGATAGCTTCGAGAACCCCGAAGACGCCGGCGGCATCCTGCTCTATGTCTACACCACCAAGGACAAAAGAGCCGGCGACGACACCGAAATCCCCTTTGGATACGCCCGTATGTACGAATTCTCGCAGTATGAATATGTACCTGTAGGCGATATTTACAAGCTCACCGCAGCGCAGATTGCAAAACTGCAATAGAGAATAGTTGGTCCAAGGGGTCGAACATAATGCAGTTGCTAAAAAGCGAATGACCCCAAAAAACCGACAAGGCCTGAAGGAATATCCCTTCGGGCCTTTTTGTATAAATGCAGAAATTTGCTATATTTGAAGATTGAAACAAAACTATAACCGAATGAAAACAAGACTTCTTCTTATCTGCGCAATGCTGCTTGCCGGAGCAAGCATCTCCAACGCAAAGGACTACAGTGTAAAGAGCCCCGACGGCCACCTGCAACTCACCATCAGTGTGGACGGCAAAACCCAATGGTCGATGAGTGTCGACGGGGTAAAAGTAATGGATGGCAACGAAGCCGCAATGGAGGTTGTAACCGCCGACGGCAAGACCCTCACACTCGGAAAAGGCAAGGTGCAAAAGACCAGCACCACCCACAAGAGCGAAAACATTATCTCCCCACTTTACAAGCAAGCTTCCTTTGATGCCGAGTATAACGAACTGACCCTAAAATACAAGGATGGATATAGCCTGATTGCCCGCGCCTACAATGATGGTGTAGCTTACAGGTTTGCCACCAATTTCAAGTCTGCATTTACCGTCAAGGGCGAAGTGACCCAATTCGACTTTACGCAGAAGTATGAATGTCTGATTCCCTTCGTAGCAATGCGCAAGGACCGCTACGAGACCTCATTCGAAAGTCAGTATACCCAGATGAAGATAGGGGAGCGCAAGGATGATAATCTTATTTTCACCCCACTTTATATTAACACTGAAGACCAGGGCAGACTGCTGATTATGGAGGCTGATGTCGAGGACTATCCCGGCATTTTCCTCACCTGCACCTCCGATGGTTTTGTGGGCGAGTTCCCTCCTGTTCCTGACCAAACCAAACCCAATTCCCGCGGTGTTCAGCGCCCTCAGTCCTACCACGATTATATCGCCGTTTGCAAGGATGGAAAGAGGGTATTCCCTTGGAGGATAATCGGTTATGGCAAGGAAGATAAGGACCTGCCGGTGAATAATATGGTTTATGCGCTCGCAACTCCCAACCGCCTTGGCGATGTATCCTGGGTTGAAGCAGGGCAGTCAGCTTGGGACTGGTGGAATGATTGGCGCCGTTTCGGGATTGACTTCGAGGCCGGCATCAACACAGAAACCTACAAATACGATATCGATTTCGCTGCAAAATATGGCATCCGCTACATTGTAATTGACGAAGGTTGGTACAGCACAAAGACTCTGGATATCATGAATCCTATCGAGGGTTGCGATATCGCTGAAATCTGCAAATGCGCTGATTCTAAGGGAGTTAAGGTGATTCTCTGGACAACTAGCGGTGTTATCGACCCTCTGCTTGAGGAAGTTTGCAGCAAGTACGCTTCCCTCGGGGTAGCAGGCTTCAAGATTGACTTCTTCGATGCTCAGGACCAGAATACTGTGCAGCAGATTTATCGCTTCTGCGAGGTTGCAGCCAAGCATCATCTGGTGCTGGACCTGCATGGAATGTACAAGCCTACCGGCCTCAGCCGCACCTATCCCAATGTAGTTAACTATGAGGGTGTTTTCGGGCAGGAACAGTGCAAATGGGAGGACCCTAAGACCTATGACCAGGTTCGAAACGATGTTACCATCCCCTTCATTCGTCAGGTTGCAGGCCCTCTGGACTATACTCAGGGAGCCATCAGGAACCTCAAAAAGAGCGATTGGAAGCCGATGTACAGCACTCCGGCAAGTCAGGGCACCCGCGCTCATCAGGTAGCTCTCTATGTGATTTTCGATTCTCCCGTTGTGATGCTCTGCGACAGCCCTTCGGACTATCTGAAGGAGCCTGAAACTACCGAATTCATCACCTCGATTCCCGCTGTTTTCGATGAGGAAATTGTGCTGGACGGCAAGGCAGGGGAGTATGTTGTGATTGCCCGCCGCAAGGGTTCTACCTGGTATGTGGGCGGTGCAACCAACTGGACCGACCGCAGTGTAGAGGTTGATTTCAGCTTCCTTCCGGGCGCAAAAAACGCTCGCATCTTCCGCGATGGATACAATTCCGATAGGGTAGCAACCGATTACAAACTTGAGAACCGCAGCATCTCTCCCTCGGATAAAATCAGCTTTAGGATGGCCCGTGGCGGTGGTTTTGCCATCATCGCCGAATAGGGGATAGCGCCCTTAAACCTTGAAATTTGAACCCCTACCGCTGAAAAACGGTGGGGGTTCTTCGCACGCGTATATAAAATAATTTTGTAGATAAGCGGATATTTACTATATTTGCGTATCGTTTGGTTAGGGGAAGGGCCTCTTGGATAGGAGGAACGCCCCTAATTTGTATCCAGACCTCGCTTTTTAATCTGAAGCCGAGGAGTGAAAGAGGTGCCTAGCGCCGCCAAGCAGCATCCAAAATGGTCAATAATTGGTACGCAATCAAAATATTCTACAACCGTCTCAAGCTGATAAAAAGCAGGCTTGAGGAGCAGGGGATGCAGTTTTATGCCCCGCTCAAGGCCGATGGAAAGCCGCTGCTGCCGAGTCTGATTTTTACCTATTGCACCGAGGACCAAGTGCGGCGCTTCAAATTCGATAACAACGAGCTGCTGATGGTCTACACCCAAAAATACATTCAGACCCGCACCCTCCGAAGCTTGGATTCCGGGGAGGTTCTTATTGAAAATGAAGGACTTAGCATAAACCGCCCAGCAGCAATTTCCGAGATTGAAATGCAGCGGTTCATGGCGGTTTGCAATCTCCGCCTCGGGCTGAATGCTGATGGCACTCCCATCGAAGCGGTGGAGGTTCTGGGGCCGGACGACCCCAAATATCATGTTGGCGAGCTTGTGCGGGTGGTAAAAGGACCTTACAAGGGAACAGTTGGATATATCAAGCGAATCAAGAAAAACCGCAGGCTGATAGTCTGCATCGACGGGGTGATTGCAGTGGCAACAATGTTTGTCGACCCCAAGGATACTGAATTAGTTGAAGAAACAAATAAACAGAACTAAAAATGAGTAAACGCACCATCATCATCACCGGCGGGGCGGGATTCATAGGCAGTCATGTAGTTAGACTGTTTGTGAACAAATACCCTGATTATCACATCATTAACCTTGACAAGCTGACCTACGCTGGCAACCTTGCAAACCTCAAGGATATCGAGGATAAACCCAATTACAGCTTTGTCAAGATGGATATCTGCGACTTCGAGGGCGTGCTTGCCCTGATGCAAAAAGAGGGTGTTGATGGGGTGATTCACCTTGCCGCCGAGAGCCATGTGGACCGCAGCATCAAGGACCCTTTCACCTTCGCGCAGACGAATGTGATGGGTACTTTGAGCATGCTCCAGGCTGCCAAGATTTACTGGGAGAGCCTCCCCGAGAAGTTCGAGGGGAAGAGATTTTATCATATTTCCACCGATGAGGTGTATGGCGCACTGGAGATGACCCATCCCGAGGGAATCAAGCCTCCTTTTACCACCAAGGCATCCTCCGGCGAGCATCATCTTGCCTACGGCGAGAAGTTCTTTACAGAGGACTTGAAGTACCAGCCGCATAGCCCGTACAGTGCTGCCAAGGCTTCTTCTGACCATTTTGTTAGGGCCTACCACGATACTTACGGCCTGCCGACGATTGTGACTAACTGCTCGAATAATTACGGACCTTACCAGTTCCCAGAGAAGCTTATCCCTCTGTTTATCAATAACATACGCCATCGCAAACCTCTGCCGGTTTATGGCAAGGGCGAGAATGTTCGCGACTGGCTCTATGTGGAGGACCACGCTAGGGCAATTGACACCATTTTCCATGCCGGCAAGATTGCCGAGACCTACAATATCGGCGGCTTCAACGAATGGAAAAATATCGATATCATCAAGGTGCTGATTAAGACTACAGATAGATTGTTGGGCCGTCCCGAGGGGGCAGATGAGGACCTTATCACCTATGTAACAGATAGGGCTGGGCATGACTTAAGGTATGCCATTGATAGCTCCAAGCTCCAGCGCGAGCTCGGTTGGGAGCCCTCACTCCAGTTCGAAGAAGGCATCGAAAAGACCGTTCGCTGGTACCTCGACAACCAAGACTGGCTCGACAATGTCACCAGCGGCGAGTACCAAAAGTATTATGAATCAATGTATAAGGGGAGATAAAATTTTAACAATATGAAAGGAATAGTATTAGCAGGTGGAAGCGGTACTCGTCTGTACCCGATCACCAAGGGAGTCAGCAAGCAGCTGCTTCCGATTTACGACAAACCGATGATTTACTACCCGATTTCGGTACTGATGTTGGCTGGAATCAGGGATATTTTGATAATTTCAACCCCTTATGATTTGCCCGGATTTAAGCGCCTGCTGGGCGATGGGTCCGATTTTGGCGTGAATTTCCAATATGCCGAGCAACCCTCTCCAGACGGTCTGGCGCAGGCTTTTATCATTGGCGAGGAGTTTATCGGGGATGATTGCGCCTGCCTTGTGCTGGGAGATAATATCTTCCATGGCGCCGGTATGACCGAGATGCTCCGAAAGGCAGTTAAAGCCGCTGAAGAGGAGAAGAAAGCTACCGTTTTCGGCTATTGGGTAAGTGACCCTGAGCGCTATGGCGTGGCTGAATTTGATAAGGATGGCAATTGCCTTAGCATTGAGGAAAAGCCTGCTCATCCTAAGTCAAATTATGCCGTTGTGGGTTTGTACTTCTATCCCAACAAGGTTGTGGAGGTTGCGAAGAACATCAAACCTTCCGCTCGCGGCGAGCTGGAAATTACTACTGTTAATCAGAAGTTCTTGGAGGATGGCGAATTGAAGGTGCAGACTCTTGGCCGCGGTTTTGCCTGGTTGGATACCGGTACTCATGATTCTCTCGCTGAAGCTACCGCTTATATCGAAACTATCGAGAAACGCCAGGGCCTGAAGGTTGCCTGCCTCGAAGGAATCGCTCTCCGCAAGGGCTGGATTTCTCCTGAGAAGATGATTGAGGTCGCCAAGCCGATGCTTAAGAATCAGTACGGGCAGTACCTCGTGCGCATCGCAAATGAGGTTGAAAAGAATGGAATGCAGAATGTTGATGAATTTTAGCTTATGAACATTTTAGTGACTGGAGCCAACGGACAACTCGGCTCCGAAATGAGGATAGTTTCCAAGGGGAGCAAGGACCGCTATATTTTTACAGATGTGGTTGACCTTCCCGGGGTGGAAACAACAAAACTGGATATAACAAATCTTGATGCCATCCGCGCAATTGTTGCAGAAAATGAGGTAAAGGCGATAGTGAATTGTGCCGCTTATACCAATGTGGATAAGGCAGAGGATGACAAGGACTTGGCAGAGTTGCTGAACGCGAAAGCTGCTGAAAATCTGGCACTTGCGATGAAGGAAGTCGGGGGAGTGCTGGTGCATATTTCTACCGATTATGTGTTTGGCGGCAATGCCTATAACACTCCTTGCAATGAGGATGCAGTGGAGAATCCAACAGGCGTTTATGGCTTGACAAAATTGCATGGCGAACAGGCAATTAAGGCCGTTGGAGGGCAGTATGTTATTATCCGCACCGCTTGGCTTTATAGCGAGTTCGGTCGCAATTTTGTGAAAACGATGCTGAATCTTACCGCCACAAAGTCTCAGCTTAAGGTCGTTTTTGACCAGGTTGGAACTCCGACATACGCGCTGGACTTAGCGAATGTGATTTTTGATATTCTGGAAGGACGCAAATACGAGGGCAACACCGGGATTTATCATTTCTCGAACGAGGGTGTGTGCAGCTGGTTCGACTTCACCAAGATGATTGCCGAGTACGCCGGCAACACCGCCTGCGACATCCAGCCCTGCCACTCCGACGAATTCCCCAGCAAGGTCGTTCGCCCCAG
>Ga0065708_1040231_pt1 | contig 12984 bp, 11 predicted proteins | sample Hoacrofraction12_2_FD_59095 | JGI IMG/M metagenome (GOLD analysis project Ga0065708, IMG submission 59095) | Hoatzin crop microbial communities from Cojedes, Venezuela, sample from fiber fraction 12 v1 | ecosystem: Host-associated > Birds > Digestive system > Esophagus > Crop | place: Venezuela... | reverse complement strand
GGCTCACTCATGTTCCGACAGCCCACTGTCGCAACATGGTTTTCGCCTCAACAATGTTCAAATAAATTTGACATTGCACTCACCTTGCACAATGTTTCACGGACTTTTTATTGGGGTGTTGTGGCCTCTCAAAAACGAAAAACTCCTTGTGTGCGTGCGCGCGTGACTCAAAAAATAGCGTTCCGCCCTTTGTACATTCCGGAAGTGCAGTCACGCGGGCGCGCGAAGGCCGACTTTTTAACATAGATTTAGGAAAAATTCGGGCCAAAATCGGGCTTGAAGGCGAAAAATCACAATTTGTTTCACGAAAATATACTGTGCTTTTATGACCGCCAGGACAGTCACCCCGTCCATGATGTAATGAATCAAAAATCCGAAAAGTGAAAAAACTTTCTTAGAAAAACGGAAAAATATTTTCTGAAATACGGGAAATTCAGTATATTTGTAAGCAAATACCTAAACCGTCTCACATGATAACACACCAGGTAAAAACCATTTGCATCCAATTTGCCAATCCGATACAGCGAAAAGAACTTCCCGCGTTCAGAGGCGCAATCATTTCGTCCTTGGATCATGACAACATCCTGTATCACAATCATGACGGAGACCGCTTCCGCTACGCCTACCCCCTGATACAATACAAACGCCTTCACAAAAAAGCCGCCATTCTCTGTATTGGAGAAGGGACGGAAGCCATTGCAGACTTCTTTACATCGGCCCATTTTGACATCTGTCTCAACGGAAAAGCGGAAACACTGCGCATTGAGGACATCCAAGCCCGGCAAACCCTGGTACAGTGCTGGCAGGACCCCATCAATTACACACTAAGAGGATGGTTGCCGCTCAACGAGGAGAATTATGCCCTATACATGGCAACAGAAGCGCTCACCGGGAAAGTCTCCATGCTGGAGAACATTCTCGTCGGTAATATCCTTTCTGCCCTGAAAGGATTGGGCATTATCATAGAAGACCGCATCACCTGCAGCATTCAGGAAATGTCCGAACCACGACTGATAACCTTCAAAGGCATTAAACTGATGATGATAGACGTCTCGTTCAGCAGCAATATCTCCCTCCCCGACTTCATAGGTCTTGGCAAACATGCCAGCATCGGTTTCGGGACTGTAAAAAGAATTAAGAACAATCAAATCAAATAAATAGTATCCTATGGATAATATAAAAAACGAACTCTACCTACAATCGCTTTTGCATTTTGTCAACAAATTATGCGATAAACCGGTCGAATCTTCTTCCGGTGAGGAAGTGAACGAATTTGAAAGGTACATTCAAGAGGCCAGTCAACTAGCTTCCGGATTATTGTATGATGTAGACAACTATCGGTGCAAGACATCTCTATTACAAAACATCGGCAAATCTGATTGGAAGAGCAATTACTTCATTCCCCTGAAGAAATTAGGACTGGATAAAACCTGTTTCCCGACGACATCTACAGACAACGACAGGGAAATATTTGTCTTGAAAGACTTGGTTAATGATATTGGTTACATCAAGTCAGATGACACCCTGTCTTTTGCCGAAACCCTATTGAATATATTATTCCGCCACACTGTAAATATTGCAGCAAGCGAAGGTGCGCCGGACATTTCTCTTTATGACCACATTAAGACTACTGCTGCTATAGTCAATTGTCTATATGAGCATCTGTTATCTGGAGAAGAAGGCGCGCCGTTTATCATTATCGGTGGCGATATGAGTGGTATTCAGGGGTATATTTACGATATCATATCAAAATATGCAGGGAAGAACCTAAAAGGACGTTCTTTCTATCTGCGACTGCTTTCTGATGCCGTCGTCAGATTCATCATACAGCAACTTGATCTGACACGTGCAAATATCATTTATAATTCAGGCGGCAGTTTTTATCTTCTCGCGCCCAACACAAAAGTCGTGATTGAAAAACTGAACAAGGCAACCGAAACGATTGAGCATAACTTCTTCAAAGAACATGGAGTTAAGCTGTTCATGGCCATCGACTATGTTGAACTGACCAAAGAGACACTTTTACATCAAGGGAACCAGACATTGGGGCAGACGTGGCACAAAATTTTTGAACGCCGTGACAAGAAAAAGCAAAGTCGCATGGCCACATATCTCCAATCCCATTACGATGATTTTTTCCTTCCAATTCTTAGAGGAGGGAATGTTTGGCGTGATGCCACGACCGGCGAAGAATCACTCATAGGAGAGAAGCCCTACCAGCATCCGGCAATAAAGGGTCTTGGAAATATGAAAGAAATAAATGGCAAACAAATTGTACTCGGAAAACTTCTTCGGGATACTGATGTCATGGTTGTCTCTGACAGGCCATTAAACTTTGTACAATCTGAGGATTTCAGTCCGGCCGACATGGGCATCCATTATTATTTCCTCACCAATAAAGAAATTGAGACCTATTATGACCTGTTGCAAGAACTCGCCAGTCATGTAGAATTGGTCACGTTCAACGGGCGCGGTCTGAACTGCGACTTCATGTTCAAGCGAAAAGGCAATCGGAATATCTGTTCTCTTGAATTCTACGGAGGCAACGATTGGAATGGCAATACCTTTGAAGATATGTGCGACAACAACGGTTTCGAGCGGTTGGGCGTGTTGCGCATGGATGTAGACAATCTCGGTTCCATTTTCCAACAAGGAATCGACAACCGGAAAGCCACATTATCCCGTTATGCGGAATTAAGCCGCACATTCGACTGGTTCTTTTCCGGATATATCAACTACATACAAAAAGAAACGGCAAAAGACAAAACCGTCATTATTTATAGTGGCGGAGACGATCTTTTTATTGTAGGAGATTGGAAAGAGACCATCAATATGGCAAAACGTATCAGGAATGATTTCAGGCAATTCACTTGCAATAATCCGGCGTTTTCCATTTCAGGCGGCATCGCGATTGTTTCAGACAAGTTTCCCATCATGAAGGCTGCAATAGAAAGTGCCGATGAAGAAGACAATGCAAAATCTCATCAGTGCAAAGGGCAAAGTAAGAACTCCATTTCATTCATGGGCATGGCGTTAAACTGGGACTGCGAGTTCAGGCAGGTGGAGATGCTGAAAGACACTCTCGTCAATATGCTCTACCGCAACGAACTCAACAAATCGTTCATTTCGAAGGTCATGTCACACTGGATGAATGCAGACTTTAATGAAAACACGCACAACATCCAAAACATGAAAACCTACTGGATGCTCACATACGACCTTGGCCGCATGAAAGAACGGACTAAAAACGAAGAGGTGAAGTCGCTGATAAGCAATTGTGCCTGGGAATGCTGTAGCAATGCCGGCACACTTAATGGCAATCAGATAAAGAGCGACTATCATGCATTAGAGTTGTGGGCGTTTGCCTCCAGATGGGCAGAATTAGAATATAGAACTATTTAAATCAATATAAAATTATGAACAGGTACAACGACAATCAAAAGCGAGGTAATTATTCTAATTCGCGCAACACGAAGCCTCAACAAAATTTTGCGCAAGAATTCATGAACACGTATAGGCTCTCCCGGGATTGGATTGTAAAAGGCGCAAGTAAAGAGATGGTCGACTATGCAGAAAAAGTTGGCGAATCCCTCCAGAAAGGAGGTCTGACCACCTCCAAAATCCGAAATGTCTATGGAGAGATTAAAAGGATTCAAATGTTAGGATTTGAAAATGCAAAATCCTCATTCTATCTTCTGAAACCTAAGATGGCTTATGCCCTGGGGCGTGACGAAAAGAATGAAGGATTACAACTATTCAAGAAAATCTTTGACGAGTGTTTTACTTTAGTCAATGATGAAAAAACCTACAAGAATTTCTGTAATTTCATGGAAGCCATTTTGGCATATCATAAATCATTCGGCGGAAAAGAGTAAGTATAACTAAAAAGAAAATAAGCAATGGAAACGAAATTGATGAAAAAGATAGTATATACCGGTAAGATTACACTCTTGACAGGTTTACATATTGGAGGTTCCAATACGGCCATGAATATTGGTGGTCCTGACAACTTTGTGGTAAGAAATCCCATCAGCAATCTTCCGTACATCCCAGGAAGTTCGCTCAAGGGCAAAATGCGCGCTTTGATAGAAATCGCATATGGAGAATCCCAGGACGGGAAACCTTCAAACAATCCAAAAAGCAAGGCTGGCGCCCTTTTCGGAGTATCAGGTGACAACAACAATAGCCGTCCTTCCCGCCTGATAGTTCGTGACGGAGAACTTTTGAATTCTGAAGAAATTGTCAATACCGATTTACCATTTACGGAAAGTAAGACAGAAGTCGCCATCAACCGCATCACGGCAAAAGCAAACCCGCGTACTTTCGAGCGTGTACCTGCCGGTGCCGAATTTAAATTGGACATGGTACTCAACATATTCAGTGACGACAATGAAGAAACCTTGAAGAATACGCTCAAAACTGCTATAAAACTTCTTGAGGACGACTATCTTGGCGGCAACGGTTCCCGCGGTTATGGACAAGTCAAGATTGAACTGACTGATTCCCCAAAAGAAATCAAGGATTATGAAGTATAAGGTAGTCAAATTCACAAAAATGTCGCCGCTACACATTGGGGCCGGACGTGAGAATTACGACACATCCTCTTCAATGTTGCAGAGCGATACGCTATCTGCCGCCCTTGCCTCTCTAAGGGCTAAAAAAGACAAAGGTGATGAGACGGAGGCCTTCCTGAATTCCTTCGCCGTCAGTTCTGCCCTGCCTTATGCCGGCGATAAATTCTTTCTGCCTTTACCCAAGGGAAGAAAAAACATTACCATTAACGGACAAGAGGAAAAACAATACCGGAAATCGCTGAAGAAGTTGCAATATGCAGACATCGCCACATGGGCGAAACTGATGAACGGTATGAATCTGGCCATTGAACAAGGACAAATTCAGCACAAATCGTTCCTGACAAGTGATGCCGTATCGATTCCCGAAATTTCCAAAAAACAGGTATTACAGCGTGTCAGTGTTTCCAGATGTGGAGACGATGCGGTTCCATTTTTCTTTGAATGGGAGTATTTCAACAAAGATTGCGGCATGTATTGTATAGTCGATGCTGACGAGAAACCGTTTGATGAGATATTCTCCCTCTTTGAAGAATTGGGTGAAGAAGGTATTGGCACTGACAAAAGTGTGGGCGGCGGAAAATTCAAGGCTGAAAAAGCGGAAATCGAACTGCCTGATATTGCCGATGTGAATGCACAGATATCACTTGGTCTATATCTGCCATCCAAAGAGGAACTTGACTCTATCGACTTAAACAATTCCCACTATTCCCTCCTCTTGCGAGGTGGTTTTATGGCGGGAAGTTCAGATATTGCCTTGCGACATCTGAGGAAAAAATCTGTCTATATGTTTGATGTCGGTAGCGTATTTCACACGGTATTCCCTATCAAGGGAAAGACTGTTTGTTTAACACCCGATTGGGACGCTCCCATACATCCTGTATTTCGGAGTGGCAAACCCATTATCATACCCATAAAAGCAAATCTATGAGTGTAAAAATATCAAATTGGCAAAAAGTCAAACTTGAAACGCTGACGCCCGTACACGTCGGTTCGGGCGTGTTCCTGCAAAAAGGCTCCGACTTCATCACATTTAATGAAGATGGTTATAAGATGCTGGGGGTTATCGATGAGCAAAAAGTATTTAACCTTATCGGTAAGGAAGAAAGAAACATCCAGCAATGGGTAGTATGTATCGAGCGAAAAGGAGATATCATGCAACTGATTAACAATCTTTCTGCCGGTCACCATTCACCCAATGACTATTGCAAACGCACCATACAAGATTTTTCCAAAATAGACTGTCCCTCTTTAAAGGAATACATTCACGACGGCATGGGACATCCTTACATCCCTGGGAGCAGTCTTAAAGGAGCCATCCGCACAGCTATCCTTGCAACGGTTATGAAAGGATTCATAAGAAACAATCGCGTCATCAACGTCAATACTACCGAACAGGCTGTATTTGGTGAGACTCAAAACAGCGTATTCCGGTTTTTGAAAGTCGGTGACGCCATCTTTAAAAACGGTTGTGAGGAGGCGACACGGTTGATCAACTTAAACATCAGGCCATCGTATCCCAGTCTGAAAGATGAGAGTAAAAGTCAATTAGTGGAATGTATCGGCCCCGAATCATCCACGGAATTCAACATCAAACTTGAGGAGGATTACAATAAAATGGTTGCTCACACCCAGGATTCTGCCACCAGGATTCTGCCACGAGAGATGTCCACCCTCAACGAGATGTTTTCCGTTATCAATGAACATACGAAAAAACTCCTCAAAGAGGAGATTCAATTCTGGAGGGATGAAGAAAAAACCGGGCAGCAAGATTACATTGAAGAAATCAAAAATGTTCTGCGTGCATCAAACAACTGTCAGGAAGGAGAATGTGTAATGCGTCTTGGCCATGCTTCAGGCTGGAGATTTATAACAGGAGCATGGACGGAACAACTTGATGATTTCGATTCTCTTATTCCGCCGGTTGCCCGCCCTAAAAACACATCTTATCAGGATTTGCCTTTCCCCAAATCAAGAAGGTTGGATGATGAAAGTTATATTTTAGGTTTTGTAAAAATGTCTGTCAGGTAATATGGAGAAAACACACATTGCATTGGTGGGCGGACAAGGAGCGCCGGTCTATAATCTCATCAAGTCTGAAAAAGAGAATATAGATCGGCTCGTCCTTATTTTTTCGTCTTCATCAAAGGTATCATGCATAACGATTAAAAGGCTCGTTGAGGAAAACTTCCATCTTCGCGTCGAATCAATGGAATTAGACCCATTTAATCCCGTTGAGATAAAGAATGGCATTGAGCGGCTAAAAAAGAACTATCCGAATGATGCCCTAACAATAAATGTATCCAGCGGTTCCAAACCATGGTCTTTATTGTTCCTTCAGGAATTTTCCAATATGGAGAACACTTGCATCTATTTCCTGGACCAAAATAATAACGTCTGGGATATGGCAACGTGCTTGAGTAAAACGATAGAGCCATTAACCCTGGAAGAAATGCTCGCACTGGAAGGTCTGGAAATCAGAAAGACAGACTATACCGATTTCACGGAGAGTGATAAACAATGCATTGCGAAAATAAAGGAAATGCGTGACCGTTTTCCCAGACAATTCCGAAGAATCATAGAAAATTTAAGTTTACATCCAAACTATACGCGGTCTGATGACAACGGTTGTTACATTGAGTGGGATAAATTCTCAAACGAATTTCACTGTTATTTCGAGAAAATCAACACAAGAAAATTAAACGTCACTCAAAAAGAATACACACTCTCCTCTCCCCACATCAGACAACTGTTGTTAAATACCGGATGGTTTGAATTAGAGGTCGCACAAGTTTTAGCCAAGTGGAGTAACGCCCAACACATCTGGAACAACTGCATCATTCATAAGACCAACGACAACATGTCCCTTAACGAAATCGATTTAATTGTTTTCAATGGTACAAAATACCTCTATGTGGAATGCAAAACGCAAGTGAATAAAATCACAGATGTGGACAAGTTCAACAACTTGAAGACTTACAGCGGTCTTTCCATCAAAAGAATCTTTGTCACCGAAACCGAAATGAAAGCACAAGCCGAAGAGAAATGCAAGGCTGCAAAAATCCCCTATTTCTCCATGGCGGACATTAAGGCAAGAGGAGAGGATTGGTTCTTTTCCGAACTTGACAAAATCATGAAGAGAATAGATACAAAGTAATACAACTAACCATCATGGCACGAAAAGTTTTTATTTCCGTACTCGGAGCAAGTTTCTATAATCAATGCGTCTATGGGGATAAGGAAAATGATTTCAAATCCAAAGAGACGCGGTTCATACAAGAGGCAACGCTTAATTACATTCATGCAGAGGACTGGTCGGCCGATGACCTCATCCTGATTGCCCTGACACAGAAGTCACGGCATGACAACTGGGCGCCTGAAGGCGGGAAAAGGAAGAATCGGAAACAAGAGGAAGTAGAATATAAAGGGTTGCAGCAGATCATCCGTGAAATGCAACTGCCCTGCCAACTGAAAGACTTGGACATCCCCGACGGTAAGGACGAGAAGGAAATGTGGGAAATCTTCCAATTGCTCTTCGACGAACTGCAGGAAGGTGACAGTCTATACCTGGAACTGACTCATGGTTTCAGATACCTTCCCATGCTGCTCCTTGTACTTTGCAACTATGCCAAGTTCTTGAAAAACACGACCGTCGAGCATATCTCCTACGGTAATTTTGAAGCGACCGACAATGAAACGAAGATTACGCCTATCGTCAATTTGCGTACCTTGTCTGTATTGCAAGACTGGACCTATGCCGCTGCCGACTATCTGGAAAACGGGTATGCCAACCAGCTCAAGCAACTGGCCAAAGAAGCACTCTTGCCGATGTTGAAAAACCGTGAGACGAGAAATGAGAACGTAACTGCACTTAACCGTCTTGCCGGTCAACTGGATGATCATTCCAACGAGTTGTTGACTTGCAGGGGAGGAAATATCATATCGGGAAATAAAACAAGACAAATCCTTGACACTATCAAGATTGTGAATGATGTCATCATTCCTCCTTTCAAACCTGTCATCGACAGGATTTCCAGTTCGTTCAGTGACGAAGGTAACGATTTCGAGAAATGTCTCAAGGCTGCAGAACGTTGTTGCCAGTATCATCAATATCAGCAAGCAGTCACTATCCTTCAGGAGGGCATCGTCACTGATTTCTGCAAACGGCATGACATTGATGTTTTTGATGAGAAAAATAGAGGCATCGTAAATGCTGCATTTAATTTATATATGGATCCGAAAAAGGAATGGAATCAAAGAGCAAAAGATAATAAAGAAACCATCGATGCCATCTGGAACGACCCTTATTTCAAGCCTGAACTTGTAAAGGCATTCAGTGCCATCACAAACGTTCGCAACGACATCAATCATTGCGGTTTCCGAGCAGATAAGAATGAGCCGAATGACATCATGAAAAAAATTAAAGAATTGATCTCTAAAGTCCGTGCATGCAGATTGTCGGACACGCAGACAAGTGGCGAGCGTAAGTTGCCGGATATGCTAATCAATCTCAGCAATCATCCGTCAGAGAAGTGGGGCGAAAAACAGAAATCGGCTGCATCCGTCTACGGTGTAATCCATGACTTGTCCTTCCCGCAGGTATCAGCAAGCATGGATGAAACAGAGATTGACGGCGTGGTGGAAGATTACGTTCAGCAAATTCAAGAGTTTTGCAAGAGTAATCATGTTACCGTCCACGTTATGGGCGAGATGACATTCACCTATCGACTCGTCAACCGGCTCAAGGCCTTAGGCATCCGCTGCATCGCGTCTACCACAGAACGAATCGTCACAGAAGAAGACGTAAAAAAAACATCCGTATTCCAGTTTGGCAGATTCCGCGAATATTAAACCCTTACCGTCATGGAACTCATCCTCAACACCTACGGCGTGTCGCTCAATCGCGACAATGAAGCATTCGTCATCAAGTCGGCTGACGGGCGGCAACGCATACCGCCCCAAGGCATCAAGAGCATCCAGATCAGCAAGGGCGCCAGCATCACCAGTGATGCCGTCCTGCTGGCTGTGGAAAACGAGATAGAAATCATGTTTACCGACAAGAGCGGTAATCCGATGGCCAGGATATGGAGTCCGAAGTATGGTTCCATATCCACCATTCGCAAAGGTCAGCTCAACTTCTCCTACACGCATGATGCCGTAGACTGGATAAAAGACGTCATCTGTCGCAAGATAGAAAACCAGCAAGCCCTGATGCTGATGATTCTCGGCGACGACGTCAAGCAAACGGAGATCATCAACAAGAACATTCACCGCCTGGAAGATTACCGGTCCAAAATCAAGTCGCTCGACGGAGAGATTGTGCGCGACATCGCCCCTACCCTTCGCGGCTGGGAAGGACAGGCGTCGAAGATATACTTCAGTACGATGAACTTGTCACTGCCGGAGCATTTGCGGTTTGCCGAGCGCAGTCAGCATCCGGCAAAAGACATCACGAATGCCTTCCTCAATTACGGTTACGGTCTGCTCTACGGCAAGATAGAAGGCGCGCTGATACGTACCGGCATCGACCCTTACATCGGCATTATGCACCGTGACGACTACAACCGTCCCGTAATGGTCTATGACGTGATAGAACTTTTCCGCGTCTGGATAGATTATGTCGTCTATACTCTGCTGGCCCAGAATACGATATCGGAAGATTACTACTCGGTCAGGGAAGACGGGTCGTACTGGCTTGAACCGTTGGGGCGGCGCATTCTCATCCAGTCGGTCAACGACTATTTGGGAGAGACCATCGAGTACAAGGGTAACAGCAGGACCCGGCTGACCCACCTGAATCTCTTTGCGCAAGACTTGGCTCAACGACTAAAGATGTACGAGAAATGATAATGGCAGGCACAAACATCATCTCCACCGAGGACAAACTGGTGAAGATGCAAATCGAGAATTTGTATCACAGTCTACGCAATCCGCGGCCTGCAATAGATGCCCGTATCCGTCAGCTCCGCATTCTCTACGAAGTGGACCCGAAGCAGTATGCCCGGCAGAAGCGTACACTCCCCTACTTCGTCTGCGGCATCTTCAATCCGCCTTACCGGAGAACAGAAAATTTCGCCTATACCGAATACTTCATTCTGGACATCGACAAGGTCAGCGCCAACATTCTCTCGCTACAGGATATCCGACAGAAGATTATCAGCGACGAGCGGGTGTTGCTCAGTTTCAAGTCGCCCAGCCATGACGGTCTGAAAGTGATGTTCCGATTTTCAGAAAAGTGTCATGACGCCGGTCTGTTCACCATCTTTTATAAAAGTTTTGCCCTGTCCTTCGCCCGCCAGTACGGTTTGGAGCAAGTCATCGACAGCAAGACCTGTGATGTGGCCAGGGCATGCTTCATCAGCATTGATGAGGATGCTTATTATAATCCGGATGCCGTTCCCGTCAATCTGCAGAGCGTCGTAGACACCGACAATCCTGTAGCCGTGGCGGAACTGCGGCATCAGACCATTACGCTTCCCGTGGCGCCTCCGCAGGAAGAAGCCGCACCAGCAGAGAAAAGCGACCCGGACCCCGATCGGGAAGTGATGGACCGTATCAAGCAACTGCTCAATCCTGCCCTGCGCAAAAAGAAAGAAGCGGCTCCCGTTGTCGTCCCCCAAGTGCTCAACGACATCATCGACGACCTGACCGCCTATATTAATCAGACAGGACTAGTCGTCACGGAGGTCATCAACATACAGTATGCCAAAAAGATAAGAATCCGAATGGGAATAAAACAGGCGGAGATAAATCTCTTTTACGGCCGCAGGGGCTTCAGCGTGGTCATCTCTCCGCGCACGGGAACCGATGAAGAACTCAACCAGTTGACCGCCGAACTGATACAATCCTATATTGACACCTTATAATATATTACGGTATGGGAAAGCGATGGGAAGCAACAGACTACATGGAGCGGCTCCGCAAACTGAAGCACGCCGGTCTGAGCGGTTCGCCGCCAATCAACAAAGCAGTTGGCGACATCGACAGTCTCACTTCGCTTGAAGCCCGCATTCAATCCATATTCGATATCATTCAGACACCCTCAAGACCGAAAAGCAACATGCTATTTTTTGTAATGTACGACATAGAGAGCAACAAAGTCAGATACAACATCGTGAAGTATCTGGAGCGTCAAGGGTGTATGCGGATTCAGAAATCCATCTTCCTGGCCGACCTTGATGTGGAAAAATACCAGACCATACGGGAAGACCTGGCGGAAGTGCAGTCGCTCTACGACAATCACGACAGCATCATCGTATGTCCGGTATCACTGGATTTACTGAAAAGCATGAAGGTCATCGGGAAAAACGTCAACATGGATGTTATCCTGAAAGACAAAAATACGCTTTTCTTCTAAAAAAGTCCGCTCGTTCTTTGACTTATTGATAAACATTCTGTACCTTTGCACCCGCTTAGAAAAGGCATAATTTCTGTGAATTCTTGAAAACTTCTGTTTCCATCCATCTCGCAAGCCTTTATCTACCGCGATTTAAGAAAATAAGAGTCACAAAGTATCTTCCAACAAAATAAGGATTAAGACTCCTAATCCTATCAATTTATGCAACTTCCACTCTGTAATGTCACAAAGTATCTTCCAACAAAATAAGGATTAAGACTATCTCAGTGGGAGTTGAGTCGACTAACTTATTAAAGTCACAAAGTATCTTCCAACAAAATAAGGATTAAGACAGTATCTAACTTTTTGATTCGCATCTTTCTGCATATTAGTCACAAAGTATCTTCCAACAAAATAAGGATTAAGACTGCCGAGCGGAACACGACAAGCACGGTCTCACCCGGGTCACAAAGTATCTTCCAACAAAATAAGGATTAAGACCTCATTAGGATTATCAATCCTAATAACTATGTAGAGTCACAAAGTATCTTCCAACAAAATAAGGATTAAGACTCAAAAAGCGCACGCCGTTAATTAACTCTTCTTTCATGTCACAAAGTATCTTCCAACAAAATAAGGATTAAGACTTTGTTAATGTTTTGTGAAGCAGAGTTCTTTTCCCTCTGTCACAAAGTATCTTCCAACAAAATAAGGATTAAGACACAAAATTACTACACTCACCATATATTATGGAATTTGTCACAAAGTATCTTCCAACAAAATAAGGATTAAGACACACCTCGTGGATGCCGCCGATTTCTTTTGCATAAGCGTCACAAAGTATCTTCCAACAAAATAAGGATTAAGACTTTATTTTATCCAATCTTTATACATATTTGACGTACTGTCACAAAGTATCTTCCAACAAAATAAGGATTAAGACTATTATTATCAAAATATCGTTTTACATTTTTAGTCCTAAGTCACAAAGTATCTTCCAACAAAATAAGGATTAAGACTGCCTTGTTTTCAAAAACCAACGATTTCTTAGAATGTCACAAAGTATCTTCCAACAAA